>Ga0172371_10001916_pt1 | contig 33088 bp, 23 predicted proteins | sample Lak12m_FD_114543 | JGI IMG/M metagenome (GOLD analysis project Ga0172371, IMG submission 114543) | Freshwater microbial communities from Kabuno Bay, South-Kivu, Congo - kab_022012_12m | ecosystem: Environmental > Aquatic > Freshwater > Lake | place: Democratic Republic of the Congo: South-Kivu...
CGTCCGAACATCGTCGATCGCGCAGCGTCGATGCCGGCAAGCTCGAGCAGCGTCGGTGCGACGTCGATGAGGCCCACGTGAGCGGACTCGCGTCGCCCCGCGGGCAGGCCGGGTGCCGCCAGCAGCAGCGGCACGCGCGCCACTTCGAGGCGGCTCGGCGGGTGGTGACGCCAGAGTCCGCCGCCGTCGCCGAGGTACTCGCCGTGATCGGCCAGCAGCGCGATCACCGAACGTGACATCAACCCGCGCTCGTCGAGCCAGTTCCAGAAGTCGCCGAGCGCGGCGTCGTTGGCGGCAACCTCGGCTTCGTAGAGTGCACGCCGAATCTCCGCGGTCGGTGCCGTGAGCCAAGCCGGATCCAGAGCGCGATCGAATCTCACCGGTGTGCCGCTGTCGGCGGCGGGCAGGGCAGGGCGCGCCGCCGGATCGAAAGGGCCGTGCGGATCCAGGGTGTGGACGTAGGCGAAAAACGGCCGGCCTCGCTGCGCCTCTATCCACCCGCGCAGTTTGTCGCCGAGCACGTCGGCGGCGTGAACGCCGTTGTCTTTCTCGTCGAAGAGGACGTCGAAACCCTGGTGCAATCCCGCGTAGGCACCGGCGTTGCCGTTTTGCAGGAACGAGGCGGTGGTGTAGCCGCAGGTACGCAGCATCTCGGCGAGCGTGACGTACTCGTCGCGCAGCGAGTCGGAGAAGTCCCAGGTGCCGGTCGCGCTCGGCGGCAGCGAAGTCATCAGTGAAGGCACCGATGATCGTGTCTGCGTGGCCTGCGAGAACGCGCGTTCGAACACGGTTCCGGCCTCGGCCAGGCGTTGGTGAGCCGGCGCCGGTACCGGGCCGCCGTACACCGAGAGGCGATCGGCGCGCAGTGCGTCTTCGAGGATCAACAGGATCGGTGCGGCGCCGCTGCTGTCGCGCGCCGGTCTCAACGTCGGACTGCTCCACAGTACGACCGCGCCCAGCAATCCTCTGGCCGTCAGGCGCAGCGAAACCGCGCGGCCGCTCCAGGCAGCGAGGTCGAGGCTGAGGTCTTGCCAGTTTCCGGGTCGGGTCAAACTCTTGAGCAGCGTCGCCGACTGCGATCCGCTCTGGATCGTGACCTCGACTTCGACCGGCTCGTCACGGCCGACGACTGCGACCCCGGTCTCGAGCAACCAGGGCTCATCGCCGATCACGACGTCGTAGGCGAGGGTGCCCGGCGTGTGCTGCCACAGACTGCGCCGCAGTTGGCCGCCTACTTCTTCGTAAGTCACTCCCGACTGCGCACCGCCGTAGCGTTGCTTCTTCGAAAGCAGCCGGATGCGGGTCACTTCGACACCGGCGTCGGCGTCGCCGCGCGCGGCCAGGAACAGGCGTCGAAGCACGGCGTTCGCGGCCAGACCGCGACGTAGCGCCTTGGTCGCGTCTACCGAGTAAACGTGAGGGTGGCCGTCGCCGCGCAGGTCGATGCGGACCTTGTCGCGGTGCATGCGCGCGACGTCGTCGCGGTCGCTCCAGCCGAGCAGCAAGAAAGCCGCGCCGCTGCTGCGCGCTTCGACCTCGATGGTGCCGATCTCGTCGCGAACAAGAGCGAGAGTCGCGCCGGTGTGAACCTGCTCACTACCGAGCGCGAGTACGCGCGCGTCGGCGTCGAGAAAGCGATGGCGCTCGGCCGCCACCATCTCGCCGGTGCCGTCGCGCACGAAGTTCAGATCGAGCAGCGTCGCGGTAGCGTCGTCGCGGCCGGTCGTGTCGTTCTTAACTGCTCGTGACTGCGCGTCGCGATGGCGCTGTTCTTCGAGGTCGTCGAGTCGGACGACGCGGCGTCCTTCGCACGCATTCCGTATCCGATCCAGGACGGTGGTCTGGGACTCGGCGCCGGCGCTGTCGCGGAACAAAGACGCACGCGCGAGTAGCTCGCGATGCGCGCGTTCGACCGCAACCAGCCGCGTGAGGTCGGCGGTCAGGTCGCCGATCAGCCGCCGGCTCGGCGCCGCGGCCGCGACAACCACGAGACACAGCAGGGCGCCGCCGAGCAGCGCCCGCCGCCGGGTCTTCCTTGACGAGGGTTTGTGCACGCCGGGGTGATCGCATTACCAAAGGGGGCCGGAGTGCGAAACCGGCGCTGTCAACCCGCTCTCTCGAGGGAACAAGCGGCGAAAACGTAAAGTCGGCAGGGACCGCACGATTGCGGTTGCCCGCGACCGCGTTGCCGGGGCATGATGCCGCCGCGTGAACACCGTGTCCGGACTAGCCCAGTCACCTTCCGACGACGAACTCTTCTCGCTGGCGGGGTTCCTTGCCGAGCGGCCCTGTGGGCGTCGTTCGATGAGCCTCGAAGAGACTCACGGATTCTTGACGGCACTGCACTGCGTGCCGGGCCCACTGCTGCCGTTGGCGTGGCTTCCTGCGATTTTCGGCGGCGATGTCGAGAGGGGACGGCGCAGGGAAGGTGCCGAGATGGTCGCGCTCGTGATGCGCCTCAGCAACGAGATCGCGAGGTCGTTGTTCGACACCAGCAAGCAGGAAACCTTCGTTCCGTTGATTGCTTTCGCCGGGCGCGGCGCGAGCGCGTCGGCGGCGGCGTGGTGCGACGGCTTCTTGAAGGGCCTCGACCTGAAGACCCGTTCGTGGGTCGAACACATCGAAGAAGATCCCGAACTCAGGCGCGTGCTGTGTCCGATCGTGGCGCTGTCGAGTCGCTTCCGTGCGGTGCTTGCGGCGATGGAAGATAGCGAGCGCGAAGCGGTCGGCGACGCCGAGGAAGAAGACCTCGAAGCGATGCTGCCCGAGGCGGTGCTATCGGCCTATACCTATTGGCGCCTCGGCACCCCGGCCTTCGACGTGACGACCGCGAGCGCGGCCGTCAGCGCCAGCGTCTGAAACGCCAGCGCGGGTGCGGCTGCGAGCGGGGCCGGCATCAGCGCGGCTCCCGCGGTCCACACTGCCTGCGCGATCAACGCCGATTGCACGCCGGCACCGGCGCCGAGGAGCCCGAGTGCGAGCGCGGCCGGAAGCGCGGCGAACGGGTCGAGCGGAGCGATTGCCAGCGTCCACAGCAGCGCGCCCACCAACCACCCGGCGCGTCCGGCTACTCCGAAGCGAAACAACCAGGCCTGGCCGGCGAGGCACGCCAGTGCCGCGACGGGTGCGTCGAGAGACGGGGTTGCGGAGGCGGCAAGACGCGCACTCAGCGCTTCAGCCCAGTGCGGCGCACTGGTGAAACGCAGCGAGAACGGGCCCGCTGCCGCGAGCAGTACCCCTACCAGCAGGCCGCCGATTAGCGCGCGCCGGGTCACGTGCGGCCACGGCCACACGCCTTCACGCGCGCAGGCAATCGCCGCGCAGCCGAGCAGCACCAAGCCTCCGGCCAGCAGTGACGATGCGATGGGTGAGACTGCCTTGGCGTTGCCGGCCAGACTCCACACCGCGGGCCCGGCTACGGTGAGCCACCACAACAACAGCGCGACCGCGCCGAGCCCGATCGCACCGTGCCTCTTGATCCCGGTCACGATGTCGAAGCGATCCAGGTCGCGCGCGGTCAGTGCCAGCACGGCCGTGACGAACACGATCGTTCCGAGCACCGCCGACACCACGGCAGAGGGTGTCACCACCAGGATGTCGGCGGCCAGCAGCAGCGGCCCGCCGAGTGGAACCATCGCGGCCAGCGCCGGGCTGAGCGGTTGCAGGCTTTGCGCGAGCAGGCCGAGAACGCCGGCAACCACCGGCAGCACGCGCATCGGTGCAGCGGCGCCTCCGACCAGGTCGTCCACCAGCCGCACCAACCACAGGCCGAACGCGACCGCCGACGCGATGAACAGCGGCAGGCCGGCCAGCCACCAGCCCGGCGCCTGCACGTTATTGTAGCAGGAGCCGGCCGCTGCCAGCCACGCCGTGAGCGTTGCCGATATCGTCCACGCCAGCCACTTGCCGCCGATCAATTCGGCGCGCGATATTCCGGCCGAGAGCAGCACTTCGAGCGTGCGCCGCGAGCGCTCCCCCGGAAGCGCTTCGGCCAGCGGCCCGGTCAGCAACGACACCGCCAGGATCGCGATAAACAACGAGCGCCCCGGAAGTCGCAGCGCAGCGCGAAAGCGTCTCACTTCGACACGGGCGCGCTCCGGCAGTGTTTCGAGCGCGGCACGCAGGTCGTCGGGAACCGATTCGGCGCGCAGCCGCAGCGGCGACTGCGAAACGATCTCGACGCGGCTGTTGGCGTCGTGCAGCAACTTGCCGACCAGTTGCGGCGGCACGATGCCGCTTACGACGGGCAAGTTCGCTGGAGCGATCGGGTCGATCGAATTAGACACAGCGCCGGGCGCCAGCGGCACGGCTTTGCCGTTGCGACCCACGTTCGAGAACGGAAGTCTGAGCAGTCCCAGCGGCAGCAGCAACGAGAGCGCCAACGCGGCGAAGCGCAGGCCTTGGCGGCCGGCCATGTGGCTACGCATCTCGTAGTGCGCCACCGCCAGCAAGCGCGAAGGTCTCAGCGTCGTCGTCACGTCGTCACAGGCATTCGCGCCGGCTGAAGTCGATGGTTACCAATGCCGCTGCCATCAGCGCCAGCGGTGCGATCACGGCCGATGGCGCGGTGCCGGCCATGAATGATCCGAGCGATGCCAACGGCAGCCAGCATCCGAGCAGCGGCCACCACCACCCGAGCGCCATCGCCGCCATCGTAAGCGTCAGCGCGCGCGACAGCGGTCCCGAAAAACCGTGCGTTGCCTGCGCGCGCGCCATCATCAGAAAACCGATCGCGCCGCCGCCGACGGCTGCGCAGGTACCGGTGAGCATCCACAGTCCGATCTCGTCGATCGCGAGCAGCGCGTTGACTATCAACAGGCTGACCACCAGCGCCGGTCCGAGCACCAGCAGCAGCGCGAGAAGGCGTGCGCCGGCGTGCATCCAGTTGGGTAGCGGGAGTGCCAGTTCGGCTTCGAGCGTTCCGCTGCTGCGATCGCGGTAGAGAACGCCGGCGCCCATCACCACGCCGTAGAGTGTCAGCAACAGGCCGATTACGCCGGCCATCAGCGCGGTCTGCCGATTGATGTCGCCGGGCCGCGCCGCCAGCGGCGGAATCTCCAGGCGCCAGCGGTCTGCCGCGTAGTCCCTCAGCGCGGCTTCGGCTTCGAGCGTCGCGCGACTGCTCCAACTGTAGCCGAGTACCCAGCGGCCCTCTTCGCGCCAGATCGCCTGTATCACCAGACCCTCGCGCAGCATCGCCTCGGGTTGTTCGACCAGTCGCGCGTCGAATCCGCGCGCGCGCAGCGGGGCCAGCAGTTCCTCGCTGCCGACGGCGATGGTCGGGGTGGTGCCCCACACAGCGTAAGCGCCGGCGGTGACTACCAGCGCCAGCGACGCGAGCAGGCCCGGCCACGCCAGCGCACGAACCACCAGACCTTCGCGAAGCAGTCGCAGGATGACCGCTAGGGTAAGCGCCGCCAGCGGCTTGGCAGCCTGTTGAAAATGGCCCATCTGCGGCGTTGCGCGCGAAACCACTCGCTACGACGTAGCTTCGCTACGCCTCCGCTCGCGGCTTTTCGCGCGCGCCTTGCATCTGGGCCATTTTGACCAGGCTGATGGACGGTTCTTCAACATACTTCTGATGCCCGATCGAAGTGGCGACCTCACGGCGTCAGCCTGCGCCCGCGGTCAGTGCCATGAAGGCGTCGCCGAGGTCGCTGGTACCGGTGGAAGCGAGAAGCTGCTCGATCGGGCCCTCGGCGACGATGCGTCCGCTGGCCATGACACCGACACGCGGGCACAGACTCTCGACCTCGCCCATGATGTGCGAAGACACGATCACCGCGCGGCCTTCGGCGGCCAGCCCATGCACCAGGCCGAGTACTTCGCGGCGCCCGCCGACGTCGAGGCCGTCGGTCGGTTCGTCGAGCAACAACAACGGCGGGTCGTGGATCAGCGCGCGCGCGAGCACCACGCGGCGCTTCATGCCGGTCGAGAGCGAAGCGCAGTTGGAGTCGGCGTAGCGCGCGGCGCCGAGGCGATCGAGCAGTGCCGAGGCCCGTTCGCGGGCCCTTTCGATGCCCTGGATGCGGCCGAACAGCGTCACCGTTTCGAGGGCGGTCAAGCGCTCGGGGAGTCCGGCTTCGGCCGGCACGTAGGCGAGCCTGGCGCGCGCGCACACCGGCTGTTTGCGCGCGTCGATGCCGTCGATCTCGATGCTGCCGCGGTCGGGGCGCAGCAGCGTCGCCAGCATTCGCAACGTAGTGGTCTTGCCGGCGCCGTTGGGACCCAGCAGGCCGTAGATCTGGCCGGCGGCGACCTCGAGCGAAACGCCGCGCACGGCTTCGACGCGGCCGCGCCCGGCGTCTTCGAACGACCGGGCGAGGTCTTTGGTACGCAGCATCGCGCGAGTGTAGCGGTCGGCGAGGCTTCAGCCAATCGGCCCGCAGCTTGCGGCGTAGCCCGATCCGGTCGTAAAACGTCACGATGGTTCGCAGGAAGAACAGGTCGTGGGCCGCCCTCGCGTCGCGTTGGGCCGCCTTTGGCCGCGGACACCTGGCGCTGGCATTGCTGGTGGCGGCCGACGTCATGACCAAGCAACTGGCTTTCCGCTTGCTGCCCGGAGGCAAACCCGAAGAGATTTCGCGCGGGGTGGGTTTCTACCTGACGATGAACGAGTGGGGCGTGCTCGGTGGCGTCGATGGGGTGGCCACCGTGACCACGAACTCGGTGTACACGCTGCTGCTGGCGGTGGCTCTGCTCGGCTTGGCGCTCATGGTTCGAAAACTCGACGCGACGGGGCTTTCGTTCGCGCTGCGCATGCTGGTGGGGACGCTGGTCTTCGCGCTCGTCTCCAACCTGGTGGCGCTGGCCGCGCGGCCGTTCGCGTACGTTTCGCTACCGCCTGATCTGGTGATCAACGCGATTCGCGCCTCGGTGCTGGTCGTGAGTGTGGCCTTCTACTCGGTCTCACGCGCGACGATGGCGCGCGTGGTGTTCACGCTGCTGGTCGCCGGTTCTCTGGCCAACGGCCTGTCTTACATCTATCCGCCGTTCGAGGTGATCGACTTCTTGCGCATCCCGCTGCCGGGAAACCCCGACGCGTTCGGTGTGATCAACCTCGCCGACGTCTACATCGCGCTGTCTATCGTCGCGCTGGCGGCGTGGCCGCTGGTGGCGTTGGCCGGCTGGCTACGGCGACTCGGCCGCGGCGCCGTATCGTCGAAGCGTGGCCGAAAAGTCCGGCTTCGCAGGCAAGCGGCCGCGGCCGAGATCGCCGATTGATTGTCGGCGACACACCGTCGCCGCGCAGCGGTTGTGCGAGGTTGCGCCGACTCTGATCAAGCGTGAGCTGTCCGGTCAGGGCTTCGGTGCCGGGCGCGAGTAGCGGGCGACGTAGGCCGGCGCGTCGATCCCGGCGGCGACACGCGAGTCCTTCTCGGCGGCGCCCGCCGTCAGACGCAGCGGGACCACACCTGCCCAAATCGGCAACGCGTAGTCGTCCTCGTCGTCGAGCGGCGGACCGCTGCGCAGTTTGGCCGACGCTTCGTTGATCGGTAGCCGCACCACCAGGGTTCTCAGCATTTCCTGGCCACTGGGCCGGCGGATGTCGTCCCAGCGTCCGCGCGCCACGTGCTCGATCAGCGCGCGTATCGCCTGCTCGCGCTCGGCCTCGTCGGTAACTTCGGTGCCGGTGCCGTAGAGCACCACCGAGCGGTAGTTGACCGAGTGGTGGAAAGCCGAACGCGCCAGCACCAGGCCGTCGATCAGCGTCACCGTCAAGCAGGCCTCGGCGCCGGCCGCGAGCGCGCGCAGCGTGCGGTTGCCGGTCGAGCCGTGCAGGTAGAGCGCGTCACCGTCGCGCGCGTAGATCATCGGGACTACGAAGGGCTGGCCCTCGCGCGCGAACGCGACGTGGCATACCAGTGCCTCGTCGAGGATCGCGTGTACGACGGCGCGGTCGTAGCTGCCGCGGCCGGCCAGGCGCCTCAGCGTCGTGCGCGGTGTCGGCGCGATCAGGTCGGATGCCGCTGCCGCGGTGGTCTCGTCGTGGCCTTCGTCCATCACCGTACTCCGGGCCGGAGCGCGCGTGGCCGGCCCAACTTGGTGCATTCTCGCGAAATCGGCACTCAGCGCTGCCGGTCAGGATCGAGACGCCGCGCCGGCGTCTGCCTCATTTCCGGTTCCGGTTGCCGGCGCCGCTCCCGGCGGGGCGTTCGCCGAGTACCAGCGACGCGACCACGCCGCCGAGCAGAATTACGAGCACCGCCGCGAGAACCCAGAAATTGTAGTCCTCGCCGAGCAGTGCCTCGATGCGCTTGCCGGCCAGCATCTTGACGCCGATCATCGCCAGCACTACCGCCAGCGATTCCTCCAGGTAGTGGAAGCGGTCGAGCATGCCGGCCAGCGCGAAGAACAACGAGCGCAGCCCCAGGATCGCGAACACGTTGCTGGTGAAGACCAGGAAAGGGTCGGCGGTGATCGAGAAGATCGCCGGGACCGAGTCGATCGCGAAGACTACGTCGCAGGTTTCGACCATCACCAGTGCCAGCGCCAGCGGCGTGATCATCAGCGTGCCGGGCTTGGCGTTCTCGACCGCCGGGTCGGGGGTGCTCTTGCCTTCGCTATCGACGCTCATGCGAGAGGCCGGCGAACCCGCGCGCACGAAGAAGTGCTCGGCGTGAAAGTGCCGCGTCACCGGGAACAGGCGCCGCGCCAGGCGCACCACCGCGTTGTGGCCGGGCTCGGGGGCGTGAACGTCGAAGCGCAACATACCGTAGGCGGTGTAGATCAGGAACGCTCCGAACAGGTAGAGGATCCAGTGGAAACGCGCGATCAGGGCAGCACCGGCACCGATCATCGTTCCGCGCATCACCAGCGCGCCGAGGATGCCCCAGTACAGCACGCGGTGCTGGAGCCTTGCCGGGACGCCGAAAGACGTGAATACCATCGCGATCACGAAGAGGTTATCGACGCTCAGTGACTCTTCTATCAGATAAGCGGTCAGGTACTTGATGGCGGCGCGCGCGCCGTCGTTGATGGTCCCGTCGGCGTGGTCGGGCAGCGAGCCCAACCCCATCCAGTGGTGCTCGTAGCCGAAGTAGATCGCGACGCAGAAGAGCAGGCCGAGGCTGATCCACAATGCCGACCACGACAGCGCTTCGCGCATCCCCACGACGTGGGCACGGCGGTTGAGCACGCCGAGATCGACCGCCAGCAAGGCCAGGATGAGTGCGACAAAGCCGAAGTAGAGCCAGAACATTGCAGGATGGTCGCAGGATCGCCGAGATCGCGGGAGAAGTCCGTCTACCGGTCGTATGGCTGAGTTGCAACCCGGCGACACTTGGCGTCGGGTGCGCGCCGAGCGCCGAGCGCCGAACGCCGCGCGCCGGCGCAGCGACAGCTCGCTGTGCGGCCAGGTGGCGCTCTGTGCGCGGAAAACAAGCAATTCGTGGCGCGCCGCTATCCGTCGACGGCGCGCCTGATTCTCGCCGCGCCGCTGAGCAGGATCAGCAGTCCGCCGAACGTGCAAACTATCGCTGCGCCCGAAGGCAGGTCGTACCGGAACGACAGATACAGGCCCGCGATGCCACCGGCCAGCGAACAGCCCCAGCCGACCAGCAACCTCTTGCCGAGCGTGTCGGCCAGACCGATCCCGCACACGGCCGGTACGATCAGGTAGGTGAAAACCAGCAGCACTCCGGCGATCTGGACGAAGCTGGTGACGACCAGGCCGAACGAAGCGTAGAAGAGGAAGTCCCACCAGCGCACTCGCAGTCCCTGCCGGTACGCAACCTCACGGTCGAACGAGACCAGCATGAACTGCTTGCGCAGCAGCGCGTGGACCAGCCCGACCGCCGCGAAAAGCCCGAAGCAATGCCAGACCTCGGCCGGGCTCACCAGCAGGATGTTGCCGACCAGCATGTTCTTGATCTCTTCGTCGCCTTCGGCCGCGCGGCTCAGCAGCAGCACCGATGCCGCGGTCGCGACCACGTAGGCGATGCCGATCACCGCTTCCTGCGGTACCTGGCTGGTGCGCTTGCCGGTGAAAGAAAAGATCGCTGCGCCGACCAGCGTGAAGCCGAGCGCGAGCGCAAAGGTGCCGGTGCCCTCGAGATCCATGTGCAGCAGCACCGCGGTGCAGATTCCGAGCGACGCCATCTGTGCCATCGCGATGTCGATGAAGATGATACCGCGCCGCACCACGTGGATCCCGAGATAAACCAGCAGCCACGGAAGCAGTACGCACGCCACGCAGGGCCAGAACATCACCTCCCACACGGCTACTGTCCTCCGAGGGCCGCGGCGAGCCGCGCGACCAGAGCGTCGATCAACGCGACGTAGTCGTCGGTGTTCGGCAGCGCTCCCGGGTACTGCGCTGCGTCGACAATCCTGGCTCCGGTCGCGGCGGCGACCTTCTCGGCGATCTTGCGGTTGTGGAACGGCTCCAGGATTATCGCCCGCGAGTTTTGGGCCTTCATCTTCTCGATCACCTCGGCCAGGTGGGACGGCGACGGTGGAATGCCGGGCTTGGGCTCCAGGAAAGTGTCGATCGTGAGGCCGAAGCGGTGTGCGAGGTACGGCCACGAATCGTGGTACGCGACCACGTTGGCGCCCTTGAACGGTGCCAACGTCGCGCCCCACTGTTGCAGTCTGGCGTCGATCGTCGTCGCGAAATTCGCATAGTTGGTCTGGTAAGCCGCTGCGTCGGCGGGGTCGAGGGTCGCCAGCGTCTGCGCGATGTGCTGTGCTACTGCTTTGGCGATGATCGGATCGATCATGTAGTGCGGATTGCCAAGCGCGTGGACGTCACCGGCGGCGCGCGTGACGTTTTCCGGGACGTTGAGCAGGCGGATGCCCTGACAGGCGACGACGCGGCCGGGCGCACCGATGGCGATCTTGTCGTTGCGCGCGTTTTGCAACAACGGCGGCAGCCAGCCTGCTTCCAACTCGGCGCCTCCTTCGATCAGTACGTCGGCGTTTCGCAGTTTGACGACGAAGCTCGGCCGCGCATCGACGAAATGCTCGTCCTCGGTCGGTTTGCCGAGCACGGTGACGTCGACGTTGTCGGCCCCGATCTGAGTCGCGAGCGCGCCGAAGTCGGCGAGCGTCGCGACCACTTCGAGCTTGGCGTGGGCGTCGGAGACGATGGTCAGCAGCAGCGCCGACGCGATCAGTGACGATTGCAATTGTTTCATATGGGTATTGCTCAGAACTTGTGTGCGCCGTGCGCGCCGAGGGTGAATTCGAATTGCAGGAACACCGAATCGGCGTCGCTACTGCCGGTGAATCGATCGGATTCGACGAAGTCGTGGTTGTACTGCAGCCGGAACTTGGAGAATTCGGTCGGGAACCAGGTCACGTTGGGTGAGGTGCGCCAGCGGCTCTGACGTTCGGGGTCGTCGGTGAAGGAGGATTTCTCCATGTGCAGGTAGTCGCCGCGCAGTCCGGCTGTCCAACCTTTGCTGAAGCCCCACACGACTTGCGAATAGGCGCCCCAGTCGTCGAAGGCCTCGTCGGCCGGGAATGCATCGCCTTCGCCGCGCCCGGCTTCGAAGCGTCGCAGCAGAGCTTCGGTCTGCCACTTGACGAACGGCCAGCCACCTTCGGAGTGCGCGGATTTCCACTTGTAGAAGACGTCCGCGGCGTAGATCTCGGTGCGCGCGCCGGCGCCAGTGTCGTTCGGGCCGAACGCGCCGGAGGTCCCGACCAGAAGAGTCTGCGTCGGCGTCAGGTCGAACGAATTCTCGAAGCGCGGGACGAAGACCAGGTCCTGCACACCCTCCAAGGATCTGTCCATGGTGGGGCGTCCGTAGAAGGTGCCGCCGTCGCCGCGGTTGCGGAACGAGAACGCGGCGGCGCCGTTGCCGTTCTGGATCGCCAGCGAGAGTTGCGAGTACCACGGCAGCGGCGCAAGCCACGAGACCTGTAGGCCGAGGCCGCGCAGCCCGTCGGGACCGAGCAGCCTGCCGCTCACCAGCGGCGTGTCGACGAAGTCCCAGGTGTGGGGGTGTTGCGCGTTGACGCGTCCGAGCGGAGCGAAGAACTGGCCGCCCTTGGCCTGGAGGTTCCACGGCAGCGTGGTCGTCTGCATGAACGCCTCTTCGAGTTCGACCGACGTTTCCGCGTCGTTGTCGAGCTTGAAGACGATGTTGGCGAAGCCCTCGAAGTACGGATCGACTGCTCCGTCGAGCGCGAGTTCGATGTTGCGCGCGTTGAAGCCGCGCTGTTGAGGGTCGTGGTCGCCGACTTCGAGCGCATCCAGGTGCTTCTCGGTCGAGGCCGCTGCCGAAAACTGGCCGTCGAACGAGATGTTGAGGAAGCTCTTGCCGCCGCCGGCGAGCGTGATCGGCTGGGCAAGCCGCGATCCGATCGAAGTCGCCGGTGCGGCGCTCGCCGAGGAGTCGGTGGTCGGGAGAGAAGTCGCCGGCGGCGCAGCGGTAGCTCGGCTGCTGGCAGGTGCGGCGACGACGCTGTCGTCGGTGGTCGGGAAAGGCGCTTGCGCGGCGGCGACGCTGTCGTCGGTGGTCGGGAAAGGCGCTGGCGCGGCGACGACGCTGTCGTCGGTGGTCGGGAAAGGCGCTTGCGCGGCGACGGGCGGTTGCGTCGCGGCGGTCGCTGCGTGAGCACCGGCGGCGGGCGAGGGCCGGCAAGCGCCGGTCTTCTGCAAGTCGGCAACGGTCTCGTGCAGACGCGCGACCTGCGCTTTGAGTGCAGAGACTTCGCGCTGGTGCTCGGTTCGAAGCTGGCGCAGGCCGTCCTGGATCTGCAGCATCTGTTGCTTCAATGACTCGACGTCGCCGGGCCGCGCCGGGCCGCCGGATGTTGCGTCGGACGCCGAGCCGGACGCTGCGTCGGCCGCAACGTCGGATGCAGCGTCGGATGCTGAGCCGGACCGTGAGTTGGATGCTGCGTAGGTTGCCGAGCCGGGCGCTGAGTTGGTTGCTGCGTCGGACGGCTGCCGAGCCGGGGCAACGCCCGGCGTGAGCAACGCCGCACAAAGAATCGCCGATAGAAAAACCGGGATGTTCAAGATTCGCCTCCTGCCTGAGGTGATGGACCGAACGCACGCCGTGGCGCGGCCGATCGTCGCGGATCGAAAATGACCGGCGCGAGAGCGCCGCAGTTGATCAGCTCAGCAGGAAGCCGGGGGGCCGTGCTCGAGAAGCCGACAACGCAGGAAGAACGACTCGGCGCTCTCCACATCGGTTGGCGCGACCTTGGTGGCCGGCGCCGCCGCCGGCTCCACGGCGAGCACGACGACGGCGGTTGGTGCCGCCTGACCGGTGTGCAGCGTGGTCGCCAGGCAAACGTGCTGGCGCTGTTCGGCGTCGTGGTGGAAGAGATCGTGGAGCTGCGGAGAACTCGCCAGTCCCACTGCCAGCACGTAACCTGCCAGCGCCGCACCGAAGAGGGCGGCGCGGACGCGGGCTCCGTAGCGTCGGTACACGTGCATCCGCGAAACTTGTACCAGGAGCGGCCCGGACAGGGAAGCCGCGAGGCCGCACTGCAAGGCCGCACTGCGAGGCCGCACTGCGAGGCCGCACTGCGATGCCGAGCGCCGCGCGGCGAGTGCCGAACGCCGAGCGCGGCGCGCCGAGTGCCGAATGCCGAGCGCGGCGCGCCGAGTGCCGAACGCCGAGTGCGGCGCATGTGCGCGGCCGGCGCGTGCGATCCGCTCTCACTTCTAGGGGACCTCGCTCTCCGCTATCGTCGCGCGATGCGCGCGGCGGCGATTCTCTCGCTCTTGTGGTTCGCCTCTCTTGGCGCGCTCGGAATCTTCTTTCCGTTGTACCCGCTCTACCTGGCCGAGAACCTGGGGCTCGGTGGCTCGCAGGTCGGGCTGGTGCTGGCCGTGCTGCCGCTCACCGGCATGCTCGCGCAGCCGCTGTGGGGCGCGCTTGCCGACCGTACCGGCTCGCGTACGCGCATCGTCGCGCTGTTGTCGCTCGGATCGGCGCTGGGCTACGCGAGTCTGTCGGGCTACCGGACTTTCGCCGGCGTGATGGTGGGCACGGCAGTGTTGGCGCTGTTCTCGACTGCGGTGATCCCGATGACTGTGTCGGTAGCACTGGCGCTGCTGCGCGACCGCGGGCCGCGGGCTTTCGGAGTGGCACGTGCGTTCGGCACGCTCGGCTATCTGATCGCGGTGGTCGGTTTCCCCTTGTTGTTGCACTGGGTGTGGCCGGCCCCGACGAATTCGTCGGGGCCGGCCGAGCCGGGGCTGGTGCTAATGCTGTGGATCGCCGCTGCCTGCATGGCGGCGGCGGCGTTGGTTTCGCTGGCACTGCCGCGCACCGGTGCGGTTGCAATCAAAGCTGAGAAGGGCGACTGGCGCAGCCTGGCGAGCAATCGTCCCTACCGGCGTCTGGTGCTGGTGGTGTTCCTGACCTACCTCTTTCTGCAAGGCCCGTTGGCGCTGTTCCCGATGTTCGTGCGCTCGCTCGGTGGCGGCCTCGACGTAGTCAGCCGCATGTGGACGTTCATGCTGCTCTTGGAGATCCCGCTGCTCGCGATCGCCGGTGGCCGGCCCCTGCGTCTGGGCGCGCGCGGTTTGCTCGCGGTCAGCATCGCGGCCGATTCGCTGCGCTGGCTGGTGTGCGCGTTGTCGCCGAGCGTGGCGCCGATGTACTTCGTGCAGGTCATGCACGGCGTGGCGGTAGCCGGCTTCGTCGTCGGCAGCGCTCTCTACGTGGAGGCGGTGGTTCCGCCGGGGCTGCGATCGACCGGGCAGAGTCTCATCCACATGGTCGGCGTGAGTCTTGGCGGCATCGTCTCGACTCTGGCGGCGGGTTTGCTGCTGGATCATTTCGGGCCGCGCGCACCGGCGCTCTGCGGCGGGATCGGCGCTGCGGTGCTCGCGTTGTTGCTGCCGCGCCTGCTCCCGCGCGTGAAGTCCGCGCGCCGGCTCGGCGCCGACGAAGCGGTGCCGTCGTATCCGTTGCCGGTGGTTTGATCGACGGCTTCGGGTGCCGCGGTGGCGCAACGGTGCGTGATCGCCCAAGCTGTGTCGAATTGCCGGCGGTTTGATCGACGGCTCCGGGGGCCGCGGTGGCGCAACGGTGCGTGATCGGCCCAAGCTGTGTCGAATTGCCGGCGGTTTGATCGACGGCTCCGGGTGCCGCGGTGGCGCAACGGTGCGTGATCGGCCCAAGCTGTGTCGAATTGCCGACGGTTCGATCGACGGCTCGGGTGCCGCGTCAGTTGGTCAGACGCCGGCGAATCTGCCCGCGCGCGTAGAAGAGCAACAGCGCGCTCAGCACCAGGATGTAGGTAAGATCCCAGGCGATGCGCAGCGGGTCAGCGCCGCCGTGGAAGGCCGCTCGCGCAAGTCGCACCGGGTGCAGCAACGGCAGCACCTCAGCCACCACGAGCCAGCCGGGGCTCAGGCGCTCCTTGAGCGGAAAGAAGACGTCGGAGAACAGGAACAACGGAGTCAGGAACATCGTGAAGTAGTAACTGAAGAAGTCGATCGACGGCAGCCGCACGCAAAAGGCCAAGCCCAGCGAAGCGAACAGCAATCCGGCCAGCGCCAGCACCGGCAGCACCGACAGCGAACCGGGCAGCGGTGCCAGCGAAGCCGCGACCAGGATCGTGTAGAAGCAGCCGCCGTAGATCATCGCGCGCGTGATCGCCCAGCAGACTTCGCCGACCAGGATGTCGTCGGGCTCGATAGGTGTGGTCAGCATCGCGTCGTAGGTCTTTTCGAACGCCAGGCGGATGAAGACGTTGTAGGTCACTTCGAAGCTCGCGCCGTTCATCGCCGCCACGCACACCAGTCCGGGCGCGAGGAACTCGACGTAGCGCAGCCCGCCCATCTGTTGCACGTAGGCGCCGACCCCGATGCCCACCGATGCCAGGTAGAATACCGGTTCGAAGAAGTTCGGCAGCAGGTTGAGTTTCCAGGTGCGCGCGTACATCGAGGCGTTGCGCCTCCACACTGCAAACGCGTGCCGAGGAGAGACGCTCATGCGGTCACCTCCGTCGCGCCGCAAGTGCTCACGCACTTTCCCATTCTACGGCAAGTGCTCACGTACTTTCCCATTCTACCGCAAGTGCTCACGTACTTTCCCATTCTACCGCAAGTGCTCACGCACTTGCTTCCAGCCTCATTCCGGTCAGGTGGAGGAAGACGTCTTCGAGGTTGGTGGGGCGCACGACCAGGCGCCGGTCCTTTACCGGGTCGCGGCTGCGGATGTGAGCGACCAGGGCGGCCGCGTCGTCGAGGTGGACCACCGCGCGGTTCCCGGCCTGCATGCGCTTGGTGCGCGCCGGGTAGCCGCCCAGCAGGTGCTCGGCGTCTTGCTCGGTGGCCTCGATCTCGACGGTGTCGCGCGCGAGCAGGCGCGTGATCAGTTCGCGAGGCTCTCCTTCCACGACGACCGCGCCGGCAGCCATGATCGCGACGCGGTCGCAGAGCCGCTCGGCTTCGTCCATGTAGTGAGTCGTGACCAGCACCGTGGTGCCGTTGTCGCGCAGTTCGCGCACTTTGGTCCACAGCGCCAGCCGCACCGCGGGATCCAGTCCGGTGGTCGGCTCGTCGAGGATCAACAGTTCGGGCCGCGCCACCAAGGAGAGCGCCACTGCCAGCCGGCGCTTGAAGCCGCCCGAGAGGTTGCGCACCGGTACGTCACGGTGCGAACCGAGTTGCAGGAACTCTATCAATTCATCGACACGCAGTCTCAGTTCGGGATCCTTCATCAGGTGGTAGCGGCCGAACACCACCAGGTTCTCGACCGGTGTAAGAGCGTCGATCAGCACGCTCTCCTGAAGCGTTACGCCCAGGCGCGCGCGTACCTCACGGCGCTTGGTCGCGACGTCGAGGCCGAAGACCTCGATGCGTCCGCTGCTCGGCCGGGTCACGCCGTAGAGCATCCGCAGCGTCGTGGTCTTGCCGGCTCCGTTGGGTCCGAGCAGGCCGAAACAGCATCCGGCCGCCACGTCGAGGTCGAGTCGGTCGACCGCCGTTCGATCGCCGAAGCGCTTGGAGACCGAGCGCGCGCGGATTATCGCGCTGGGGACGGTGGACGACGTGGGCATCGCTGCGTTGCCGGGCGCTGCGGTGCGCCGGGTTCAGCCGGCGCTGGGCGGGACGCGGGTCGCGTGCAGAGAACCGGCACGGCTTTGTACGTCGCGACGGCTACCGGCGCGAGCGGTAGCGCCGTGATCGCGGCCGCCGCCGCGGTGGGCGTGCGACATCCGGCCGCGTCGCGTCCGTTGCCAATAGCGGTGTTGTTTGAATCCTACCGGCAGCGCTGATCTGAAGAGGTCATGGTGCGCGTCCTCTTCGTATGCCTGGGCAACATCTGCCGCTCCCCGACCGCCGAAGGTGTTTTCCGTTCGATGGTTGCGGAGGCCGGATTGGAGGAGTTCGTCGAAACCGAATCGGCCGGCACCGCGGACTACCACACCGGTGGCGGAGCCGATCCGCGCTCGGTGCAGGCCGCGCGCCGGCGCGGCTACGACCTGAGCCGTCACAAAGCCCGCCAGGTCAGCAGTAGAGACTTCGAGACGTTCGACTACGTGCTGGCGATGGACCGCGACAATCTTCGCGGCCTGATGAACTTGCGCGACGCGTGCGTTTCACGCAGCGCGCGATCGGAAGAGCGCCAAGCCGCGGCGCTGCGCGCAGAGGTCGGTATGCTGCTCGACTTCGCGCCGCAGTTGCAGGTGCGCGAAGTGCCAGATCCCTACTATCGCGAGCACGACGGTTTCGACATCGTGATCGACATGGTCGAAGACGCGGCACGCGGACTGCTCGAGCACATTCGCAGCCGCCACTTCTGAAGCGCGCGATGGATCGACGGCTTCGAGGGCGTATCGAGTCTCTGCTCTCGGCGCCGGTGGCCGCGGCGACCGCGCTCGGCGGCGGCTGCGTGGCCGAAGTCATGCGCGTTGAACTCGTCGACGGTCGCCGCGCGGTCGCCAAGGTGTCGCAGCGAGGCGGGCTGGCCTGCGAGGGCTGGATGCTCGACTACTTGGAATCGCACAGTCACTTGCCGGTTCCCGCCGTGCTGTTCTGCGACGACACGCTGCTGCTGCTCGACTACGTCGAAAGCGACGGCAGTGGCGGCGCCGACCTGCACGCGGCCGAGTTGCTGGCGGCGTTGCATTCGATCGAAGCCGACGGCTTCGGGTTGGAGCGCGACACCTTGATCGGCGGGTTGCCGCAACCCAACCAGTGGTGCGGCGACTGGCCGTCGTTCTTCTGCGACCGCAGGTTGCTCGAGTTCGGACGCCGCGCCTTCGACGCCGGTCGTCTCGGCCCCGCGACGATGGCGAAGTTGGAGACGCTGGCCGCGCGTCTGGACCGGTGGCTCGGTTCGCCGGCGCGCGGCGCGTTGATCCACGGCGACGTCTGGCAAGGCAACGTGCTGGCGAGGGCAGGGCGCGTCGCGGCCTTCGTCGATCCTGCGATCTACTACGCCGACCCCGAGATCGAACTCGCCTTCACCACGCTGTTCTCGACGTTCGGGCAAGCCTTCTACCGCCGCTACGCCGAACTGCGGCCGATCGCTCCAGGTTTCTTCGAAGAGCGTGCGCCGCTCTACAATCTCTATCCGCTGCTGGTGCACACGCTGCTGTTCGGCGGATCCTACGCACGCTCGGTCGACGCGACGCTGCGCCGTTTCGTCGGCTGACGCGGCAGCACTAGCGCGGCAACTCGCCGCTGCGAACGGCCTCGAAACCCCGATCAGAAATACCCGCCGCCGGTTTCCTTCTTGGCGCGCACCGTGCGCCGCGACGTGATGAACTTGCCGGTCAGCATATCTTTGTAGGCCATGCCGGGGCCGATCATCGGATAGACGTGGGAGTTTTGGTCGACCACCACTTCGAGCAGCGCAGGACCGGGAAAATCGACAAACGCGCGCAGCGCAGCGGCGACCTCGTCTTTGCTGGTCACCCGCCGTGCGAACCGGATTCCGTTGGCTTCGGCGGCCTTGATGAAGTCCTTCCTGTGGAGGGTCTTGTCGCTGCCCGAATAGCGGTTGGCGTAGAACAAGTCCTGCCACTGCCGCACCATACCGTCGCCGTTGTTGTTGAGCAGCAGCACTTTGACCGGGATGTCGTAGGTGCTCAGCATCTCGAGTTCGCCGACGTTCATGCGGATGCTGCCGTCACCGTCGACGTCGATCACCAGCCTCCCGGGATTGGCCAGTTGCGCGCCGATTGCGGCGGGCAACCCGAAGCCCATGGTTCCCATGCTGCCCGAGCTGATCCACGAGCGCGGGTGCTTGAAGTCCAGGTATTGGGCCGCCCACATCTGGTGCTGACCGACTCCGGTGGTGACGATCGCCTCGCCGTTGGTGATCTGGTTGAGCGCGCGGAGCACGAACTCGGACTGGACGCGCTCGGTCTTGGTTTTGAAACCGAGCGGGTGCTCGCGTTTGAGCGCGCTCACGTGCTGGCGCCACGCGCTGAAATCCTTGTCGAAGGACTTGCCGGCTTCGAGCAACTCGGCCAGCCCGCGCTTGGCGTCGCTGACGTACGACCAGTCGACGCTCTTGACCTTCTCGATCTCGGAAGCGTCGATGTCGAGGTGAGCGATCTTGGCGCCGTGCGCGAACTCCGCCACCTTGCCCGCCACGCGGTCGTCGAAACGCGATCCGACCGCGAACAGGAAGTCGCAATCTTCGACCGCATAGTTGGCATAGGCGGTGCCGTGCATGCCGAGCATGTGCAGTGCCAGATCGGAAGTGGTGTCGATGGAACCTATCCCCATCAGCGTCGTCACCGCGGGGATGCCGAAGCGTTCTGCGAAGCGCCGCAGCTCGGGTGCTGCGTTGGCGTTGAGCACTCCGCCGCCGACGTACAGGAGCGGGCGCTCGCTGCGCGCGAGCATGTCGAAGAACGCCTTGGCGCGAGCAGGCTCCAGACGGGTTCGTGCTTGGGCGGCGCTTCTCTCGTCGTAGCCGCGCAGGCGCAGCAGGCCCTCTCCGCGGAAAGCTCCCTGGCTCAGCTGCACGTCGCGCGGGATGTCGACAACCACCGGACCGGGGCGTCCGCTGCGCGCGATCTCGAACGCGGTGCGCACGGTCTCCTCGACCTTGGTCTCGTCGGTCAGCAGGAACACGTGCTTGGCGCACGAGGACATGATGTTGAAGATCGGCGCCTCCTGGAAAGCGTCGGTGCCCATCGCTGGCCTGGGCACCTGACCGCAGATCAGCACCACCGGCACCGAGTCGGCCTGGCAGTCGCGGATCGGCGTCACGCAATTGGTGGCGCCCGGTCCCGAGGTCACCAGGAAGACCCCGACCTTGCCGGTAGAGCGCGCATAGCCGGCGGCCATGAAGCCGGCGCCCTGCTCGGTGGCCGGCACCAGCAGGTTGATGCGGCGTTGCGGGTTGGCCTCGTTGTAACGGAAGATCGCGTCGTAGGTGGGCAGGATCGCCCCGCCGCTGTAGCCGAAGAGGGTGTCCACGCCCTGGTCTGCGAGAACCTGTACGACCATGTCGGCGCCGCTCATGACGGTGCCGGCCAGCCTGTGCTTGGCGTCGGTCGTGTCCTCGACGAGTCCCAGGTGCTGGGCTCCAGATGTCTTGCGGCGGCTCATGGTCAAATCGACTCCTGGTTGTATTGGCCGCGCCCGGCGGCGGACGCGAGGCGTGCACTATTGCTCATTTACCGGTGATTTCCTACGGCGATACTGATGCCGGGGCCTGCGCCGGTGGGTGCGGTGCGGTGCGGTCGCGGATTACGGAGCCGTCTGCGACACGGCAGCCCCGGCGCTGCGCGCGGCCGCGCGATTGCGCTCCGGCGCAGCGGTTCGGTAGACTCGGAAACCGTTTGGTGGAATGCGGAAAGAGCTTGGCGAGGATCCTCGCGAAGAGTTTGGCGAAGAACTCGATCAGGATCACTACCCGGCGAAAGCCGGCAGGCGCGTCTAGGAAGCAATCATGAAAAAAGACGTTTTCTCTCTGGCAGCTGTTGCGTTCACCGCCGTGCTGCTGACGGGTGGTTTTACGGTGGTACCGTCGGCGCTGGCCGAACGCGACCACAAGGACAAAGAAGAAGCGTACGTGCCCGTGATGCCGCTCGGCCTCACGGCCGGGGCTCTTCGGACCCCGGCTGACAATCCGATCACCAAAGAGAAGGTCGAACTAGGAAAGCTGCTGTTTTTCGACACGCGCCTCTCCAAGGACGGCACCATCAACTGCGCCACCTGTCACGCTCCCGAGTTCGGCTTCGCTGAACCACGCAAGGTATCGACCGGCATCGGCGGCGCCCAAGGCGGCCGCAACGCCCCGACCGTGATCAACTCGGGATTCTCGTTTTTCCAGTTCTGGGACGGCCGCGCCCCGAGCCTCGAAGAGCAGGCCAAGGGGCCGATGGCGAACCCGATCGAGATGGGGCATTCGCTCGAAGGTGCGACCAAAGCGATCGACGAAGCGGAAGGCTACGAGCACTATTTCAAAGAAGCCTTCGGTGATCACGACGTGACGATCGATCGCATCGCGCAGGCGATCGCGAGCTTCGAGCGCACGGTGCTGTCGGGCAACTCGGCCTGGGACCGCTACACGGTCGGGCACGACGAACACGCCCTCAGCGATTCCGCCAAGCGTGGGCTCAAGCTGTTCGAGGGCAAGGCCAAGTGTTCCCAGTGCCACGTCGGCTTCAATCTGTCCGACGGCATCTTCCACAACATCGGCGTGGGCATGAAGGCCAAGCAGCCCGACCTCGGGCGCTTCGTGGTCAGCGGCCAGCCGGTGGACAAGGGGGCCTTCAAGACGCCGACCCTGCGCGACATCAGCCGGACGGCGCCGTACATGCACGACGGCAGCCTGGCGACGCTCAAGGCGGTGGTCGAGTTCTACGAGCGTGGTGGCGAGCCCAACCGCAATCTCGATCCGAAGATCACCAGGATGAAACTGTCCGAACAGGACGAGAACGATCTGGTCGCCTTCCTCGAGTCGCTAGAGGGCGACTGGAGGTTCACGCGCCCGACCTCGCTCCCGAAGTAATCTCATCCTTTAGCTCTGGCGTTATTTCCCTGGAACAAGAGGCCGTTGCGCTCGGGCGCAGCGGCCTCTTGCCGTCTTGGACCGGCGCTTGACGCGTTGCATTATGGCGCTGTCACCGCTACTTTCGCCGCGTGGTCGAAGCGCGGCGCGGTCGTACCGAGCCGGGGGCCGTGCGGGGAGAAGGAAAGTGGACATCAAGGAAGAGCTTCGCAGGTTGGTTCCATCCGGGGCCTTCGGGCTGCTCGGGATCGAACGTGGCAGCGCCGAGGCGATCGGCGATGCCGACGTCACGCTACTGTTCACCGATATCGACGACTATGCGGCGCTCACCGATCGCCTCGGCGACCGAGCCTCGCGCCGGCTGGTCAGGGCCCACGACGCTATCGTGCGGGCGGGGCTGGCGGCCGCCGGCGGCGTTGAGGTCAAGCACACGGGCGACGGCATCATGGCCTATTTCTCGGCTGCCTCGCGTGCGATGGGTTGCGCAGTCGCGGTGCAGCGCGCGGTGGCAGCGTACAACGCCGAAGGCGGGCACCCGGCCGAACTGCGGCTGGCGATCGGCCTCAATGCCGGAGCACCGATCGCCGAGAACGGCGACCTCTTCGGTACCGCGGTGATTCTGGCGGCGCGGATCACCGATCGCGCCGACGGCGGACAGATCCTGATCTCGGACGTGGTGCGGCAACTCGCCGCGGGAAAGGGCTTCAACCTGAGGTCCCTGGGTGCCGAAATCCTCGATGGGCTCAGTGAACCGGTTCCGCTTTTCGAAGTGCTGTGGCAGGAGGAGGGTTCAGCACCGGCCAGCGCCGCGGCTTGACGGCACCCAGGGTGCAGGAGCGAAGAATTTGGATCAGACCCAGCCGCGCACTATTTACCGCAAGGATTATCGTCCCCCCGACTACCTCATCGACAGCGCGGAACTCCGCTTCGAACTCGGCGAGACCGGGACGTTGGTGCGGTCGTTGCTCACGATCCGCCGCAATCCGCAGCACCCCGATCCTTCGCGCGATCTCGTTCTCGACGGTGAGGGGCTCGAACTGCGCAGCCTGCGGCTCGACGGCGCGGCGCTGAGGCGCAACGCTTACGAGGCCACCGACCGGGGGCTGACGGTGAGGGCGGTCCCCGCGGCGTTCACGTTGGCGTGCGCGGTGCTGATCCACCCCGAGCAGAACACCGCCTTGGAGGGGCTGTATCGCTCGGGCGATCTGTTCTGCACCCAGTGCGAGGCCGAGGGCTTCCGTCGCATCACCTACTTCATCGATCGCCCCGACGTGCTCACCCGTTTCACCGTGACGGTGGTCGCCGATCGTGAGCGCTATCCGGTACTGCTCTCCAACGGCAATCGCGACCGCGAGGGGGGACTTGCCGACGGCCGTCACTGGGTGCGCTGGCGTGACCCTTTCCCGAAACCTTCGTATCTGTTCGCGCTGGTTGCCGGACGCCTGTCGTGTCTCGAAGATCGCTTCGTCACGTGCGGCGGAAAAAAAGTGACGCTGCGCATCTACGTCGAGCCACGCAATGCCGACAAGTGTGCGCACGCGATGGCGTCGCTGATCGAGTCGATGGCCTGGGACGAAAGGGTCTACGGTCGCGAGTACGACCTCGACGTCTTCCACATCGTCGCGGTCGATGACTTCAACATGGGAGCGATGGAGAACAAGGGGCTCAACGTCTTCAACTCCAAGTACGTGCTTGCCAGGCCGGACACGGCTACCGACGAGGACTACAGCGGGATCGAAGGCGTGATCGCGCACGAGTACTTTCACAACTGGACCGGCAACCGGGTAACCTGCCGCGACTGGTTTCAACTGAGCCTCAAGGAAGGTCTGACGGTCTTCAGGGATCAGGAGTTCTCGAGCGAGGTCGGATCGAGAGCGGTCAAACGCATCGCCGACGTTCAGGGGTTGCGCGTTCTGCAGTTTGCCGAGGACGCCGGACCGATGGCGCACGCGGTACGGCCGGACGCCTACATCGAGATCAACAACTTCTACACTTCGACGGTCTACAACAAGGGTGCCGAAGTGGTGCGGATGATCCACACGCTGCTGGGGCCGCAGCGCTTCCGCGCGGGTACCGACCTCTACTTCGAGCGTCACGACGGTCATGCCGTAACCTGTGACGACTTCGTGCGTGCGATGGAGGACGCTTCGGGAGTCGACCTCGGGCAGTTCCGCCTGTGGTACAGTCAGGCCGGAACCCCGCAATTGCACGTCTCGCGCCGTTACGATCCCGATGCGAAGACGCTGACCCTCGACGTCGAGCAAGAATGCCCGGATACGCCGGGGCAAACCGACAAGAAACCGATGCACATCCCGTTGGCGCTGGCGTTGCTCGACAGTGACGGCCGCGAAATGCCGCTGCGTCTCGAAGGCGAAGATGTCGCGCCCGAGACCCCGACACGTGTTCTGGAATTGCGGGAGCGCAGCCACAGCTTTCGCTTCGTCGGGGTCAACACCGCGCCGGTGCCTTCGCTGCTGAGGGGGTTCTCCGCGCCGGTGCGAATCGAGGGCGCCTACGACGACGCGGACCTGGCTTTCCTGGCGGCTCACGATCGCGACTGCTTCAATCGCTGGGACGCCGGCCACCAACTGGCGCTGCGCCGCATACTCGAACTGGTCGAAGCACGCCGTGAGGGTCGGCCGCTGGTGCTGCCCGCGGATCTCGAGAGAGCTTTTCGCCAGACGCTGTCGGCGACCGACCTCGACGAAGCGCTGGTCGCCAAGGCTCTGGTACTTCCATCGGAGGCCTACGTCGCCGATCAGATGCGCGAGGTCGACGTCGACGGCATTCACGAGGTACGCAACTTTCTGCGGCGCGCTCTGGCCGCTCGGGCCTACGAAGAACTGATGGTGCGTTACTACGCAGGCCGCTCCGAACGCGCGGCTGGCCAACAATCGCGCGATGCGGCGGCAGTGGCACGACGCGCTTTGACCAACGTGTGTCTCGCCTACCTGTCGCGCGTCGATGGTGCGGAAGCGAGCGCGCTTCCCTACCGGCAGTTCGTCGCGGCCGACAACATGACCGACTCGCTGGCCGCGCTGGCGGTGCTCTCAAATCTGGACTGTCCGCAACGACGAGTCGCGCTCGACGCTTTCTACGCGCGCTGGAAGGGAGATCCGCTGGTGGTTGACAAGTGGCTGTCGGTGCAGGCGACTTCCGAACTCAGGGAAACACTCGAGCAGGTCAGCGCGCTCACCGGTCACGAGGCGTTCGACATCAAGAACCCGAACAAGGTTCGTGCCTTGCTGGGCGGTTTCTGTGGTGCCAACGCGGTGCGTTTCCACGATCCGTCGGGTGCCGGATATCGCTTCCTTGCCGACCAGGTGCTGGTGCTCGATTCGCTCAATCCGCAGGTGGCGGCGCGCATGATCGGCACTGTCAGCCGCTGGCGTCGCTACGATTCGGATCGGCGCGCTCTGCTCGGCAGCGAACTGCGCAGAGTGGCTGCTCACCCGTCTCTGTCGCGTGACGTCTACGAAGTCGTCAGCAAGAGTCTGTCATGAGCAAGAGAGCCGATACGTCTCCCGCGACACCCGCCGGTGCCGAGGAGGCGTTGCCGCCGCGCTCGGCGCTGACCGGCACCCAGCGCAAGTTTCTCAGAGGGCTCGCGCACGGTCTCGAGCCGGTCGTTCACGTGGGACGCGCCGGAATCACCGAACCCGTGATCGCGGCGCTGCAGCGGGCCCTTGCCGATCACGAATTGATCAAGGTCAAGTTGGCGGCCGATCGCCAGGAGCGAGACCGGATGGCCGCCGCGATCGAAGCGGTTTGCGACGCGCAGGTGGTGGGCCGGATAGGGACCATCGCAGTTGTCTACCGCGCCGATTCCGATCCCGAGAAACGACGGATCGAGTTCGCCTGACCGGCGATGAAGTATCGCGCTGCGCCGACTACGCCGCCTGCTGCAATACTGCGCCGCGGAGCTGATCCCCTGCGTCCGGCTCAGGACTGCTTCGAGTACTTGCGTATCTCGAGCCTGCCGACCTGGTCCTGGTGCACTTCGTCGGGCCCGTCCGCGAGCCTCAGCGTGCGAATGCCCGAGTAGGCTTTGGCCAGGAAGGTGTCCTGGCAGACGCCCTTTCCGCCGTGCAGCTGAATCGCACGGTCGATGACGCGCAGCGCCATCTGCGGGGCGACGATCTTGATCTGAGCGATTTCCGATCGCGCCGCCTTGTTGCCCACCGTGTCCATCATCGACGCGGCCTTGAGGGTGAGCAGTCGGGCCTGTTCGATCTCCATGCGCGACAGCGCGATGTTCTGCTTGGTTACGCCCATCTCGGCCAGCGTGCGTCCGAAAGCGACGCGACTGGTCGCGCGCTGGCACATCGTCTCGAGCGCGCGTTCGGCGATGCCGATGGTCCGCATGCAGTGGTGGATGCGGCCGGGACCGAGGCGGCCTTGGGCGATTTCGAAGCCGCGGCCCTCGCCGAGCAGGATGTTGGAGGCCGGTACCCGTACGTCTTTGAACGCGACCTCGCCGTGGCCGTGCGGGGCGTCGTCATAGCCGAAGACGCTGAGCATTCGCTTGACGGTCACGCCGGGCGAGTCCATCGGTACCAGTATCATCGATTGCTGCAGGTACTTGGGGCCTGCCGGGTCGGTCTTGCCCATGAAAATGGCGAGCTTGGCGCGCGGGTCGCCGGCGCCTGAGGTCCACCACTTGGTTCCGTTGACGACGTACTCGTCGCCGTCGCGGACGATGCTCGAGCGGATGTTGGTAGCGTCCGACGAGGCCACGGCCGGCTCGGTCATCGCGAAGCAAGAGCGGATTTCGCCGGCCAGCAGCGGCTCGAGCCACTGTTTGCGCTGCTCGGCGCTGCCGTAACGGACCAGGACCTCCATGTTGCCGGTGTCGGGTGCCGAGCAGTTGAAGACCTCGGCGGCGAACGGCGAGCGGCCCATGATTTCGCAAAGCGGGGCGTATTCGAGATTGGTCAGGCCGGCGCCGTACTGGCTCTCGGGCAGGAACAGGTTCCACAATCCCTCGGCTCTGGCCTTGGCCTTGAGGTCCTCGAGAAGCGGGAGCGTCTTCCAGCGGGTGGTGCCCGCGTCGACCTGCTGAGCCAGCGCTTCCTCGTTCGGATAGACGTGTGCGTCCATGAATGCGCTGACGCGGGCCATGAGTTCCTTGGTCTTTGTCGAATACTCGAAATCCATCGGGGTCTCTCCTCGGGGGCTCTTACGGGGCTGATCGGCGATCCTTGGTTATTGACGATGCTCGTACGCGCAGGTCTGAGCGCCTGCCGTCGTCCGGGCCTGTACCCAGGCCCAGACGGCGGGTCGGCGAACAACCGTCGCAGTTTTGCAAGGCTCTTCGTGCATCACAAGCGGCGCTCGGGCATCGCGGGGCTTCTAAACCGCCGCGAGCGCGGCTAAAGTGGCGCTCGCGATGGAAGAGCGACAGCTTTCATTCGGGCTGCTCCTGCTGCGTCTCGGGGGTGGAGCGTTGCTGATCTATGGGCGTGCTTGGGAAAACCTGCAGATGCTCTGGACCGGCCATATCGTCTTTCCCGATCCACTCGGCATCGGAACCCAGATGAGCTGGGCAGGGGCGATGCTCGCGGAGTTCGTGTGTGCGATCTTCGTGATGCTCGGGATGTTCACCAAGACGATGGCGGTACCGCCGATGCTGGCGATGCTGCTCATCGAGGCAGTGCTCCCGGTCGGGACCAGCTGGTCTCAACGCGCGACGTTGTTCCAGTACGCGCTGCCGTTTCTGGTGCTGACGTTCACCGGAGCGGGCGACTACTCCGTCGACGCGCGGATCCTGTCGTTCAGGTCGCGCTCTCGGTACTGAACGCGGCATTTGCGTTTCCCTCGAGGCGGTCCAGGTTTTCCCGGTGAACGACCGTTACGCTCTTACGGGAATCGGCCTGGTGTCGGCCGCGGTGTTTTCGTTCCTGCTGTGGCTGTTGTATCTGCGACCTGCGAGCGGCGGCGGGGCCGATTCGCTGGCGTGGATTCCGGCTGGCAACGCCGCTTTCAATGCGGCGTGCAGTGCGTGTCTACTCGTCGGCGTGGCCGCGATCCGGCGCGGCGCGAGGTCGTTACACGTGGTCTGCATGCTTTCTGCGCTGCTGCTTTCGGCCTGTTTCTTGACGGGCTACGTCGTCTATCACTTCGATCATGGCGATACGCACTTCGCGGGCCAGGGGGTTGTCCGCCCGGTCTACTTCTCGACGCTGATCTCCCACGTACTGGTGACGGCGGCGGCGTTGCCGATGATCCTGATGACGGTCTACTATGCCGGCGCCGGGCGCTTGGCCGACCATCGGCGCATCGCGCGGCGTACTTTTCCTCTATGGATCTACGTTTCGGTCACGGGTGTGCTGATCTTCACGATGCTGCGGGGCTGGGCGTGAGGTCCTCGGCTGCGCGTAGTCGCAATCGGCCGACCCTGGTGCTGGCCGCATGGTCGGCCGCGCTGCTGCTGGCTGCCGGTGCAAGCTGCGCGTTCGGCGCGGTGGTCAAGGTCACGACGTTGGAGGACAACGGTCCGGGTTCGCTGCGTGCGGCGATAGAGCAGGCTGCGCCCGGCGACACGGTGCGTTTCGACGTGACCGGCACCATCCGTCTGACCGGCGGCGAGTTGGTCGTTCAGCGTGCCCTGACGATCGAAGGACCGGGGGCGACTTTGCTGACGGTGTCGGGCGGCGGGGCCTCGTGTGTGATGAGCCTGCCGGTGCACGAACCGGCACCCAAAGTCCGGATCTCGGGCCTGACTTTCGCGGAGGGCCGTGGGGCCGAGCGTAGCGGTGGTGTCGCCAACGCGGCGGACCTGGAACTCACCGGCTGTGTTCTGGCGCGCAACAACGGCGATCTGGCCGGCGGTCTCTACAACAGCGGCCGGGTTCTGGTCCGCGACTGCACCTTCGTCGGGAATCGCGGTGCGCTGGCCGGCGCTGCCTACAATTCGGGCGAGGCCACATTCGTAAACGTCACCGTCAGCGGGAACTACGGCGAACTGAGCGGAGGCGGGATCTACAACGGCAAGGAGGGCGCGGGCGCGGGGCCGGTACCGCGTGTCGAACTCACCAACTGCACCATCACCGACAACCGAGTCGGCGCCGACGGAGCGGGGATCTTCAACCTCGGCGGGATAGTCGAACTCTCCAACACCCTGGTCGTCGAGAACAAGCGCGGCGGCAACTGCATCGGAACCCTGACCTCGAGAGGGCACAATCTCGACGACGACGGTTCTTGCGCGCTCTTTGGCGAAGGCGACCTGCGTTCGCGCGGGGCAGTCGCGCTGCCTCCGCTGCAGCTCAACGGTGGTAGTACCCCGACCCACGCGCTCTCGCCCGGAAGCCCCGCCATCGACGCCGGCGACGACGCTGCGTGTCCCGAGGCCGATCAGCGAGGCCAGGCCCGCACCGTGGACGGCAACCACGACGGCAAGAAGGCGTGCGACATCGGTGCGTTCGAGGCGTTGATGAGTTCGTGCGGCGACGCTCAGGCGCAGCCCGGCGAGGGTTGCGACGACGGCAACACGGTCAACGGTGACGGTTGCGACACCAGTTGCCTGGTGGAGGCCTGTGGCAACGGCGTCGTTCAGAAGGGCGAGGAATGTGACGACGGCGGGATGATCGGCGGAGACGGTTGCGATCCGCAGTGCCGCCGCGAGGTCTGCGGAAACGGTGTGGTTCAGAGCGGCGAAGAGTGCGACGACGGTAACACCGCGGGTGGCGACGGGTGCGATCCGCGCTGCCAACGCGAGCCGTGCGGCGACGGTGTGGTCGGCACCGGAGAGCAGTGCGACGACGGCAATCGCGGCGACGCCGACGGTTGCGACGCCCGTTGCCGCCTCGAGGTTTGTGGCAACGCGTACGTGCAGACCGGCGAAGAGTGCGACGACGGCAACGCCAGGGGCGGCGACGGTTGTGACGCGCAGTGCCGCAAAGAGGTTTGCGGCAACGCAGTCGTCCAGGAACCCGAGGAGTGCGACGACGGCAACAGCCGCGACGGCGACGGTTGTGACTCCAAGTGCCGGCCCGAGGTATGCGGCAACGGCGTGGTGCAGGCGGACGAAGAGTGCGACGATGCCAATCGCACGCCCGGCGACGGTTGTGATGCCAAGTGCCGAAGGGAAGTGTGCGGCAACGGTGTCGTTCAGAAAAGCGAGGAGTGCGACGACGGCAACACCCTCGACGGCGACGCTTGCGACTCCAAGTGCCGCAGCGAAGTGTGCGGCAACGGTGTCGTACAAAAGGGCGAGCAGTGCGACGACGGCAACCGCGTTCAAGGCGATGGTTGTGACAGCCTGTGCCAGCGAGAGATTTGCGGAAACGGCGTCGTACAGGTTCCGGAGAACTGCGACGACGGCAACACCGCCAACGGTGACGGCTGCGATTCAAAGTGTCGCGACGAAGTGTGCGGCAACGGAATCGTCCAGACGGCAGAGGAATGTGACGACGGGAACTACGTCGGCGGCGACGGCTGCGACCCATCGTGTCACAAGGAAGTGTGCGGCAACGCCATCGTTCAGGTAGGCGAAGAGTGCGACGACGGCAATCGTAAGAGCAAGGACGGCTGCGACTCCAACTGCGCTGTCGAAGCCTGCGGCAACGCCCGCGTCGATGCCGGCGAGGATTGTGATGACGGCAACGCGATCGCGGCCGATGGCTGCACGTTCTGCAAGCGCGACTTCTGCGGTGACCGGACGGTCAACAACGGCGGCGCCGAACAGTGCGACGACGGCAACACCAAGGACGGCGACGGCTGCAATTCGACGTGTACCAAGGAACTCTGCGGCGACGGCGTGGTCAACGACCGCGGCTCCGAGCAGTGCGACGACGGCAACACCAAGGACGGCGACGGCTGTAGCGCGGCGTGCGCCAAGGAGCACTGCGGCGACGGTGTGGTCAACAACGGCGCTGCCGAGCAATGCGACGACGGCAATACCAAGAGCGGTGACGGCTGCAGCTCGGGCTGCGTCAAGGAGCGCTGCGGCGACGGCGTGGTCAACAACGGCGCCACCGAGCAGTGTGACGACGGCGATACCAAGGACGGGGACGGTTGTAACTCTGCGTGCGTCAGGGAGCGTTGCGGCGACGGCGTCGTCAACAACGGTGCTACCGAGCAGTGCGACGACGGCAACAGCAAGGGCGGGGACGGTTGTAACTCCGCGTGCGTCAAGGAACGTTGTGGCGACGGCGTGGTCAACAACGGCGCTACCGAGCAGTGCGACGACGGCAACAGCAAGGACGGTGACGGCTGTACCTCTGCGTGCGTCAAGGAACGCTGCGGCGACGGCGTGGTCAACAACCGTGGCTCCGAGCAGTGCGATGACGGCAACGACGAGAAGGGAGATGGTTGTACGCCGGCGTGCGTCAAGGAGCGTTGCGGCGACGGTTTGGTCAACAACGCAGCTACCGAGCAGTGCGACGATGGCAACGTCAAGGACGGCGACGGCTGCAGCTCCAAGTGCGTGAAGGAACGCTGCGGCGACGCCGTCGTCAACAACGGCGGTTCCGAGCAGTGCGACGACGGCAACACCGTCGGCGGGGACGGTTGTACGTCTGTGTGCGTCAAGGAACGTTGTGGCGACGGCGTCGTCAACAACGGCAGTTCGGAGCAGTGCGACGACGGCAATGACAAGAAGGGCGACGGTTGTACGCCGGCGTGCGTCAAGGAACGCTGCGGCGACGGTGTGGTCAACAACGGAGCGACCGAGCAGTGCGACGACGGCAACGTCGAGGACGGCGACGGATGCACTTCGGCCTGCATCAAGGAACTCTGCGGCGACCGCGTGGTAAACAACCGCGGCTCCGAGCAGTGCGACGACGGCAACACCAGGAACGGGGACGGCTGTACCTCTGCGTGCGTCAAGGAACGCTGCGGCGACGGCGTGGTCAACAACGGAGCGACCGAGCAGTGCGACGACGGCAACGCCAATGACGGCGACGGATGCACTTCGGCCTGCATCAAGGAACTGTGCGGCGACCGCGTGGTAAACAACGGCGCTACCGAGCAATGCGACGACGGCAACAGCAGGGATGGGGACGGATGTACGTCAGCCTGCCTGCGCGAACGCTGCGGCGACGGTGTTGTAAACAACGGTGGTTCCGAGCAGTGCGACGACGGCAACGCCAAGGACGGCGACGGGTGCACGTCGGCGTGCATCAAGGAGTTCTGCGGCGACGGCGTGGTCAACAACCGCGGCGTCGAGCAGTGCGACGACGGCAACGCCAAGGACGGCGACGGGTGCAGCGCCGCGTGCCGCAAGGAGACCGTCGCAGCGGCGGTCGTCGAGCCGGCTGCACGGCAGGCGGCGCCTGAAGTTCAACCGCTCGCGGGTGGTCCGACGGTCGCGGCCGGCGGTGCTGCGGTTAGCGGCGCCGCGTCGGCGACTGCCGTCTGCGGAGACGGGCGCAAGGAGTCCGGCGAAGAATGCGACGACGGCAATCGCCTCGACAACGACGGGTGCACCTCGGCGTGCGTCCGGGAGTCGTGCGGCGACCGCGTTGTCAACAACGGTGGCACCGAGCAGTGCGACGACGGCAATACCAAGGACGGTGACGGTTGCACGTCGGCCTGCGTGACCGAGACTTGCGGCGACGGCGCGGTCAACAACTCGGGTAGCGAGCAGTGCGACGACGGCAACGTCAAGGACGGTGACGGCTGCACGTCAGCCTGTGTGAAAGAACGCTGTGGTGACGGCGCGGTCAACAACGCGGGTGCCGAGCAGTGCGACGACGGCAACGTCAAGGACGGTGACGGCTGCACGTCAGCCTGTGTGAAAGAACGCTGCGGCGACGGCGTACTCAACAACGCCGGTACCGAGCAGTGCGACGACGGCAACGTCAAGGACGGCGACGGCTGCACGTCGAGCTGCAGGACCGAGATCTGCGGTGACGCCGTCGTGAACAATTCCGGTAGCGAGCAGTGCGACGACGGCAATACCAGGAGCGGTGACGGCTGCACCTCGACCTGTGCAAGAGAGCGCTGCGGCGACGGTGTGGTCAACAACTCGGGTAGCGAGCAATGCGACGACGGCAACGCCGACAGCGGTGACGGCTGCACCTCGACCTGCGCAAGAGAGCGGTGCGGCGACGGTGTGGTGAACAACTCGGGTAGCGAGCAGTGCGACGACGGCAACGCCGACAGCGGTGACGGCTGTGCGGCGGACTGTCGCACGGAAGCTGCCTCCGCGCGCGGCGAATCTTCCGGTCGCCGGCCTGCCGGAG
>Ga0172371_10001917_pt1 | contig 33088 bp, 35 predicted proteins | sample Lak12m_FD_114543 | JGI IMG/M metagenome (GOLD analysis project Ga0172371, IMG submission 114543) | Freshwater microbial communities from Kabuno Bay, South-Kivu, Congo - kab_022012_12m | ecosystem: Environmental > Aquatic > Freshwater > Lake | place: Democratic Republic of the Congo: South-Kivu...
AATTACAAGCTTCTCTAGAGTTTCGTTGTGTCCAGCGACGCCCATCACTTGATATTGTTTACCCTTGCGCTTTACAAACCAGTTCAAACATCGAATGAGTTCGTATCTAATTTTATGGCTCCGCAGGTAGGATTCGAACCTACGACCCACTCCTTAACAGGGAGTTGCGCTACCGCTGCGCTACTGCGGAATGTTACTTCCCTATTTTACCCAGTAACCTCGCTTGAGGCAACTAAAAACTTGCCCTTTCAGCAGTCAGCCAGTAGATTGATTAAGAAGGGAGGGAAAATCGGTGAAGAGAAACTGAAAATTGGTATTTCTGGTTCGGCGGCTGGGGTGGAGAGTAAAGAAGCGCTGAAAAAAGCCGAGCAGATCGGCTACTGTTTGGCGCGTCAGGGCGCCGTGGTAGTAACCGGATACACTACCGGCATTCCCTTTGAGGCGGCCAAGGGAGCAAAACGCGCCGGTGGTTTTACGGTGGGGGTTTCTCCCGCCAGCTCTTTGCATGAGCATGTAAAAAAATACCGCCTGCCCAACAAGCACACCGATTTTGCCATCTATACCGGCTTTGGCTACTCTGGCCGAAATCTGTTGTTTATCCGCTCGACGGATGCGGTGGTATTTGTTAGTGGTCGTATCGGTACTCTCAACGAATTTACGGTCGCTTTTGAAGATAAAAAGCCGATTGGCATTCTTACGGGCACGGGAGGGGTGAGTGATGAGATTGATCACTTGCTTGAGGTGGCCAGGCGTGGACGGGCGAAAATTGTTTTCGATGACGATCCGGAGCGTCTGGCCAAGAAAATTATCGCCCTTGCCGAAGAAGAGGTTAATGATAATGGCCGGGGAGAGAGGGGTTAGGCAATTTTATGATTAAGATTAGCTTTTTTGGAGCAGCCGGCGAAGTTACTGGTTCCAATTTTTTATTGGAGGAGGGCGGAAGGAAATATGTAATCGACTGCGGTCTCTTTCAGGGCGGTGGCGATGCTTTTGAACAGAATGAGGAGAGCTTTCCTTATGATCCGAAAGAAGTAGAGGCAGTGGCGATAACGCACGCTCACCTAGATCATGTAGGCCGGTTGCCTAAGTTGGTGCGAGAAGGCTTTAGGGGGGCAATTTATGCTACTGACGCTACGGCCGAGCTAGCCTCTTTAGTGTTGGAAGATGCTCTTGGTTTAATGGAAGACAGAGTTCGTCGAGGTCAGAGAATGCTTTATGAGGAGCCGGATCTGCGCCGGACTATGGCGATGTTTAAATCTATGCCATACAACCAGCCCCATGATCTGGGTGCCAACGATCGGCTAACTTTTTTTGATGCGGGGCATATTCTGGGCTCGGCCACGCACTTGTGGGAGCTTGGCGGTAAAAAGGTGGTTTTTTCGGGTGATATCGGTAGCTGGCCCAGTTTGCTACTTCCCCCGCCAGATGAAGTTAACCAAGCCGATGTGGTGGTGATGGAGTCAACATACGGGGGTCAGGACAGAGAAGAAAGGCCGAACCGTCTGAAGATATTGGAGGAAGCGCTAGATTGGACGGTTCAGCACAAAGGAGTATTACTTATTCCCGCCTTTGCTATTGAGCGAAGCCAAGAAATACTATATTTGCTAAATCAACTTTTTAATGAGAAAAGACTGCCAAGAATTCCAATTTTTCTCGATAGCCCGCTGGCAATTGACGCCTTAGAGGTGTTTGAGAAGCATCAGAACCTTTTTTCGCAAGTTGTCCAACGAGTGCGACGGATGGATAACGAAATATTCTCTTTTAATCGATTGGTTTTAGCCAATACTACGGAAGAATCGCGAGAGATAAACGAAGTTCCTCCTCCTAAAGTGATTATCGCTGGTTCTGGGATGATGGAGGGAGGCAGAATATACCACCATCTTAAGCGCTATCTAGATTGGCCTCAGACCTATTTATTGGTAGTGGGCCATCAGGTAGAAGGAACGCTAGGAAGGGAAATTATTGATGGCGCCGATACGGTTAAAATTATGGGAGAGGATGTGCCGGTAAGGGCTAACGTTAAGGCGGTGGATGTGTTTTCTTCTCACGCCGATAATGATCAGTTGGTTGAATGGCTGTCGCAGATTAAGCCACCGGAAGGGAGAAACCAGCATGTTTATATAGTGCATGGTAATCCAGATCACGCGGCGAAGTTTGTGCAATCCGCTCGTTTACTAAAAGACAGAGACTTTCATATTGCCGAGATAGACAAAACGATTGAGATTTCATAGTGGTTGATAAACGACCATTCGATGTACCGGTTGTCATAGTCGCCAGAAGCGACTTCCACGGCACATCCTGCCGTGCACAGGAATATTTTATGAAAGAGGGAAACCCCGTCCAGGCGTGGACGGGGTTATAGGAGATTTAGCGTTCGGGGGCGATCATGGTAATCATTCCCAACTGATCGTGGCGCGTAAAGTTGCGCGGAGCACTGACCTTGACGGTACCGTTGTAGCAGTGAACTGCCAGGCACCTATCTTGATCAAGTGACGTACAGGTGCGAAGCCACACATCGACTGGCAACACCCGCTTCTCGGCCACGTGGCCCGCAATGGCGACGAGGATGGCCAAAGCGGCATTGGGGAGAACCCTGCCTTCTGGCAGGAGATGCATCTGCTCCTCAAAGGAGGCATTGCGACTTCCGCGAAGAGGTTGGCGATCGATCAGATACCAGCCAGCCCGCACCGTTGGCAGACGGCTGTACTCCGCCTGATACAATCCCTCGATCTCCAGACCATGCTCACTTGCCAGGCCCGAAATGTGGCAAGGTGGCGTTTCTGGAAGAAAGACGAGCGTACGGCTTGGCTTGAGCGCTTGCCTACTGAAGGGAACATCCGTCTTGACCAGCTGACTATCTCGGTGCCCGCATTGGCCCCGCATGACCAACGGCGCGATGATGAGTTTGTCCTTCATCACGGTTTCTGCTTCCTCGATCGTGAGCAAAGTTTGCTCCTTTCTTGGATGTTTTGGTACGAGAACTATTCGCTAACATAAGCGATGGAGAAAGTATAACAAAAAAACAAACCGAAGAATAGGCTGATTACTATGTAAATATACCCCCTGGGGGTATATTGGGGAATGTGGGGGGTATCGGTGGGGAAAAGTAGATATGGTTAAGAAAAAAAAGAAAGGAGGTGCTAGATGATTATCGATCAGAAAAAAAATAACCAGCTTCGCTCTCGTCTTCGACGAGTGGCTGGACAGGTGAGCGCGTTAGAAGCGCTAATCTGGCGCGATGATCTGACTTTAGTGGCGAGCCAGTTTGAGGCGGCTTTGGGCGGTTTGAAGGCGACTTATCTTCTTTTTTTGGAGGAGATTATTACTCGCCAGGACCTAAACGAGAGAGAGCGGGAGGAGCTGAAGAGAGTTTTGCGCAAGCTGTTGTAAGTACAGGAAGCCCGCTTGCGGACGCACCGCAAGCGGGCTGGCAGGTTAGAGAATCATCATAGGATAGTCGTCGATCTCGCCCTTTTCAACCGTAATATCCGCAGGAGCTTTCTGTGGGTCTTCCGTGGCCGAGACAACGGCAACGGCTACGCCGGCAGAGAGGTCGAGCACCACTTGGCATGCGGTCCCGCTCCCTGTCGCTGTGGCAATCACCTCGTTTAGCTTGGACAGGTCAATGTCGCGACCTTCCCCAGTAAACCGAACGATCCTTACTAATTGGAGCTGGTGTCCCGGGGGGACGGCTATACCTAACATACTCACACCTCCTTGAGTTGTGTGATAGCAGGCTATCACAACTTTGAGAAGAAGTCAAGTATTCAATGGATGTTGACCGGCGTACCTACGGGCGCCCAGTTGTAGACTGTCTCTGCATCCCCTATCCCCAGCCGAACACAGCCGTGCGATATTGGGGTGCCAAGATGCGATTCGCCTTCGTGGCGGGTACAGGCCCGATCAAAACAAGGTAGCTCATGAATGCCGTAACCAAGGTAACCCTTGCCGTCAGGACTGGGTGCTAAGCCGTTCCACCAGGGCATCCAAAGGGTATATTTACTAGAGAAGCCCACCGAGTTCTTGGAGGCGATGTAGAACACTCCCTTGGGGGTAGGCATGCTCCATTTACCGCTTGAGATGCGGTATTCAGCTATTTTGACATTTCCGTCTATTAGGTAAAGTTTTTGTTCGGACAGATTGATGTCGATGTACTTGCCGGGGAACATACCGGCCACAAATGAGGGGTAAACCGTTTTGTCGGTGATAGCGATGGTCGTGACAGGAATTTGAATTGGCGCATTGGCGGTATCGCTTTTTTTCTGCATCGCCTGATAGATATACTGGGCTAGGGTGGCCACCTGCACTTCCTTGCCTTCTTTACCCTCGGCGATCACCTCATTTGTGTCTGCTTTAACGGTGCGGGAGGCCATTCTGACATTGATTCTTCTGACTATCCGGCTGGTAATTATCTCTTGCAGACTTTTTTCGGTAATCTCCCAGCCGATCCTATCCGCTCCTTCCTCAAAGACGACAGCGTTGTAGAGGTCGTTGGCGGTGAGGGCGTAGCTTGTGCTGTCATAAGTTAGATAAATTGGTTTGATAGTTTGCTCAATTTCGGTTTTTGTTTGGGTGGCCAGCTCGGTGTTGATAACTGGCGCGGCGGTAGCAGTTTGTAGGGCCAACTGGACTGTTTGGCTAGTGGAGAGCATCTCCTCAATCGCCTCCAAAAGGGCGGTTTGGTCAACGGTCAGCCCCACCTGATGAGGCACAACCACCAGCTGGTTGTCTTGCACGCTAACTTGGGCGTTGATCGGCTGGTCGGAAACGCCGAAACCATCGAGCACTTTTTTGTTAAGCGCGTCGGCCTCCATTGTGTAGGCAGGGGGGAGCTGTTTGCGGCGGAAAAAGTCTCTCCAGTAGCTCCAACTCAACCAATCCCAGCTGTTATCTTCCCGACCGATCATCTCTTTGGTCTGCTCGCTATCCACGCTGATGCCTAAATCGTTTAGGTCAAAACTCTTGGTCTGGTCGTTCAGGGTTATCTCCAGCTGGGCTTTGTTGACCTGTTCAATCACTCCGCTAACTTTATCGGCAACCTTCTCAAAAGTGGAGAAACCAACGCTGACCCCTGCGATGTAAGTGTTGGGCAACACCCTATTAGAGCAGGCCAGCGCCGTCATCGAAGCAGAAGCGGCTAGCACAGAGATACCGGCCAGAATGGCTAAACAAATTGTTAGAACACGCCGTTTGCGCTTATCCATCCTAAATAAATTGTAGCGAATCGTTGGCTAAAGCGGAAATATCAACCTTAAAAGCTGATAGCCACATCTCGACGCGCCAGCACAAGGCCGGGGATTAATGGAATCCACAGAGTCAGGCCACGAAGCAGTAAAGTGCCGGCCAGCGCCGCCTCCAGTGGCGTTCCTAATACGGTCAGGGTAGCCACTGCGCTGATCTCAAAACCACCTACCCCGCCTGGTAGAAACGATATCGCACCTGTCATCGCCGCCAGACCGAAGGCTGTAACAGCTGGCAGTATTCCGATCGGGGCGCTTATGGCGCGCATAACTACCCATAGCGTTGCAGAGTCGATCAAAAATATCAGGAAAAACAGCAAGCTGGTGTGCAGTAGTAGTTTGGGGTTAAGAATGCGATCAGGTGAAGCACCGGCGACCTTCTCATGGATGCGGGTGATAATCTTGAAGCGTTTTAACCAGCGAGGGAGAGGCTTGTCTTGTCTTTTTACCTGCCAGATAATCAAGGCGGGAATTAGCAGGACGACAAAGGCAAAGATGCCGGCGGTGTATAGCACCAAAGGAGTAATTTCGTGATGAAACCAGAGTGTCGCCATAACTACCAGTGAGAGCATTAAATAGCCACTGTAGTAGGCGATGGTGTCAACGATTAAAGCTTCTAGGGCTAACCAAGCGGGCAAGCCCATCAGCTTCATCCCTTGGTAAACTAATAAATTGCCCGCCACTCCACCGGTTGGTACTAGCTGATCAACACTTAGCTTCTCCATAGAAAATCGAGCTAGTGTTTTAAGTGACACTCTGTGGCCGGTCGGCGAGATAACCCGAGCCCAGACTCCGCCGGCGCACATGTATGTTCCTATCTGCAGGGCGAGCGCTAACGCCAACCAGCCCGGTTTGGCTTCACGGGCCAGCCGAACAAACCGCCCGACCTCGTTGACGTGGAGAATGACGAAAATAATCAGACAGGCCAGCACCAACAGGCCAAAAAGGAGCATTGCCCGGGATACTTTTATCGACTGCCGATCTTGCCCCTGCTCAAGATTATCCATTAAGCCTTTGAATTATGATAATTATGTCTCATCTACAGGACTTACACTCCAGCATAACAGCAAAGTTTCTATTTTGCCCAACTGGCTATTTCGCCAATATCGGCTGGATCTCGAGGGTAGAATATTTTCATTTTATTCTGTTTGGCCCAGTGAATCTCTCTCTTAGCGCCCCAATATTTTTCCCAGTTAAGTATTGCCAGTACGGCGTCGGCTGTCCGCATTAGAAATTGAAAATCTAAATTGTAGTAAAAACTCTCTGGAGCTGTCGTTCCCTTGAGGGGGAAGTGCCCAGTGTGATTATGGGCGCAGAAAAAGCCGATCTCTTTGTTGGCGAGAGCGGTCTGGTATTTCTCTGCTTCTCTGATGTTAGCCTCGATTGATTCTACTGATCCATCGCCTTTGTAGGGGCCAGCTTCATTATGAAGTAATTGTAGCCGACTTTGCTGTCTTGGTGAGTGCCGAACCACCAAGGTATGCTTCCCAGGGCAGCTTTCCTTAGCATTGTGGGTCCGGATGGACTCGAGCCATCGATCATCGAGGTATACTCCGTTTGTCGACTGTGGTGGGCGAACCAGGGCTCGAACCTTGAGCTGCGAGCGAGCGCAGCAGCGAACGGAAGCACCGCTTTTGCCAAAATGGTGTTTGCAAAAGCTAGGTGGCGAGCGACGAACCACCAAGGTATGGTCTCTGGCCTTTTTGTCTTGGTGGGTCTGGTAAGGTTCAAACCTAGGATCAAGCGTGTATTGGTGGGCATGCCAGGGCTCGAACCTGGAACCACCAAGGTATAAGCTTGGCGCTCTACCATTGAGCTACATGCCCATCATTGCTGTAAACAAGACATTTTACAGACCCACCAAGGCAAAAACAAGCTTGGCGCTCTACCATTGAGCTATTCGCCCACCACAGTCGACAACAAGCAGCGCCCGACATTGAGCTACATGCCCACAAAGTAAGGAAACAAGCTTTGGCAATCATCTTTCCTCTCGCTAAAGATGCAAACAAGCCACACTTTAAGCGCTGTGTTGCTTAGGTCTGACCTGACCACATAAAATTATTCAGCCACAGCCAACAAGCAAACTTGGTTACTATTCTACCACTTCCCCAACCAGAGAGGTAGAGGAAGTGGTAGATCAAATTAGCTAATAATCGCCGTACTGGTAGACGCCGCTGACGTCAACCACTTTCTTCGGATAGGCGTTGCCGGTGATCGAGACGACATCGACGGTGGTCTCATTGCTGATCGCGTACTCGTAGGTGAGGAACTGACTATTCTTGCTCCAGATAATATTGCCTGCCGCCCCCCCTGCTACTGTCAGCTGACGCTCGTTTTTGTCTGAAGCGTCACTGATGAAAACATTGCTTTTGCCATCGCGGGAAGAGATATAGGCGACCCACTGTCCATCGGGTGAGGTGGTGGCGGCGTAACGAGAGCCGTAGTTTCTTATCTCTGGCTGATAGACTTGGGCGCTATTGGTCGATAAGTCGTACTCATAGTAGGTTGTCTTGCTGTTGGAATAGATGCTGTAGCGTAACTTCCCCACTGTGGAGAAAGCAATCAAATTGACAGAGGAGTTATCTGTGCCCTCAACCATTTTGAACTCTTGGCCAACTGTGCCGACATAAATTGCCCGCTTAGCGCCCGGATCGTCAGTGGGATAGCCGGCATATGCCGCTTTGGTTGAGTCGCCGGAAAAGAGGAAATTATAGTAGGATTCTGCGCCATTCCGTTGAGCCACAGTGGTCAGCTGGCCGGTGATCACATCGTAAATGTAGAATCGATACTGCTTGTCAGCGTAGCTGCTGTAAGTCAGGCCAATGTAGCGGCCATCTGGTGACCAACGACCAGAACCGTTATCTCCCTGTGCAATTTTCTTCAAATTAGAGCCGTCAACATCGACTAGATAGACGTACGACTTGTAGAAATTGCCGTTGGGATCCTTTTCACCGTCGCGGGTGCTGGAGAAGAAGAGCTTGCGCTGGTTCGGTCCCAAGCGAGGGTAGTAATCCTCATAGTCGCCAACTCGGGCAATAATACTCTTCTGATCGGAGCCGTCGTAGTTGGCGCTAAAGATCCCCCGTAACCCACGGTCGCGGTTTGACTCAAAAACTACTTTGCCAACCGGTGTTATCGAGATTGCCGGAAGCTCAGTGACTTCTTTCTCAACCACCACTTCGGTCGAGTAACTGATATAGCCATCTTTGCTGACCGTTAAAGTGTGGCTGCCTACCGGCACGGTGTTGAAGGTGTAAACATCTTTGTCGTAGATCGGTGTAATCTCATCGAGCGTAACGGTAGCGTCGGTAATTGCCGCTTCTGAAACATAATCGAGTACCTGCAAGGTGAGATCGACTTTTTCCACGGGAGTGGCCTGCAGTTTAACAACCCCAAGAGAGTTGTCGCCTTTTTTCAGTTTGATTTCACTCATATAGGCGACAAAACCATCCCGGCGGATGGTTAGCTGGCGCTTGCCGGCGGCTAAGCCGTCAAGCCGAGCAAAACCATCTTTGTCTGTTACGCCAGTTACCTCACCAATAATCACCTGTGCTCCTGTTAGAGCCTTACTCTCTTCACCTTGAACGGTAACGGTCAGGCTGGCTTTGCGGAAGGTGTTATACCAGTCAGTTGCCACTCCTTGGGCGAAGAGTCCGTAGACCACCAGCCCCACGGCAACAAGTGGTAACACAATAAAGAGCAGAAACTTGCGTCGAATCTGCCATTTAAAAAACTTATAGTATTTTTCCTTTGTCGGGCTCGCACTTTGCCCGAGGGAGTTAGTAATATCAAATTTATGCTCCATTTTTCCCTCCTTGGTATTTATCATACGATGGTCGGGATTTTATGCAAGCGTAGTCTTTAGCTATACTACATGGGATGGAAAGACAGTTTAAAGAGGTAGATCTGTCCCAAGTGGTGGCCTGTTTAATCAAAGGTCTACGCCCAGGGGATGTGCTGGCCCTGTCCGGCCCGCTGGCCTCCGGCAAAACCACCTTGACTAAGGAAATTGCCCGACAGCTTGGTTACGAGGGACGAGTGGCTAGCCCGACTTTTGTCTTGGAGCGCCGGTATCCGCTCGCAAAGGGTGCTTTCAAAATGATTGACCATTTCGATTTTTATCGTCTCGACAAGCGAGATCTGGCTAGCTTTGACTGGCAGGAAACCCTCACAGAGCCAGACCACCTGACGATTATAGAGTGGCCGGAGGTGGCGGCGCAGCTTCTGCCTAGAGGGGTAAAAAAGGTATCTTTGGAGATAATTGATGGCCAAACAAGAAAAATATCCACCGCTGATTTTACTGATTGACACAACCCAAAGAGAGAAAACCTCTGTTGGGCTGATCGGTACTGACAATGTGCAGGTGCTTGCCGAAGAGGTGCGCGCTCAATCTCTGACGGAGCTGATTGAGAGATTATTACACTCAAGCAAACAAAGTTGGGATAAAATTTCCGCCGTGGCGGTGCTGACGGGGCCTGGATCGTACACCGGCACGCGGATGGGGGTGACAGTGGCTAATACCCTCGGTTGGCTAAGAAAATTGCCGATCTACGGCCTAAGCGAAGTTAGTTTCGAGCAGGCGTGTGAAAAAATTAAATCCCACCAGCTGCCGCGTTCTAACCGTCGGGTAAAAGCCTGGCAATAAAGACTTAATGCTTTATGCCCCAGCGCTTCCTCGGCGTCTTTGGCTATGTTAAATTGAATAAAGCCAATGAGATTTTTGAGATTTTTTCGCCGTAAAGACGCTGTTATTACGCAGCCCAAAACTCCAGCCAGCCGGCGACGTAAGGTGATTACTTGGCTGGTTGTTTTGTTGGTGGTGGGGGTAGTGGCTTGGGTGGTAGTGAGCGGAATTTTGGCGATGCGCCAAATTACCGCCAAAAACTCCGGCGAGGGGGCTTCGTTCTTAAAATTCGCCGGTGATATTCCTGCCGATCAGCTTAGTGGCGAGGGGGATGGTCGGATTAACTTTCTTCTCATGGGTATTGGTGGCTCTAATCATCCGGGCGGTATGCTGGCAGATTCGATTGAGATTTTCTCGCTTGATCCGGTTAATAATTCGGCCGCCTTTCTCTCGATTCCTCGCGATCTTTATGTTCCGATCGACGGCTATGGGCGCGATAAAATTAATACTGCCTACGCCAAGGGCTGGACAAGCTGCCAGAATACTGGTTGTCCAACCAATAGTGATCCCGGTGGTGATTTGATGAAAGCGACAGTTTCCCAAGTAATTGGCCAACCAATTCACTACTACATCCGTCTAGACTTCCAAGGTTTCACCAAGATGATCGATCAGCTGGGTGGCGTTCAGGTCTATGTTGACAAAGCCCTCAACGATCCCCGCTATCCCGATGCCCAGATGAAGGGCTACGACCCGCTCTATATCGCCGCCGGTCAGCAGAACTTTGACGGTGCGACAGCTCTGAAATATGCCCGCTCGCGTGAATCAACCAGCGATTTTGACCGAGCCCGCCGCCAACAGCAAATCATCTTAGCTGTTAAACAAAAAGCCACCAGTTTGAATTTTCTTACCAACCCGAAAAAAATCGCTGACATCATCGGTACGCTTGGTTCCCATATCCGCACTGATCTACAGACAGATGACTGGTTGCCGGTTGCCAATCTGGTTAAAAAACTCGACTCCAGCAAGATTGCCGCCCAAGTCTTGGATACTGGTACCGACAGCCCCCTGAAAAGCCAGAGCGATTCTTCGGCTGGATATATCATAGTACCGAAACTCGGAATCAATGATTTTACCGAGGTACAGGAATGGGTGGCGATGGTTATGCCGGAGCCGTATCTATTGAAGGAAGGTGCTAAGGTCGAGTTGGTTACGCCGAGTTCAAAAGCGGATCTTGGGCCGAAGCTATCGAAGTATTTGAGGGCCCTTGGCTACAATATTATTAGCGAGAAGACAACCGATACTCCGCCCAGCAAGACCTCTCTAACGGTTTATGACTCTACTCCCTACACCACCGCCCTGCTGAAAAAACGCTTTAGCCCAACTATTAGCCAGGGAAAGAGTGGCGAGAATTCTTCTGGAGCCCAACTGGTGCTGACAATTGGCTCGAGCTATCAGCTCCCCCACGCTTATGTGGGCTTGCGTCAACCGAAAGCAAGTATTACGATAGGCTCTCCGGCCCAGAGCCAATCGACAACAAAAAATTAATAATTCCTACGACAGTGAACAAACGGCTAATTGCAAACTTTCTCTTCCTTCTCCCATGGCTGGGAGTGGTGACGGGGCTGGTGCTTTCCTTTGATCTGATGACAACAACATTAAGCCGATTTGCCCTATTGTTTGTGACCATATATGCCGTCGGGGGCCTGTGGCGTCGCCAGTATTTTCCCGCTCTGATGTTGGGGTTGTTTAGCTTGATATTAATAATTAGCTACTGGGTGTCGGTCGGTGCAGTTGGAATTTTTGCTGCTGTGACTTTGGTGTTTGCCGCTACTTTACTGACTGGATTGGCGGCGTACGGTTTTGTCTATCGTTTTCGACTGACCGATGCACTCTCCTGGGAAGACTGGATTTTGCTCGGCTTTATCACCGCCCAGCTATGTGCCCTCATTATTTATCTACCGGTTTCCTTCTTCGAGAAGACACTTTATGCGAGTCTAGCTTTTTACGGATTTTGGTTGTGGCTGGATAGGGTGGCCGATGGTTCGGTCAAGGAGAAATGGGCCCACTTTGTTTATCTGGGAGGGCTTGCTATTCTAATATCAGGGGAGGTGATATGGGCCAATTTACCGCAATTAAGGATTTTTTAAGCGCCATTGGCCAGTTCTTTCTTTGGCTGGGCAGGGCTATTCGAGCCGTATATCTTAAGGTGAGAAATTTCTGCGCCATGCGCTTGCCTTTTGTTCGGGCCTTAATTGACCGACACACAGCCAACCCAGCTAGCGTAGTGGTTGATCTGGCCCTGTTTCTGCTGGCGGTTTATTTTGCTTTCGGGGTGACCGGTTTTGTTCTAACCTATCCAAAGAAGTCGGACAGCAGACTGACCGAGGTCTTGGGGATGCTCTACCCGCTACCGGTGGCACAGGTTGGTGACTCTTTCATTTGGAGCCATCAATATATTCAGCGGGTGAGGTTTTTGAAAACATTTAGTCAGAAAACTGAAGCGGCGGGCGAGGTTAGAGAGCTATCTGACACCGACCTACGTCAGCAGGTATTCGACGGTCTTGTGGAAAACAAAGTAATTTATTTGGAAGCCAAAGAGCGGGGAATCAAGGTCGGCGAAGAGGAGGTTAACATTGCTTATGGCAATTTGGGTAATTCAGATGAAGTTGCCCAAAAAATTGCCGAAAACTACGGCATGAGCGTGAACCAATTTAAGGCAATTCTGGCGGAGCAGATTTTAAAAGATAAAGTAAAAGCCGCCTCGCTGACTCGCATCCGGGTCCGTCACATTCTAATTTCAACCCAGCCCGTAACTCAGGAAGTAAAGGGGCAGATTGATGCTGGCAAGCCGTTTGCCGATGCGGCCAAGGAGTACAGCCAAGATGCCCAGAGTCGGGATAATGGTGGCGATTTAGGATACTGGTACAAAGATGAACTTAGCCAACAGATTTCGCCGGGTTTTGAGGAGGTTGCCTTTAAGCTGGCTGTCGATCAAGTGTCTGACCCACTTCAAACCCAATACGGATTTCACTTAATTCAAGTAACGGAAAAGACTGGGGATAACTACCAGGCGTATGCCGAGTGGTTGCAAGAGCGCCGGAACGTCTACAAGGTGAAGAAATTCATTACGCCGTAGGGAAATCTAATCTTAAGAGAGTGAGAGACGCTTATTCAGTGGCTCTCTGGGTTGAGTCGTTGTCCACGGGGAAGCAGATGATGACCTTGTTTGAGCAAGCCAAGGTACCACACAACTCCGTACGTGCCCAGCAGAGCTTGGGTTCACTCTCGTGGTCTATATCGTGGAAGATGAGTCGTTTACGCTCTCTGCCAACTCTAATCCACGCTGTCGGAACATGATAGGTATAACCGATTGGATGCTGTCTTGACCCGGACTTGCGATAGTATTCTCCCAAGGCAATTGCTGTCTCGGCTGGAGGTCTCTTAAAGCCAGCGAGGGCTAGCGTTCTCTTCAACTGCCAGTCCGGTATTTCGTCTTCGTTGATGATCTCCCAACCCTCAACGTCTACATAAGCGAAAGTCGTAGGAGTATGGAGCAGAGGGAAGCTTGGACTCATGATCAAGCTGGCTGCTTCTCTGTCGATACCGCCACCGATTGATTGAGCGTGCTGTACCAGCTTGTCTCTTGAGCACCACCCTCCAACCACAACGGTGCGTCTTGGAAGACTAAATACTTTCTCTCTGAAATTCCAAGCGTGTTGTTGCTCTGTAGCTAACCGTCTGATTAGCCGCGTCAGCTCGCCCTTTCTCCACCCGTGGGCGACTAACGCTCTTTCATCAGCGATCCTGATTCCTGGTAGAGTTAAGCAGTGACTGATACCTGGGGTTTCCGTGCAGGTGAGGCTAATTCGAAGACCCATAGGACCCTCCTTTTGTAGATACGATGTGCAAATACCAACTCGTTTTTGTGATTGGTGTAAAACGGGTGGCGTCGCGCGCCCGACCGGATTTGAACCGGCGATCTCCGCCGTGACAGGGCGGCGCTTTAAACCGCTAAGCTACGGGCGCCCAACTACGCTCTGATTTCATCAGAGCTTCGCTGGGCAAGCATCTTACTTATATGATACTTGTCCCTCGAAGCCCGAATGCAATGAGGGTGAAGGGGGAAGCTACGGGCGCTCATTGTATTTCTATACTCTCAACTGAAGGTACTCCCTTCGGAACTGTGACTTCTCAAATTATAGCAATTATATTGCTTTGACAGAAGTGGCGAAAGCCCTTACGTTTGGAGAATGGAGCAAGCTAGCGATTTTTTATTGCGCCATAGCCCACTGGCGAGACGGTTGACGCTTAGAGTAAGAGACGATGGCCGAATAGTCGTCACCGCCCCGCCCGGCCTGCCATATCATCTTGCCGAGCGCTTTGTTAGCGAGAATGAGCAATGGATAAGTCAGCAAAGGCAGAAAATATCCTTTGCCCGTCAGGAGCTAACGCAATCGCGCCAGACAATCCTTTGGCAGGGCAAAACATTACCTTGGCGCTTGACAGTCAATCGCCGCCAACACCCCCGTGTTGTCCGCGAGAAAGATGCCCTTGTCGTCTTTAGCCCTGTTGAAAATGACCAAGAAGTCCGAAAGCTACTGGAGAAGTGGTTTATTGGGCAAGCAAAAGAGTATTTTCCCGAAAGAACTTTTTTGTTGGCGGATGTCTTGGGGGTAGAGGTCAAAACAGTGGCTATTCGCTCTCAACGGACTCGCTGGGGCTCCTGCTCCGGTCGCCGGACAATCTCCCTGAACTGGCGGCTTATGATGACTCCGATCGAGGTTAGCGACTATGTTATCTACCACGAACTTTGCCACATAACGCACCCCAACCACTCGGCCGCTTTCTGGCGATCGGTCGCCGATGTCTTTCCTAACTTCAAAGAATCACGACGCTGGCTAAACCAGCACCACCGTCTTCTGCATTTCTAGAGATTAAAGAGAAAATAAGCAATATCGCCGTCCTGCATCACATACTCCTTGCCCTCACTGCGGACCCGGCCCTTCTCTTTTACCACTCTCTCACTACCCAGCTCTTTTAGATCGGCAAAATGGAAAACTTCTGCTCTAATAAATCCCTTGGTGAAGTCGGTATGAATAACGCCGGCAGCTTCAGGGGCTTTGGTGCCGCGACGGATTGTCCAACCGCGCGATTCCTTGGGCCCGGCGGTGAAGAAAGTTATTAGATCGAGCAAGCGATAGCCCTCTTGAATGACGGCGGGTAGGCCGGCTTTCATGCTTAACTGCTGGCGGTATTCGGCTTGTTCGTCACTGGAAAGGCGAGCGATCTCATCTTCTGTTTTGGCGTCAATTGCCAGAAAGGCGGCGTGCTCCCGCTCGGCAAGCTTGGCCACGCTCTCTTGCCATATCGGCCGATCGCCCTCACTGATATTAGCCAGATAGAGCAAGGGTTTGCTTGTTAATAAATTGAAAGATTTTAGTCGCTTGGTCAGCTCTGGATCGGTTCGCAAGGGTGAGCCGTTATCCAGCAGGGCAATCGCCTGTTCTAGATCGGCCAAAGCCGATATTGCCAGCTTGTCCTGCTTCTTAACTTTCTCCCTCAGCGTTTGGGCGCTTTTTTGCGCCTGTTGCAGATCGGCCAAAGCCAGCTCGGTGTTGATGGTGGCGATATCGCTTTGCGGGTCGATTGTCCCACTAACGTGAGTGATGTTTTTATTCTCAAAGCAACGCACCACTTCAACAATCGCATCCACCTCCCGAATATGGGAAAGAAACTGGTTTCCCAGACCCTCGCCTTGAGAAGCGCCCTTTACTAGCCCGGCAATATCAACAAAGCGCACCGTGACGGGAATTGTCTGGGCGCTTTGATAGGTTTTTGTGAGAAATTCCAAACGCTCGTCTGGCACGGCTACCTCGCCAACATTTGGCTCAATGGTGGTAAAGGGGAAATTGCTCGCCGCTGCCCGCCCTTTTGTCAGGGCGTTAAACAGGGTTGATTTACCCACATTGGGCAATCCGACTATTCCGATCTGCATATGGCAATTATCAGTTATAGAAGTTTATTATTCAAGAAGCACCTCGGTCAGCTTGCTACTTCGATCAGCTGTTGCCCTTATTGCTTCTCTTGACAGTCGGGAGGGGGTTTGCCATGTTGACACTACTAAGAGCTAACAAGAAAGGAGAGAGATGGGACAAAGAAAAGGATATTATCTACTGCTAACGGCGCTGTTATTGTTTGGTCTTTATCTTATTTCTCCTCTTAACGATCGCTCCTCGGTCCAAACTACGGTTTCAGATACTGCCACCCCGAGCGAAGTGATATATCAGGGAGTAGATGGGCAAGATGCCCTGACCATATTAAAAGCATCCCACACCGTTGAAACCGATATGTACGATTTCGGTGAGATGGTCACCTCGATCGATGGGGTGGCGGGCGACAACGATCATTTTTGGTCGTTTTATGTTAATGGCCAGCCGGCCACTGTTGGTGCACAAGATTATCAAACAAAATCAACTGACACGATATCGTGGAGATTAGAGTCAGTTCTTATTAACTGACTCTTTGCTTGACAGTATTAGTGATTTCCCGCACGCTGAGATAGATGGCAAACAATACTACCCCTTTAGTTCCACCTGAAGTTGGTAATACGCCGGGCGCTCCTTTGCCTCCGTCGCCACCAGTGTCCAGCCAGCCAGTTATTGATAATCTAACACCGCCGGTCCCGGCTGCACCTGCGCCTGTTGCGCCAACTCCGCCCGAACCACCAGCACCAGCCACTCTAGTTGCGCCACAACCAGTCAACACCATCTCTGCACCTCCGGCGCCTCCAGTTATTGCGCCCACACCACCTCCCCCTCCGGCCCCAAAAGCCGAGCCAGATCAAGAAGTCCAAATTAAAGACGAGAAAACAGTTGACCCGGATTCCGTCAAACCAGTCGCTACCCTGCCCGCTGCCTCTCCTGCCCCCCCAAAAAAATCTAGCTGGTTGGCATGGCTGATTGCTGTGATTTTAATGCTGATTCTTGCTACACTGCTGTATCTCTGGGCCTATCCGACCCTCTTCTCGAACAAGGAGGAAGAAGCCGTTCCAACTTCTAGCGAGACAACCAACTCAGAAGATTCGACATTGGCAACAAATACCAATCTGTCATCAGAAATTTCTAATTTAACGACAGAATTAAATAAAATAGATGAAGGAATTGCTTCAACAGATGACAGCACGAGCGATCTATAGCGCTCTGGCGCTAAGTATTGTAACGGGCGCGGTTATGCTCTCTCAGCCAGTTTGGGCTCAGACCGATTCCACCACAAGTAGCGGCGGCACAGGCTCGACTGATGCAACTATTGGCACGGAGTATAAAAGCGAACTAGACCAAGCCAGAGCGGCCCTTAATGATCTAAAAACTGCTCGTCGAGGACAGGTGGAAGCCCGTCAGCTGGCTGCCGCCAAGGTCTACGGCGAAAAAGCCCTAGCGGTGAGGGCTCGGGTTCTGGCAACTGTTACCACTCGGCTAACCGCTGGTGGTTGTCCTAGTGCCCAAAAAGCGATGGTTTCAACTAGTTTGGCCCTAGCCCAGCAGGCCATTACTGCCGCCCAGACAGAGCTAAGTAGTGCCGCTACGGCAGAAGCAGCCCGACTCACTATCAAAAATGCAATCGAAGAAACCCATGTTTTCGTCATTTTTTCGCCTGCAAGCAATGGGCTATGCGTTAGCGCCCGCATCGGCGAATTTCTTGATGGCAAGCTCGCAACCTCTCTAGGTAAAATTTCAGCGGCTGGCGTGGACACTACCGCGGCAGAAAGCCAAGTCACCCAGATTAAGGCCAGCCTAAGCGAGACGGAGACAATTTTTTCTGCTCTCGTTAAAGATCCCAGTATTAGTTTGAGTGAGGGCAAAACACAGCTGACCCAAGCCCGCGCCAAGCTGGCAGAAGTGAAAACCGTCCTCTCTTCCCTGAAAACTACGCTAGAGAGTCTGCTAACAAGCTACGAGAATAGCTCTTCATCCGTACCACTAGACACCTCCACCGCTAACTAGTCTTTGCTTTTGTTGCCAGATCTCGGGCGGCGTCTCGGTCTAGATCTCGCCGGCGTAGCTCTTCCCGTCGATCGGCTTTGTTTTTTCTTTTTACCAGGCCAATTTTCAATTTGGCAATACCTCGACTAAGATATAGCTCGAGAGGTAGAATAGTCGCCTCGCCACTGGTTAATTTTCCCTGCAAGCGCTTGATCTCGCTTTGATGAAGCAATAGTTTTCGACTGCGAGACTTGTCGCCACTAGAAGTTTGAAAATTTCCCCCCAACCACCAAAGCTCCATCCGGCCACCGTGGTTGGCGAAGGGACGGATATGGCTGCCGTTGATGTTAACACGCCGACCCCGAATGGCTTTTATCTCCTCGCCCATCAAAATCAGGCCCGCTTCCAGCGAGTCGATAATCTTGTACTCCAGTAATCCCTTGGTATTTTTGGCGATCAACATAACTGTATTATACAGACTTTACTTCTGGCTGGTTGTGCTAAGATGTTAAAGGAGAGAAGGTGATATACATGGATTCTTCCAATAAAATTGCGCTGATTTATGGCTATCTAGTATGCTTGGGCATGATCATTGTGGCGCTTATTAGCGCTTCGATGATAATTAACGCTATTTTTGACCTGCAAAGGCCACTAAAAACGAGCAACTACTATGGCCCGTCCAGCTCTTACGATCTGTCTTCTTTTGAGTCGTACAAGGCGACTCGTTTCCAGACTGACGAGAAAACAATCTCAAGCTTAAGTGAGACAGACCTGATGAATGCTTACGAGGCGGCCAAAACAGACAGGATTGACACCGTTCGGTTTAACGCAACCAAGTCGCTTACCATTGCCAGCTTGCTGCTTATTTTTGGCGGCTCTCTGTTCTGGGGGCACTGGCGCTGGCTCAAGCATCTAAGAACATTGGCTTAGCTAGTGTTTTTGGCTGACCTTTGCGCTAAAATCAAGAAATGATTAAGCGCTGGCTGGCCGAGGAATCAAAATATCAAAAAAAAGTGATCAATCTGATCGCTTCGGAAAACTATCCTTCTGAAGCAGTTAAAGAGGCGCTGGCGTCTGACTTTACTAACAAATATGCAGAAGGATATCCGGGCAAAAGGTACTACGGCGGAAACAAAATTGTCGATCAAATGGAAGAGGAGGTTCACCAGCTGGCGCGTCAGGTTTTTAGTACTGACTATCACGTAAATGTTCAGCCGTATTCTGGCTCGGTGGCAAATATGGCGGCCTATTTCGCGACACTGCCGCTTAACTCAACCTTTATGGGGCTTGAGCTTGCGCATGGCGGACACCTAACGCACGGTCATCCGATAACAATTTCCGGTAAATTTTGGCGCCGTATCCCCTACTCTGTCGAAGAGGGGAGTGAGTTACTCAATTACGATGAAATCGAGCGCCTGGCTAAGGAGAACCAACCAAAACTGATCGTCTCTGGCGCCTCCGCCTACTCCCGCCAGATTGATTTTGGTCGTATTTCGCAGATTGCTCATCGAGTGGGAGCATTGCATTTGGCAGATATTTCTCATATTTCTGGGTTGATTGCGACCGGTCTGCACCCAACGCCTTTTCTTGCGGCTGAAGAGGGGGCAGACATTGTGATGACTACTACCCACAAACTACTGCGCGGCCCGCGTGCCGCGATCCTTTTTTGTCGGCCTGAACTTGCCGAAAAAATTGATAAGGCAGTTTTTCCCGGTGTGCAGGGCGGGCCACATCTTAATAATATTGCTGCGATAGGCGTGGCCCTGGAAGAAGCTCTTTTACCTACCTATAAAAAATACTGTCATCAGGTTATTGAAAATGCTCGAGGTTTGGCGACTGCCTTGCAGAAGCTGGGCTTTAGAATCGTATCTGGCGGTACAGACAATCACCTCTTTTTGATTGATTTGAGGTCGCAAAATATTAGTGGCTCCGTGGCGCAAGACAAGCTGGAAATGGCGGATATTATTGTAAATAAAAATGCCGTGCCTTTTGATGACGCTCCCCCGCTTAACCCTTCTGGGGTCCGTCTAGGCACGCCGGCAGTTACCACACGGGGGATGAAGCCGGAACAGATGGAAAAACTTGCAGAGAGAATCACTCGTGTTCTACTAGCGAAAAATTAGTATAGATATAGGAAACCCCGCCCAAAAGTTCATGGGCGAGGCTTTGTTGATTGCCAGTCTTTCTCTTCTCCTTGATGTGAGGTACTTCGTCCTAGCTATTGTCTTCTTCTGGTGCTAAAGTGTTAACATGAACTCATTAACCGACAAACTAGCAACTCTGCGTCACAGTGCCTCGCATCTACTAGCGATGGCGGCGCGCGATTTTGACCCCGAGGTCAAGCTGGCTATTGGCCCGGCGATTGACAACGGGTTTTACTATGATTTTCTTTTCTCCCGCCCTTTTTCGGAAGCAGATTTGCCTGTTTTGGAGAAGAAAATTGCCCAATTGGTTAAGGACAACTTGCCCGTGGAGAAGAAAACGATTAGTCGTCAGGAAGCTCTCAAAAATGAGAAGGCGGCGCACCAGCCATTCAAGGTCGAGCTGATAGAAGATCTGCCCGACGAGGAAGTAAGCTATTACGGCATCGGTGATTTTTGGGATCTCTGTCGTGGCCCTCATGTGGCAAAAACGGCCGAGGTGGGAGCAGTTAAGCTTCTGTCAGTGGCGGGAGCGTACTGGCGGGGGGACGAGAAAAAGGCGATGCTCACCCGTATTTATGGCACCGCCTTTCCTACAAAAAAAGAGTTGGACAGCTATCTAGTACAGCTAGAAGAAGCAAGAAAACGCGATCATCGCAGACTAGGCAGGCAGTTAGACCTGTTTACCTTTTCCGATTTAATTGGTAGTGGCTTGCCTCTTTTTACTCCCAAAGGAGCGTTGGTAAGGCGATTACTCACGGAGTTTATTGAGTCACTTCAGAGCAAAGAAGGCTACACGCAGGTGTGGACACCGCAAATTACCAAGGCGGATCTTTTTAAAACCTCCGGCCACTACGACAAGTACAAAGATGGAATGTTTCGGGTGAGCTCAAACTATTCGGAAGAAGAGATGTTCTTGAAGCCGATGAACTGCCCCCAACATACCCAGATATATCTTAGCCAGCCAAGAAGTTATCGTGATCTCCCAGTTCGCTATACCGATTTTGCCATGCTTTATAGAGACGAAAAGCCGGGAGAATTGAACGGTTTGGCGCGAGTGCGCTCTTTCTCGCAGGATGATTGTCATGTATTTTGCCGTGAAGACCAAGTAGATGAGGAGATAGATAAAATGCTGGCAATGACCAAGCAGGTAATGACTACCTTTGGCTTTAAGTTTCGCTATCGCTTATCAACTCGCGACCCCGAGCATCCGGAGAAATACATTGGCGACCCCAAAACTTGGGATAAGGTTGAAAAATGGGCCGAGAAAATAATGAAGCGCAACAAAATTGATTATTTTGACGGCCCTGGCGAGGCGGCTTTTTATGCTCCCAAAATGGATCTACTGGCGACAGATGCTTTAGGGAGAGAGTGGCAGCTCTCCACCGTGCAGATTGATTACTTCATGCCTGCCCGGTTTGGCTTAAGCTATACAGACGAACAGGGAAAAAAGCAGACTCCGGTGATGTTGCACCGAGCAATTGTCGGCTCACCCGAGCGATTTATGATGATTCTTCTTGAGCAGTATAACGGGGCGTTGCCAGTTTGGCTTGCGCCCGTTCAAGCAATAATTCTGCCGGTTTCCGAAAAATTCTCTGGCTACGGGGATGACGTGCTACAGGCATTGAAGGGGGCGGGAGTAAGGGTTGAGTTGCCTTTGGCGCAAGAGACGCTTGGAAAGCGTATTCGTGCCGGTGAAGTTGAAAAAGTTCCTTACATTCTTATTGTAGGGGATAGGGAAAAGCAAAACCGAACGGTGACAGTGCGGGAGAGGCATAGCCCAAAACAACAAGAGATATCGATCGGACGATTGATCGAGCAGATTGACCAAAAAGTGCGGGAGCGAATAGGTAGTTAGCTGTTACTGGCCGCTTGCAGCAGGTTGTTAAACAAAAAGCAGACGGTTAGGGGACCGATTGCCCCTCGCGCTGGGGTGGTGGCTTTTACTAGTGGTTCAATGACAGCTGGATCAGTATCGATACCCGATCCGTCAATTACGACCATATTTTTGTGCACCATCCCCTCCCCTACCAAGCAGGGAACACCGGTAGCGGCAATCAGAAGAGTGCTTTTTTTGATCTCACTCCCCCGCTCCCTCGCCCGGCTAGTTATCTGCTGGAACGGCCATTTCTCTTTTTTAAACTGTTCAGCCAGCGGATGGCCAACCAGTCGACCATTGCCCACAATAATCGCCTTCTCCTTGGCCGGATCAATATGGTGCTCTCTCAAAAGAGCGATAATCCCGGCGGCGGTCGGGGCCAAATAAGGGCTGTTTGGCCGCAGGGCATCGATATCTTTCTCGATGCTAAGGGCGTTGATGAGTGGATCGGTCTGCAGATTAGCCAGCGGTAGCTGTAAAACAATGCCGTCGATTTTTTTGTTATTGTTGAGACTGGCAATTAGCGCCGCTATTTGATCCTGAGTGGCTTTCTCTAAATGGTGCAAGACAAATTCGCACTCCAGCTCTTCGGCTTTACGGGCCTTGGCCCGAACGAATGCACCGGTTTGCGGATCGTCCCCCACCCATATCAAGCCAAGGCCAGGGGAGCGGGGGAGCTGTCCCCTCTTCTTCTTCAATTCCTGAGTTAGCCGTTCAACCAGCTCTCTTCCGCTTAACAGCATTCTCCTATTTCGCCGCCGTGCTAATTAAGCTTTGCCACTGCTCGGCGCTTTGGGCTCCTACTACCTTTTTGCCATTAATAAAGTAGGTGGGAGTCGAGTTGATGTTGAGTTTTTCAGATGCTTGAGCTTCTTGCTCGACGATCTGGCGGATCTCACCACTATCCATATCTTGGGTGAACTGGTCGCTATTCAAATCGAGCGTTTCGGCGTAGGAGATGAAAATAACTGAAGGATTGTTGTTACTAGTCCACTCGTCCTGTTTGTCGTAAAGCATCTCAGCCATCTCCCAAAATTTTCCTTGTTTCCCGGCCGCCTCCGCCGCGTAGGCCGCTGGGTAGGCGTTGGTGTGGTAGGAGAGAGGAAAGTGGTGATAAGTTAACTGAACCTCATTGGCGTTGGCTCTGATCGCCTGCATCAAATAAGGAGAGCCGTAAGCACAAGCGGGACATTGAAAATCGGCATATTCGACTATCTTCACCTTGGCGGAATCAGGGCCAAGAACATTCCTTCCCGATGAGGAGGGCTGGTCGGAACGAGTTGAGGAAAAATAGAACAACCCTAAAAGAACAATAAAGGCTGCTCCCGCAATGGCGAAAAAGAACTTTGTGTCATGGCTCATATATTCTTGTCTCCTTTCGTGACATTAGTATAGCGGGAAAATGGCTGGTACCAAAATATTGACAAATATCTGGTTAAATTGTGCAATATGCACAAGTATATTAATTCTCCAAGGGCTATCATAATTGTGATGCGACTTAATAAATATCTTGCTCTTGGGGGCGTTGTCGCCCGCCGCCAGGCTGATGAGTTAATTGCAGCTGGAAAAGTTAGGGTTAACGGAGAGGTAGTAGAAAAATTAGGAACGCAGATTGATCCAGAGCACGATACTGTTACCGTTTCCGGCCAAAAGGTCCGGCCAGAAAAACAGAATGTAATATATCTGCTAAATAAACCGAGCGGGGTGATTACCACCGCCAAAGACCCGCAGGGGCGTAAGACTGTGCTGGATTTTGTCCCAAAAAAGCCGCGTGTTTTTCCTTGTGGTCGTCTGGATGAGGATACGGTTGGTCTGGTTGTCCTGACCAACGACGGCAATCTCTGCTATCAGCTAACCCACCCGAAATTTGCCCACAAAAAGGAGTATCGAGTCGTTGGCCAGAGCAATGATCCTCAGAAATCTTGGGAAAAACTTCACGATCAACTCGTACTAAAAGACGGGCCAATAAAGGCGGATAAGTTAACTCTCAATAAAATCAGCCGGCGCAAGATTGATTTTCTTATTACTATCCATGAAGGGCGCAACCGCTTGGTTAGAAGAATGTGCGCCGCCGTGGGAATTGAAATTCATCATTTGGCACGAATTGCGTTAGGAAAATATCAGCTTGGCGATTTGGCACCGGGGAAATACCAGCTGGTAGACTGACATGGTAATGATTATCTCCCCCTCCGATGGCACGTTCGGAGGGGGAGGGTAGCGGTTACGGGCATGCGACCAAAGCGTCCCGATAGAGTAGACCCGGATCGTGGGCTACTAGAAGGACGACATCGACATCGGCGCGCGCATTGTGTCTAGCCGAAGGCGCCTCCTTTGTTGTGGTGGATGGCCAGTACGTGCCCCAGACCATCAAGTTAACTCTATCAGATCTGTACAGATTTGGGCAAGAGCAGTTACATGGTGCGATATTCATATACTTGGCCTGCCACGCACAGCCCAGCCGTAGGCAGGGCGGAGTGTGGTGGACCATGGAGGATTCGCTTTCGCGGAGGACAAATTTTACCGCGAAAGCCCGCTCGAATGTCGTGGCTGCCACTGGCAGTCGCTCCTTCGGGCTTCAAATCCTTCTCGATCAATAAACAAACACACCTACCCTCATGGGTGGGTGTGTTTGGAGTGGGTCATGGAGGATTCGAACCTCCGACACACGGCTTAAGAGGCCGTTGTTCTGCCACTGAACTAATGACCCGCTCTTCGCTCTAGTTTACACTAGAGCTTCGAGGGGCAAGATTCTCTCTAGTGAGTTTCTTGCCCTTCCGAAGCCGAAGCGTAAGCGCAGGCGAAGAAGGGAACTAATGACCCGTCGTTATAATAGTAATTCTACTCTATTTTTCTCTTTTTATGAATCGTTATTTCTGGTAACTTAAATCAATGGAATTGCTGGGGATCGATTTTGCTCACTTGATAGAAGCTTATGGCGCCTGGTTGGTGGCGGCAATTTTGTTTGCTGAATCGAGCGTCATCTTTTTTTTACCGGGTGATAGTTTTCTATTTACCGCTGGCTTGTTGGCCTCACGGGATTTGGTTGGATTGTGGTCGGTGCTAATTTTGGGGCTGATTGGTGCTGTGCTTGGTAATAACTTGGGCTACTGGCTGGGGAAAAAATATGGCGAGCCACTCTTTGAAAAAGGACACTCAAAACTTTTCCGTCCAGAGCATTTGAAGAAAACACATAAATACTATGGGCGATATGGGGCCGTAACAATTGTTTTGGCTCGTTTTATTCCGATTGTTCGAACGATCGCGCCGGTTTTTGCCGGAATTGGCGAGATGCGCTATGCAATATTCTTTATCTACAATATCATTGGGGCTCTATTGTGGGTACTTGGTCTGACGCTGGCAGGCTACTGGTTGGGTGAAACGGTGCCTGGGGTGGATCGCTATCTTTTTCCGATTATTGTTCTGATAGTCTTCATATCTGTATTGCCGGCACTGATTGTTGCCGTAAAAGAAAAAATCCGCCGCTAGTTTTTGGGCAAGGCGTTCTGGACATTATTGAGCCAATCGCCGATCACCGGCGCGCCTCCCAGCTTACGAACTAGAAAACCGATAATTATTAATATCGCCGCCGCACCAATAGTGGCCCCCGCACCAGAAGCCAAGCCCATCAGAAAACCTCGCCAAGCTAAATGGCCGGGATGATGATAGGTCCGTTCAAGGGCGGTAACTAATCTGGCGATATGTCTCTCTCGCTCGTCCATAGTTATATATTAGTTATCGTGTGGTAAAAGAACAAATTTAAACCAAAAACCAAAGAGCAAAGACCAAAAACTAAACCAAAATATAAAATTATAATTCATAAATCATAAAGACAGGCCAAAAGTCAAAGAGTAGAGATTAGAATCTTCAATATATTTGCAAGCAGCAATTTACAAATAGGAAAGAGAATACAGCCAAGAACTAAACAAAAAAACAAATAGAAAAAAGAAGTTTTAAGCTTTGAATGTTGGCGTGAAAGGCGGGCGAAGCGACAATCTCAATTTATCATTATCTCAATTTTGCGATAATGATAAATTGAAACTCCGTCAACGATCCTTATTTTAATCGTCCATTTTGTTTCGAGCAGCTTCGCAGAACAGGATCCAACCACTCTCTGATTTCTAGTATACAGCTTTGATGCTTCAATCGGAGCCCCGACACGCCGTCTCATTGGGAGCTTCGCTTGGCAGGCCCAGCTATACTTTCTGATATTTGGCGTCGGGAAGTCTTCACCGCAATTGGCAAGTCAATTTTATGTCATTGCTTCGAGAAAGAAATATTCGCCCATTGACTTCGGGCGAGAACTTTATATTCTCAATTTAGCCCTTGAGACCTTAACAACACACTAATGCTCACTATAAGGAGACCATAAGCGTGGGAGAATATCCGTCTGTAAGAGACAAGCGCGATATGTTGAGGCGGCTAGAAGCAGGTGAGTTTGGTAACTGTCTGCGGACTTGGCTCAATCCATGGCAAGTTGACTCGAGTTACCTGGGCTTAGTCGGCATACGAGCTAAACGACTGGGTGGCCACGGTCCGTTTTGTACCGACATGACACTGGGCGAGGCAATAAAAACCTGGCAAGCATGGGTGAGCACTGGCGTGAGAGAAAGCGATCTCTACATCAGCGAAGCTCCCCCTCATCACCTGCTGACAATCGCCGGAGAAGTATCGGAAGAAGCGGGCGCGTGGACGCTGTGCTATTCACATCGCCCCCTACCAATGCGTCAGGCTTTTCGAGAAGAAGAGGCAGAAGCTATCTCCTCGGGAGTCCTCATCGCAGATCATCACTTCAAAGAAGGGTTGCTTCTTCCACGTTTGTATCTCCAGAAGTTTCTCGATCCGCCTAGCTTCAGGTGGCTGGATGAGCTACTGTGGCGCTATCCTGGCCACGTGGTTGAGTTCAGCACATTCAGCTGCGACATAGGAGTAGTCCCTCGTCGCAATACAATCATATGGGAAGTACGAAAGTACTAACCGTAGCAAGGAAAGCAATATGCTAGAAGGACCAGTCCTCACCCTGCCAATCGTGCATATCGAGGCCACCACCCTCCCAAGAGCGTGGGAAAAGGCGGTTCTCACAACCTGGGAGCGCGGAGCGCAGATCCCCACTCAGTACGATGAGCCCGGAGACCCTCCCAGCCGCGACTCTCTCGCCATTATCGCCGTTGGCGATCCCTTTACTGAACCGCGCATTCACCGCGGGCTGCCGGGCGGCATCGGGGAGCTTGAGGCCTATCGGCAAGAGGTCGTGGACGGCATTCACGATCACTGGGTGGACCCCGCGGCGGGCAAATGGGAGTACACCTACCACGAGCGCCTGACAAAGTATCCAACTTTCCACTTCCAGGAGGGACAGGCGGTAGGAGTAGAGTGGGAGCCTGCACAGTGGGTACCTACTGGAATCGACCAGCTTACCCAAGTCGTCGACGCGCTCACCAAGGCGCCCCACACACGCCGTGCGCAGGCCACTATCTGGGATCCACGTCAAGATGCGGGTATCGCTGATCCACCTTGTCTGCAACGCCTGTGGTTCCGCGTGTTCGAAGACCGGCTCGTTATGAACGTCCACATGCGGTCCAACGACGGCTTCAAGGCGGCCTTCATGAACATGTATGCCTTCACCGACGTGCAGCGCGTGATCGCCGAGCAGCTATCTAGAAGGCTCGGTAGAGAGGTCAGACCGGGCCAGTACACCCACATCGCTGACTCGTTCCACATCTACGGCTCCTACTTCGGCGAGTTCAGGGCCTTCCTCGACCTCATTGAAGACAGGAGCTTCGAGCGTCGCACGTTCCGCACCGAGGACGTGCAGGACCAGATCGACGAGGCGCGTGAAGCCATCGCCGCTTCTCTGGAGAGGGAGCGTGCGACTGGTCGCAAGGGACTGTGATTTCACCCAAGGCCACGCTTTCTAAGAGAGCGTGGCCTTTCCTAATAGATAATGAAGAATTTGCAAAAAATTACCAACTGTCGGCAATTTTTTGTATGTTGAACCTGACGATGTCTCGTTCGGCGCTCTATTCTTGAAATAGCGCGAACCGTTCCTAAATGGTGCGCCCGGCAGGGAATCGAACCTGAGCTGCGAGCGAGCGTAGCAGCGAACGGCGAAGACCGATTGCCGTATAATATGTCACGGCAATTCAGGGATGAGCCGACTTCCTTAGCGCGCCCGGAGGGAATCGAACCCCCGACCTACTGGTCCGAAGCCAGTCGCTCTAATCCGCTGAGCTACGGGCGCGAGTGAAACGAGCGACCGTTGCGAAGTGGACGAAGGCTGGCAACAGCCTGACATCCGCTGAGCTACGGGCGCTTAATCAAAATTTTCCCATAATTGTTAGCATTTTTCTAGACGATCTCTCTGTTCTGAAGAGAAAAAATCCGTTAAAATATAACAATATGGTGGCTATCTTCGTCGAAGGGCGACGAAGAAGCCACCTGTTAGGGGGTGACAGTGTCACTCCCTAACAGGTGGCTATACGCTCAAAAGAGCATTAGCCCACCATAATATGGTGGCTATAGTTTAATGGTAAAACGTGGGGTTGTGGTCCCCTTGTCGTGGGTTCGATTCCCTCTAGCCACCCCAAACCATTCCTTCGATTTCCGCACAATAAAGAGAAAAGCGGGGGTTATCCGCTTAGAGTGTGAAACTGGCGATTTTGGTATTCTTGAGTGACTTTCCCTCACCATTGAAGGCAAAAGTAGCTCGGAGAGTCTCGCCTGCCAAGATGCGTGGTAGCCAGTGTGGATCGTCAATCCACATCTCTCCGAGGGGTAGATGACTTGCTGGGCTCATCTGTTCCGTAAGAAGACTATACTGCGGTGGTCGCTGTTAACTGGCAACTAATCTTCCTTCGGAGTGAAGGTGGCTTGTTACTAGCAAAGCACCAGACAAGAACAGGCAGTAGCCCTTGACAAAGTCATTATAGGTAGTACTATAGAATACGTCTGTTGTAAGGAGGTAGATTAGTACACCTTATAAACACCTCAAACAAGCATTACAAAAAGCAAGAATTAGTCTAAATTTTCTCCTATCCGCCACGCGGCCAGCCGGCGTTTTTTTGGGAGAAAAAATTCGCTTTGCCGGTTCGACTCTGGGGCGTTGTCGCTGGTGTCGCAAAACCCTGCGCTTCACTGGGCGATTCTCCACCCAACTGGGATTTGGCGCCTTTATGGCGATCTTTTTAGTTGTGTCGGTGGGAGAGGGGCGGGCATATGATCCCTCTTTGCTAGGTGATATCACCCTAACTTACGCCGATTCCCCTGGTTACATCGGTCGTCCACAGGTAATGGCGGACCAAACCATCCTAACAGGGGAAGTCCAACAAAATTTGGCTATCAGCTATATGGTAGAGGAGGGTGACTCCTTGGTGAGCATTGCCAAGCGCTACGATATTAGCGTGGGAACACTTATGGATACCAATCACATTAGCGCCGCGAATGCCGAGAAAATTCGTCCGGGTAGTGAGCTATCTATCCCCGCAGAGGACACTAACACATCCCTGGCTTGGCTGGACGAAATCAATAAAATTAAAGAACAAGAGCGGCAGCGACAGGAGGCCGAACGACAAGCGCGTCTTGCCCAACAGCGCCACACAACCACCACTACTTCTTTGGGAAGAATTACTAGTCGCATCACCTCCACCCATAGCTATGAGGTAATTGGAGTGATAAAACAGGGTACGGGCTGGTGCACTTGGTATGTTAACTACAAACGGCCTGATCTACCTAGTGGTATGGGAAACGCTGGCCAGTATTTGGTTAATGCTCGCCGATATGGTTTAGCAACCAGCAGTACTCCCGCTGCCGGAAGAATTTTGGTAACAAATGAATCTGCTTGGGGTCATGTTGCTATCGTAGAATCAGTTCAAGCAGATACAATTACTATTACCGAGATGAACTACGCCGGCCGTCACATCGTCACACGCCGTACTATCTCGAGGAACAGCCCAATTATTAAGGGCTACGTCAACTAGATCCGCTTAAGAACTTATTTAAGTGTGTTTGAGGGCTGGCCTGTTCGAGAACAATGTCCTTAATTGTTGAAAAAAGTGGCAGTTTTTCACTTTTACCACCGATTAACCGAGCCATCTGGGGCAGTGAGCCCACTCCCTCGCTGTGGCCAAAACGGCCCAAGGAAGCGGCGGAGCGACCAACCTGATAATTTCGGGATGAAGAACAGAAGCTGGTAGCCACCAGATCGGCCAAACCAGCCACCCCTAAAGCAGTGCTACGCTCCCCGCCCAAGGTTGTGACAATTGTTTCCATCTCGATAGTGGCTTCTTTTAAAAGTAATCCCTTGGCGTTCATCCCCAGATTCAGACCATCTGCCAACCCAATCCCTAGAGCAAAAATATTTTTCAGCACACCGCAAAGTGCCACGCCGCGAATATCAGAAGAGCCTTCAACGAGAAGATTACTGTCAGTAAACAGATTAACCACTTTTTCAGCCTGCTTGGCGTCTTTACAGCCGATTACTCCGCCTGAGTGTTTACCCTGTGCCAGCTCCTCTGCTAACATTGGTCCGCCTAGTACAGCAACACTTTGTTTTAGCTGTTCAGCCAATACTTTGTCCATAGTCAGGCCGCTTTCGCGCTCTAACCCCTTTGCCAAGGAGATAACAACTGCCTCCTCGGCAACGTCGGGTGCGATATTTTTTGCCACTTCTCTAATTGACCAAGATGGTACACAGAGAAAAATTACCTCTCGATTACTAAGAACCTCTTTGAGGGAGAGCTGGTGAGATACTTTCTCCGGCTCTAGATCCCAATAAAGTACATCAGCCCCTACCGACACCAAACACTTGCCGATCGCTTGGCCTATATTTCCCGCTCCAATTATGGCCACTCTTCGCATATTCCCTCCTAATACAAAATAAACTCTTCCTTGTCACAAAGCTAGAGGACGGGGTTAATTATTTACCGTGACTAAGAGATTATTATCACCTTTCTTTTCTATTGACAACCTAGTCTATGATCATTGGCTCTTGGCTAGTAATAATGCCCTTTAATATATGCTTTTTGATTTATCTTCGCACCCCGGGAGGGATTCGAACCCCCGACCGCCGGCTTAGAACGCCGCTGCTCTAATCCACTGAGCTACCGGGGCAAACTATGCTCAATTTTCTCATAATAACCAATTTTTATCAATCCGCCTCCCTCGGTTAGCTTTTCTGATTGGATTCTTCTACAATACAACCAACATGTCAGTCGACGAACTGATTAGAACAATTAGAAACCGTCATCCTATTACCGACGATGAGGCGGGAAAAGTTTTAAGCGCCTATGCCTTCTCTCGTCGGGCACATACAGGACAAAAAAGACGATCGGGTGAGCCGTTTTTTACGCATCCATATATTGTTGCGCTGACAGTTGCTCAGTGGGGAATGGATACGCCCACTATTGTCGCCGCTCTTTTACACGATATTGCGGAAGATACAGATATTAAAATTGAAGAAATACAGAAACATTTTGGAGAAACAATAGCTTTTCTTGTAAACGGAGTAACAAAAGTCGGGCGGGTAAAATATCGAGGTAACGAAGCCCAATCAGAAACATTGAAAAAAATGATCTTAGCTCTGGGAGAGGATTTGCGAGTAGTGTTTATTAAGCTAGCCGATCGTCTACACAATATGCGTACATTAGCCGCTTTGCCCGCCCAAAAGCAGAAAAGAATCGCCTTAGAAACAAATGAGATCTATGCTCCCTTGGCCTATCGACTAGGAATGGGTAACCTCTCCGGCGAGCTAGAAGATTTGGCTTTTCCTTATCTACATCCCAAAGAACACCAGTGGCTGAAGAAACATCTAGCAACTCACTTTGCCGAGAGCGAAAAGTATCTTGAACGAGTCGAGGGGATTTTACTGCCAGCGCTCAAATCGGCGAAAATTAAGATCGTTCGGGTAGATAAACGAGCCAAACGACTTAGCAGTCTATTCAAAAAATTAAAAAGAATGAATATGGACGTCTCACAAGTACATGATTTGGTTGCTTTTCGTATTATTGTTCCTGATATTGAGAGCTGTTATGCCGCGCTAGGTGTTATTCACAAGCTTTGGCCACCCCTTCCCGGACGGATAAAAGACTACATCGCCCTACCGAAGCCAAACGGGTATCGTAGTTTGCACACCACGGTAATTTGTTTAGACAATCGACCGACCGAATTCCAGATAAGAACGGAGAAAATGCACCAAGAGAATGAGCAGGGGGCCGCCGCCTACTGGGCTTATCAATCAGCAAAGAATAGTACCGACTATCAAGAAGGAAAGACAATATTTGCCGACAAGCGACTTGACTGGATAAATAAACTACGTGATTGGCAGAGTCAGTTCAAAAAAAGCACTGATTTTGTCAACTCAATGAAAATTGATTTCTTTCAGGATCGGATTTTCGCGATTACCCCTCATGGCGAGGTGGTAGATCTCCCCGCTGGGGCAACGCCCCTAGACTTTGCCTTTGCCATCCACTCGGACATTGGTAATCACACGGTAGGCGCCAAGGTCAATGATAAGCTAGTAGGGTTAGATCAGGAGCTACAGTCTGGTGATATGGTAGAAATTCTCACCCAGAAAAACCGGCTACCCTCTCAATCTTGGCTGGGAATTGTGAAAACCGATCGCGCCAAAAGTCGTATCAGATCCGTCCTTCGGCAGTATTCCTCATCAAGCACAATGGGACATAAAACCGAATGGCGAATAATTGTGCGGGATAGAATCGGGCTATTAAAAGACCTTCTGGCAATCTTTTCTCGCCAGAAAATAAACATTGTTTCCACCAATACTCACGATATTAAGGGCTCGACTTTTCGCCTTGTAAGAATTGTCGCTGTAGTACCGGACAAGTCAGTTGCTGATCAGCTACTTATTCGTTTTAGAAAACTGAAAGAAATAAGTGAATCACACTATTCTTTTGTAAATAGGAAGTAGCCAAGGTTCTTCTTCGCTAGAATATCACCGACAAAATCCCTGGATGTTGCTTGTGGCTTGCTTTATGGCCATAAGAGCAGTCGTCGGCTTGAGAAGCAAGGCATCACGATGTGAAGAAGATGCAAAGGGCAAATGCCCGTAAAGCTTCGTTAGCGTAGAAAAAAGTACTTACATATTTTCCCAATCACCTTCCTCCCCCTCATTTCTACTCTGTCTCTCTTTTTGGTATCTTGTCCTTAATGAGTGAGAGGTTAGAACCGTTTGAAGCTTCTAGAGAAGCCTTGGCTGAAAGGTTGGGGTTAAG
>Ga0172371_10001918_pt1 | contig 33088 bp, 34 predicted proteins | sample Lak12m_FD_114543 | JGI IMG/M metagenome (GOLD analysis project Ga0172371, IMG submission 114543) | Freshwater microbial communities from Kabuno Bay, South-Kivu, Congo - kab_022012_12m | ecosystem: Environmental > Aquatic > Freshwater > Lake | place: Democratic Republic of the Congo: South-Kivu...
GGGCCAGATCAACAAGCGTTACGGCCTCGCCCTGGATCTGCCGGTGCTCTATTTCAGTCAGGCGATCGGCCTGGCCCTGGGGATGAGCGCCCCGCAGCTGGGCATCGACGCCCATGCGGTGGGCATCGATCGCGTCCTCCAGAAGATGGCCGCCGCGGACGCTGCCCGGGTGACTCAGGGTGATGCCGCGTGAGGATCGGTGTCTTCGTCTGCCAGTGCGGCACCAATATCGCCGGCACGGTCGCTACGGAGGCGGTGGCGCAGGCGGCGCTCTCCATGCGCGATGTACTTCATGCCGAAAGCATCCAGTACAGCTGTTCGGAACCAGGCCAGCGCGCCATCATCGCAGCCGTGCAACAGCAGGGGCTCACCCGTGTGGTGCTGGCCGCCTGTTCGCCGCGGATGCACGAGAACACATTCCGGCGGACTGTCAGTGAGGCCGGTCTCAATCCTTTCATGTTCGAGATGGTCAACATCCGCGAGCAATGTTCATGGATCCATGCCAATACGGACGAAGCGACCATCAAAGCCACGGATCTGGTGCGCAAGGGCGTAGCGCGCGTGCGCGCCCAGCGGCCGCTGTTCGGCGGCACGGTGCCGGCGACCCGAAAAGTGCTGGTGATCGGCGGCGGCGTGGCTGGCATCCAGACGGCGCTTGATATCGCCGACACGGGCATCCCCGTGACCCTGCTGGAGCGGGAATCGACCATCGGCGGTAACATGGCGCGACTCGACAAGACTTTTCCGACACTTGATTGTTCCTCCTGCATCCTGACGCCCCGGATGGTAGACGCCCGCCAGCATAAAAACATCACTCTCATGGTCAACTCCGAGGTGGAGCAGGTGCGCGGCTACCTGGGCAACTTCGAGATCGACATCCGGAAGAAGGCTACCTGCGTCATCGAGGAGAAGTGCACCGGCTGCATGGTCTGCCAGGAGAAATGCCCGGGCCAGGCGCCGGATGAGTTCAACCTGGGCATGGGGCCGGGGAAGGCTATCTCGGTGCCGTTCCCCCAGGCGGTGCCGTTGATCGCCAAGCTGCGCAAGGAATATTGCCGCCAGTTCATCAAGGGAAAGTGCGGCGTGTGTGAGAAAGTCTGTCCGGCGGGCGCCATCGATTACGAGCAGGAAGATGAGATCGTGACCGAGAATTTCGGCGCCGTGGTGGTAGCCACCGGTTACGATACTTTTGACTGGCAGGGAGCTTTTCCGGAATACGGCGGCGGCCATTTTCCCGACGTCATCACTTCGCTGCAGTACGAGCGGATGCTATCGGCTTCCGGTCCTACCGGCGGCCACGTGCGGCGGCCTTCCAACGGCGAAGAGCCGAGAAACATCGTCTTTGTCAGCTGCGTCGGCTCCCGGGACGAGTCTCTCGGCCGGCCGTTTTGCTGCAGCGTCGGTTGCATGCACATCGCCAAGCAGACCATCCTCACCAAAGAGCACATCCCGGCTTCGCAATCTTACGTGTTCTATATAGACATCCGGGCCGGCGGCAAGGGGTATGAGGAATTCACCCGCCGCGCCCAGCGGGAGTTCGGCGCCATCTATCTGCGCGGACGCGTCGGCAAGATCTTTCCCCGGGGCGGCCGGCTGGCTGTGCAGGGCACGGATACCCTCGCGGGCGAGCCGGTGGAAGTCGAAGCCGACCTGGTAGTGCTGGCTACGGGGCTGTCCGGCGCCGCCGGCGCCGAAGAGCTGGCCCGCAAACTGAACATCTCCTATGACCGGTACGGGTTCCTGTCGGAAGGGCATCCGAAGCTGAAGCCCGTGGAGACCAATACCGGCGGTATCTACCTGGCCGGCGCCTGCCAGGCGCCGCGGGATATACCTGACTCCGTCGCTCAAGCCGGCGCCACAGCAGCCAAAGTGGCGGGTCTGCTGGCGCGGGGGGAGATCGAGACCAGCCCAGTGGTGGCGGAGGTCGATCGGGTGAGATGCGTCGGCTGTTTCAAGTGCCGCGATGTCTGCCCGTACAGCGCGATTGAGACGGAATGGCTGAGGAGCGGCAGCGATGTCGCGCAGGTCATCCCTTCCCTCTGTCACGGATGCGGAGTCTGCACCGTGGCCTGCCCCCCTGGGGCGATATCACTAAACGGTTTTACTGACAACCAGATGATCGCCGAAATTGTCGAGGTGCTCAGATGAGTGGGGAAGTCAAACTCGTCGGCTTCCTCTGCAACTGGTGCTCCTATGCCGGTGCGGACATGGCCGGGACGGCGCGCATGAAGCAGCCCGCCAATCTGCGCGTGGTGCGCTTGCCGTGCACCGGGCGGGTCAACCCGTTGCTGGTGCTCAAGGCTTTCAAGTCTGGAGCGGACGGCGTGCTGGTCAGCGGTTGTCATCCCGGCGATTGCCACTATAACGAGGGCAACTATTACGCGCGGCGGCGCCTGGAGCTGCTGGCGCGCATGCTGCCCGTTTACGGCATCGAGCCGGAGCGTTTCCGGTACACCTGGGTCAGCGCTGCGGAGGGCGCGCGCTGGGCGCAGGTAGTTGCGGAGTTCACCGCCCAGGTCGAGTCGCTGGGACGGCTGGATTCAGCCGCTGCGCTACCCGAACAGATATTTGAAGGGCGGCCCGCGGATGAGTGATCTGATCTCCACGATCCAAAGGACTCTGGAGGAAGGAGCCGATCTCGTGCTCGGCTGGACCAGGTCAGCTACTGCCGGTGTGGCGGTGCCGGTGCGGTTTTACGATAGCGCCGAGGCGGAAGCGGCAGTGTTCGACTCCACCTGCGTGCACAATCTGGCGGTGCACCTGCCGCGGCTCAAGGACAGGACGGTGGGCATTGTCGCCAAGGGCTGCGATGTGCGCAGCATCGTGGAGCTGATCGCCGAACGCGAAGTCGCGCGCGAGCGGGTGAAGATCATCGCGGTGCCGTGCCCGGGAGTCATCGACGTCAAGAAGGTCTGGCGCTGCTTTGGTTATGGCAAGAAGTGTGAGGACGCCGGCGGCCAGGTGGCCATGGAGGGCAAGACCGCGGCGCGGGAAGAGATCCTGCTGGCCAAGTGCCGGGGCTGCCGCGACGTCACACCGGTGATCTTCGACCAGGCTGTGGGCGACGCCGAGAGCTTAAGCGCCCCCGCGCCCGCAGCCGAGCCTGCCGGCCTCAGGGAGCGCTTCCGGGCGATGTCCCCCGCCGAGCGCCGGGGATTCTGGCGGGAGCAGTTTTCCCGCTGCATCCGCTGCAACGCCTGCCGCGAAGCCTGTCCGATGTGCTTCTGCCGGGATGTCTGCACCATGCAGACCCGCGATCCGCACTGGGCCGGCGGCGAGATAGATGCGGCCGAGGCGCAGATGGCCCAGCAGATCCGGGTCAGCCATCTGGCCGGGCGCTGCACGGGTTGCGAAGAATGCGAACGGGCTTGCCCGGTAGGCATTCCCTTGATGCTGCTTTTGGAGGAGCAAAACGAGGCCGTCGCGGCGCTGTTCGGTTACCGGGCGGGCACGGATCCGGCAGCCCGCCCGCCGCTGCTCACTTTTGATAATAATAAGGATTCGTGGGGCGAGCGGTGAAGTTCATCATCACGGAAAAGATTCCGGAGTTGCTCGAGAGCCTGTCAAACGCGGGTCAGGAAGTTTGGGCCCCGCAAGTAGTGCGCGATACGGTCAACACAGTGCTGTTTGCTCCTTGGATACCGGGCGCGGACATCAGCTTCGACATGTTCACCAGCATCTCGGCCAAGGAGCTGGTGCTTCCCGCTACAGAAAAGCTGTTTTCTTTCAGATACCGGTCAGAGAACGACCTGGAGGCCATCGAGATCGAAAGCGGTGAAGAACCGCAAGCCCGGCCGATCCTCCTTTTTGGCGCTCGCGCCTGCGATGCGGCAGCGCTCGGAGCACTGGATGCACTTTTTAACGGGGAACCCGGCGGGGCCTTTAACGATCCGGCATACCGCGCCCGGCGCGGCGCGCTGACAGTGATCACTTTGGCGTGCACCTCCTGTGATACCGCCTGTTTCTGCTCTTCGTTCGGCGAAGGCCCCGCGGAAAAATCCGGATCGGATATATTTCTGTATCCGACGGAGGGCGGTTACCTGGCTGAGGCGCTCACGGACAAGGGCAAAGAGATCGTCGGTCAGCAACCGTTCGAGGATTCATGCGCTACGGCGCCGCCGCTGGTGGAGACCGCCAGGGTGGATCTGACCGACATCGCCAGCCGCTTACGGGATGGTTTTGCTGACATAGACCTCTGGGAGCAGGTGGCGGAGCGCTGCCTGTCGTGCGGCTACTGCACCTATAGTTGCCCGACCTGCCACTGCTTCAACATCTTTGACGAGATGCGCTTCGACCGCGAGGGCGAGCGCCTGCGCGGGTGGGACGCATGCATGTTCCACCAGTACACCGAGGAGACCTCAGGCCATAACCCGCGGCCGCGGGTAGCGCACCGTTACCGCAACCGCCTGAGCCATAAATTCTGGTATTACCCCGAGAACCAGGGAGCCTTTTTGTGCACCGGCTGCGGCCGCTGCATCCGCGGCTGCCCGGGTAATCTCGATATTCGCGAGGCGATCGCGGCGGTGCAGCAGCGCCATGCGGGCGACGCCAGGAATGGTGGGCGATGAGTACGATCGCTCAAAAAGGCAGGGACGCCACAAATCCGCTCCAGCCCGACCTGGCGACGGTCGTCGGCATCATCAGCGAGACACCGAACATCCGTACTATCAAGCTGGTCTTCGACGACGAGCGGTTGATGCAGGACTTCTCTTTCCAGCCCGGTCAGATCGGGCAACTGGGCATTCTCGGGGTGGGGGAAGCCACGTTCGCCATCTCTTCACCGCCATCCGTGAAGGATCACATCCAGTTCTCGGTGATGAAGACCGGCGAGGTCACCAGCGCCATCCACGAGCTGGCGGTGGGGGACAAGGTCACGGTGCGGGCGCCCCTGGGATGCGCTTTTCCCACCGCGGATTGGGAAGGAAAGAATATCCTGTTGATCGCGGGCGGCATCGGCATGGCGCCGCTGCGCTCGCTGTTTCTGGACCTGTTGGATCACCGCGACCGGTATGGCGATCTCAAGCTAATTTATGGCGCGCGCACCCCGGACGACCTCTGTTTTCAGCAGGACTGCCGCGCCTGGGAGGCCGGCGCCGGCATGGGATTTACGGCTACCGTCGACAGTGAGCATCCCGGATGGGATGGCTGCGTCGGCCTGGTTCCCAGTGTCGTTGAAGCACAGGGGTTGCCGCCCGAAGGCACGGTGGCGGTCACCTGCGGCCCGCCGATCATGATTAAATACACCCTCGCCAGTCTTGATAAAATGGGCTTCCGGGAAGAACAGATATATACGACCCTGGAGCGGCGGATGAAGTGCGGCATCGGCATCTGTGGCCGCTGTAACGTGGGACCCAGGTACGTCTGTACCGACGGCCCTGTCTTTTCGCTGGAAGAGCTGCGCGGGCTGCCGGACGAACTTTAGCCCGGCCAGCCGGTGCGGGCGGGAATGACAGCGTGAACGGCGAAGAGGGACCTCATGAAGATAAAATGGCTCGGTCACAGCAGCTTTTTGATCACTTCGTCCACGGCGACGCTGATCACCGACCCGTACGATACCTCAAACTACGGCGACTCCCTCACTTATGCCCCGATCGATGAGGCAGCGGACGTCGTCACGCTCAGCCATCATCACGCCGACCACGGCAACGCCGCCGCAATACATGGCGAGCCGATCATCGTCAGCACCCCGGGCCCGCATCAGGCCGCGGGCCTGACCATCAACGGCGTTCGGGTTTTCCACGACGCCCAGGGGGGAGCCCAGCGGGGCGATGTCGTCGCCTTTACCATCAGTGACGGCGACATCACCGTGTGCCACCTGGGAGATCTCGGCCATGAACTGACCGCCCCGCAGGCCGTAGCTGTCGGTCAGATCGACGTGCTGCTGATCCCTGTGGGGGGTTATTTCACGATCGATGCCGCCGCGGCTACCCGGGTCTGGCAGCAGCTTTCGCCCCGGGTGACCATCCCCATGCACTTCCGCAATGACAAGTGCCATTTCCAGATCGAAACGGTGGAACCGTTCCTGGCGGGGAAGCCGGATGTAGAACGGCCAGGCAGCAGCGAGATCGCCGTGTCGCAGGAAAACCTCCCCGCGAGGCCGAAGATAATCGTGCTCGAACCAGCCAACTAACAGCGCGGCGAGGCGGCAGCAGTGCCGGCCAGGCGCTGGCGGTCCGTAAACTCCTGAAGAAGCGGTTCCATGGCATTAACAATAATCATCCTGTTTATCACCGGCGCCATGATCGGCAGCTTTCTTAATGTCTGCATCTGGCGTCTGCCCCGGCATGAGTCGATCGTCTCACCGGGTTCCCACTGCCCCGGCTGCGACCGGCCGGTCAAGTGGCATGACAACATCCCCCTGATCAGTTATGCCTTCCTGGGCGGCAAGTGCCGCGGTTGTGGGGAGCGCATCTCCATCCGGTATCCCCTGGTGGAGCTGCTGAACGCTAGCCTGTATGTAGCGGCCGGCCTCAAGTTCGGCGTCACCCCAGCCCTGGCTCCGGCGCTGCTGCTGATCCCTTCCCTGATCATCATCTTCTTCATCGATCTGGAGCATTACATCATTCCCAACGTGGTCGTCCTGCCGGTCGCCGTGGCGGGGCTGGGGCTGCAGCTGGCGGTCTCTTTGACCACATCTGATGTCGACTATCCCCAATGGTGGACCTTTCTCGCGGCGGGCATCGCTGCGGCGGCGTTCTTCTTCCTGGTGGCTTTCATCTTTCCCGCCGGCATGGGCATGGGGGACGTCAAGCTCGCAGGCATGCTGGGTTTTTTCCTGGGGCCGGCGGTGACCATCGGCCTGTTTCTCGGATTTCTATCGGGCGCTGTCATCGGCATCGGGCTAATGGTTGCGGGGAAAAAAGGGAGGAAGAGCAAGGTGCCGTTCGGGCCGTTTCTGGCAGTGGGAGCCCTCGTAGCTCTGTTTTGGGGGCAGGAGTTGCTCGATCTTTATCTCGGGTTTTTCCAGTCGGGCTGAGTCTCAATAAATTCCAGACGAGGGACGTCCCCCAGGCTTGAACATTTCTTCATCTTGACCGATTGCGGTTTCGGGCGCCGGTTCGGTTATAATAAAGAGCGGAACTACTCCCCGAGGAGAATCATTTGAAATTCAAATCCTATTACTGGGCCATCATCGCTGCTGCGGTAGTTGTGATCCTGTTCATCACCGTGCCGATGCTGGTCTCGGTTTTTCGGGGCAATGACAAGAAAGCGAACCCTCATTCACCGGAAGATCTGGCCCGGCTCCAGGCTGAGGCGATGGACTACACCTCGCGGATCCAGGCCTATACGGATCTGATCAATGCTAATCCGGCTGACGTACCGGCCCTCAGCGGCCTGGGCGATGTCTACAATGAAACGGGCAAATACTCAGAGGCCGCCGACTGGTACAGCAAGGCGGTCGCAGCGGCCCCCGGCGATCCGGTTAACTACGGCCGCCTGGGAGAAGCCTATTTCGCCATGGGCATGGTAGACGTCGCGCTCCGGCAGTTCGAGCAGGGACTGGCAATCGATCCTAATAACCAGGGCATCCTGCTGGATATCGGATCCGTCTACGCCCAGACCAACAAGCCCGAAGAAGCCAAAAAGAGCTGGCAGCGCGCTTTTGAGATCAATCCGACCAACCGCTATGGCCAGGTAGCTCAGGACTTGCTCGCATCGTCACAGGCCAACGCCAGCAGCACCACGTCGACGATCCCGGCGCCTTAATCCCTTAAAGTAACCGCTGCCGCACCTCCCACTCTGTCCCACCAGGAATGCCTCAGGGTGCTATAAAGTCGCCCACGAACGCCCCAATGCAACGATATCTGCGCCAGCAGGGGAAAAATTCCATCAAATTAGGGGGGAATCCCTCATAATTTTCGCAGGTTTCACTTGAATCGTGGGGAATTGTGGGGTAGAGTGGTGGACATTATGAAGGGATATACCTTTTGGGGACATTACCAGCACACATTAGATTCGAAGAATCGGGTCGCGATTCCTGCAAAATTCCGGTCTCAGATTCCGGATGGCAAGGTCGTGGTCACGCGCAACTGGGGCGGCTGCCTGGTAGTTTTCCCCGAATCCGAGTGGGAACGGATCGTCAGCGACGAGCTTTCCGGGCTGAATACCATCTCCAACCGGGACAGCCTCCGGATCGAACGCAACTACTATTCGAACGCGTTTCAATGCGAAGTGGACAAACAGGGCCGCATCAGTCTTTCCGCCTATCACCTCAAGCAGGCCGGCATCAGCCGCGAGGTGGTCTTTAAGGGACTAAACAACAAGTTTGAGATCTGGGATCCCCAGCGCTGGGAGGCTTGGGAGCAGGTGGAGCTGGAAAGGGAAGGCGAGCAGTCTTAGCCGGGAACCGGAAACACCTTCCGGGCGTCCACGACCAAGGGAGAAAGGGACCATGCATCAAGGGAACGGTTTACAGGGTTTGAACAATGGTTTCGCCGAGCACCTGCCCGTGCTGGCCTCCGAGCTGGTCGATCTGCTAGACCCGCAGCCGGAGGACACGATCATCGACTGCACTTTTGGCGCCGGTGGGCACGCCCGCGCGGTCGCGGACGCCCTGGGCAAGGACGCCCTGTTCATCGGCATCGACCGCGATCCTGTCGCCCGGCAATATTTCGAAGCCTTCGAACGGTTTCAGCCCTGCCGCTGCCGCTTTATGCAAGGGAACTTCTCCGACGCGCTCGCGGACCTGACCGAGAACGACTTTGAGGCTGACCTGATCTACATGGACCTGGGAGTCTCTTCGATGCAGCTGGACCGCCCCGAGCGCGGTTTCTCCTATAGCTACGGCGCCCCGCTGGACATGCGTATGGATCCGGGCACCAATACCACGGCCGAGAATCTTGTCAATGAATTGCCATACCGGGACCTGGTGGACATCTTCCGGTCTTATGGGGAAGAGCGCTACGCGCGCCAGATCGCCAAGCGCATCTGCTACGACCGGGAAAAACAGCCGTTTGAGAATACGCTGCAGCTGGTGGATGCCATCAAGATGGCGATACCGACACCAGCTCGCTTTGGCGCCGGCCATCCGGCCCGCCGCGTGTTTCAGGCTCTCCGGATCGCGGTCAACAATGAGCTGGATTCCCTGGAAAGAGGTCTGGCCAATGCTTTTGAGCTGCTGGCTCCGGGCGGCCGTCTGGCGGTCATCAGTTTCCATTCCCTGGAAGACCGGATCACCAAGCAGTTCTTTGCTTCCCGGCTAGGGAAATGCACCTGCCCGCCGGACCTGCCGCAATGTGTGTGCGGCTCCCGAGCCGAGCTCAGGCTGATCACCCGCCGGCCGGTCTCGCCGACGGAAGAGGAGATCTCAGTCAACCCCCGCTCGCAGTCCGCCAAGCTGCGCGTGGTGGAGAAACTCTAAAAAAGAGCGGAGGCGGATATGGCCAGAGTCGTAGAACAGGACTGGGGCTTTGCCGAGGTCGCGCGGCGGTTTGAACACGCCACGAACCTGCCCAAACGCCCACCGCTCAGCAGCAGATGCTGGTCGTCGTTGCCGTCGCTGGGCGCCGCTCATGTGATCGTCTGGTTGACTATGGTGGCTCTGAGCCTGATCGGCTTGGTGACGCTGCATGTGATCATCCTGCAGAAGAATGTGGAGCACAACAATCTCATCCGCCAGAAGAACGCCCTGACCGCCGAGAACGCCAAGCTCTCGAGCGATGTCTCGGCGCTGAGCTCTCCGGAGCGGATCGAGGCGATCGCCACCAACTCGCTCGGCATGGTGCGCGCCGAGAAGATGCAATATGTGTATATCAGCCCGCCGGAAGCGCTGCAGAGTTATGCATATGTGGAAGGGCCCGACCCCGGCAGGTTGACCACACCTTAGATGCCGGTGCCGGGGAATCCCAACAGGCGCATACGGCTCACTCTCTTCTGTTTCTTGCTGGTCTTCCTCGCGGTCGCGGTCAAGGCCGCCTTTCTGCAGACCGTCCGCGCGGACGAACTCACGCAGCTGGCCAACCAGCAGCATGTCCAGACGATCGAGATCCCCGCCCGCCGGGGCACCATCTTCGACCGCAGCGGCAACGAGCTGGCCGTGGGCGAAGAGATGAAGACCATCTATGCCACGCCGTATCTGATCGAGGATCCAGCGCGCACCGCACAGAGGCTGGCGCCCCTGCTCAAGACCGACTCGGCGCAGCTGCTGGAGAAGCTCGCGGACCGGCAGTCTGGGTTCGTCTATCTCGCCCGCAAGATCGACCCGAACGTCGCCGCTGAGATCGAGAAGCTCAACATCGCCGGCCTCGGCTTCGTTTCCGAGGAAAAACGGCGTTATCCCCAGAAGCAGGTGGCCTCGCAGGTGCTGGGCTACGCCGGCACCGATAACCGCGGCTTGACCGGCATGGAACTGCAGCTGGACGACGTGCTGGCCGGCACCAGCGGCAAGCAGCGTGTGGTCACCGACGCCAGCGGCAACCAGATCGAGACGATCTCGATGCAGGAGGGCGTGCGCGGCACGGACGTGAGGCTCACCATCGATGAGGCCATCCAGTTCGAGGCCGAGAAGATCCTTTCCGAGACCGTGAGCAAGTGGAACGCCAAGGGCGCTGTGGCCGTGGTCATGAACCCCAAGAACGGGGAGGTCCTGGCCATGGTCAATGTCCCTACAGCCGACGCCAATGCTTTTGAGACTTTGCCCGAGGACAAGCGGCGCAACCGGGCTGCCTCCGATTCCTACGAGCCCGGCTCGGTGTTCAAGTCAGTCACAGCCGCCGCCGCCCTGGAGGAGCGGGCGGTCGCGCCCGGGCAGACGCTCTACCTGCCGCCGACGCTGGAGCTTGGCGGACACACCATCAAGGACGCCGTGGACCGCGATGAAGTGGACTGGGATCTGGGACAGATCCTGGTGCACTCCAGCAACGTAGGCGCGGTCACGGTAGGCATGCGCGTGGGTGAGGAAAAGATGGCGTCCTGGATCAACCGCTTCGGCTTCGGCGCCCCTACCGGCCTGGATTTCCCCGGGGAAGGTGAAGGTATTGTGGTGCCTCCAGAATTGTGGTCAGGTTCCTCCATCGGCAACATTCCCATTGGCCAGGGCATCTCTGTCACGGCTGTTCAGATGGTCTCCGCCTACAGCGCTATCGCCAACGGCGGCGTTCTGGTGCCGCCGCGAATCAATTTCCAGATCGGCGATGAGCTGACCCCGCCGGCGGAAGGCAAGCGGATCATCAGCGAGCAGACCGCCGGCCAGCTGCACGAGTATCTCACCCAGGTAGTCGAGGACGGCGGCGCGCCGCTCGCCCAGATCGAGGGATATCATGTCGCTGGCAAGACCGGTACCGCGCAAAAACCCAATCCGGATGGTTCCGGATATTCAGACGAGAACTACATCGGCTCATTTATCGGATTCGCGCCGGCAGCCGACCCCCAACTGGTCATCCTGGTCTCCGTGGACGAGCCGCACCCGTTCGGGGGCGGCGGTACAGTGGCGGCGCCGGCCTTCCAGAAGATCGCCTCTTTCGCTCTGCAAAGGCTGAACATCGAGCCATGAGCAGAATCCTGACAAACAGGACCGGGTGGGCAATCCGGACCTTATGGTGTAGAATATCTCCCCGATGAAGGCGGAATTCTACTTCACCCTTCTCGATGGCCTGCTGGCCACCACAATCTACCACCCCCAAAACCAAGGCTCCCCGCAAAGGGCGCCATTTTTTTGGTCGGTGCCGGTGTGCCTGGCCACAGGGGAGCCTGCTGACAGGATCAGCACCACGGTCACCTGGATTCCCTGCTTTGAAAGCTGCCCGCATGGGGAAGTGGAAGCCAAAGGGATGCGGACATCGGCCACGCCGGTGTGCGGTTACCGCCTGTCATTGCACAGATGACCTTAACCAGCCCGTACGGGAGCAATTTTGGGCCGATGCGACAGTCATTCTTAAAACCGCGTACTGAAGTGATAAACGTTACGGCAAGAGAGATCTGCCAGGCCACCGCGGGCCAGCTTCTGGCCGGCGATCCTGATGCGCTGATCAGCCGCATTTCCACGGACACCCGCGCAGTTATGGAAAATGCCCTGTTCGTCGCCCTCAAGGGAGAGAATTTCGATGGCGGCGACTTTGTCGAAGAGGCGCTCCTGGCGGGAGCCTTGGGAGCTGTGGCGGAATCAGGCGCGGCCGCCAGAGCCGCCGCCGCGCACATCGCCACCAGCGAAACGCCAGCCGTGGTCATCGGGGTTGAGGACGCCGGCGAGGCGTTGAAGCACATCTCCTCACTGGTGGCCCGCCGGAGTCCAGCGAGATTTGTCGCCATTACCGGCAGCACCGGCAAGACCTCGACCAAGGACATGCTGTTCGGCCTGCTCTCACCCCAGCTGGCCGCCGTCGCCAGCAAAGCCAGTTTCAATAACGAGGTGGGCGTACCGCTGACGCTGCTGGATCTGGAGCCGGACACACAGGTAGCGGTAGTTGAGATGGGCATGCAGAAACCAGGCGAGATCGCCGGGCTGTGCCGCATCATCACGCCCGACATCGCCGTGATCACCAACATCGGGCCGGCCCATCTGGAATATTCGGGCAGCCTGGAGAATATCGCCCGGGGCAAGGCGGAGATCGCCGCGGCGCTTCCCACCGAAGGCGGTATCGTTGTCCCTTATGGCGAACGGTTGCTGGCTCCCTACCTGCAGCAACTGAAGACCCGTGTCGTCACCTTTGGTTTTGATAGCGCCGCTGATGTGCATCTGGTCTGGCATGAGCACCAGGATAACGGCCGCATGCGTTGCCGCATCGACTGTCAGGGCGAAGAGATCGAAGTGGAGCTGAGCTTCGCCGCTAATTATCATCTGCTTAACTTCATGGCCGCGCTGGGAGCCTATAGCCTGCTGGGGCTAGATCCGGTGGACGCTGTGGAGCCGGCGGCGGCTATCCGCCTATCCGGGATGAGAGGCGAGCGCATCGAGCTGGGCGGCGCCGTGACTCTGCTGAACGACTGTTATAACGCTAACCCCCTTTCCATGACCTCGGCGCTGGACTATCTGGCCAGCGTGGCGCCGGGCCGCCGGACCATGGCGATCCTGGGCGACATGAGTGAGCTGGGGGTGGAGACTGATGAATATCACCGGCAAGTAGGGCGCCGGGCGGCGGAACTCGGTATTGAAAATTTAATCGCCGTCGGCACCCGGGCGCAGGGATACATCGAGGGCGCCACGGAAGCCGGTCTTTGCCGGACGCCCGGTTCCTGTCATCATTTCGCCGATCGCCGGGAGGCTATCGCCGTGATTCCCGAACTCATCCAGCCTGGAGATGTGGTACTGCTAAAGGCGTCCCGTTTCATGAAGCTGGAGGAAGCCGGCAGCGCCATCATTGCGGCGCAGGGCCGGGCCGGGGCCGGCGGCCAGTCAGATCCGGCGCCGGGAGAGGACAGCCCGGCCGTGGCGGAGGGCTAAGCGCCCATGTTCCAACTCCTGGCCGCTGGTCTGGCGGCGATGCTCATCACCCTTTTTCTGGGCCCTAAATTCATCGAGTTCGTCAAGCAGAATGAGTTTGGCCAGCATATCCGGGAAGAGGGGCCGGCGGAGCATCACGAGACCAAGAAGGGCATTCCCACGATGGGCGGACTGCTGATCATCATCGGGATCCTGACCCCTTTCCTCATCCTCAGCGAGTGGAGCGTGAAAAGCCTGATGGTGGTGGTCGCCACGGTCGGCTGCGGCGCCATCGGTTTCGCCGACGACTACTCCAAGATCCGGATGAAGCGATCGCTCGGCCTGCGCGCCCGCGGCAAGCTGGTGCTGCAGCTGCTCCTGGCGGTCTGCATCGGCGCCATCGCCGTGCGCTACGGGGCGCTGTCGGAGACCATCAAGATCCCCATGACCGACCGCAGCCTCGACATCGGCATCGCCTATTACGGCTTCATCTTCCTCTGGCTGGCATTCTTCTCAAACGCGGTCAACCTGACTGACGGCCTGGATGGCCTCGCGGCCGGGTCGGTGGCGGTGACGATGCTCACTTACATGGCGATCGCCTTCCTCAGCAACCAGGCTGACCTGGGGATCATCTCGTCGTGCGTGGTCGGCGCCTGCGTCGGCTTTCTGTGGTTCAACTCTTTTCCGGCGGAGATCTTCATGGGCGATACCGGCTCCCTGGCTCTGGGAGGCGCGGTGGCTTCGATGGCCATCCTCACCCAGACCGAGATCCTTCTGCTGATCATCGGAGCCATCTTCGTGGGCGAGGCCGCTTCGGTCATCATCCAGGTGATCAGCTTCAAGACCACGGGCAAGCGCGTCTTTCTGATGACGCCGATCCATCATCATTTCGAACTGATGGCCTGGTCGGAGACCAAGATCATCATGCGTTTCTGGATCGTCGGTGGCATTTTCGCCGCCACCGGCTTCACCCTCTTCTTCCTCTCGTCAGGCAGGTGAGCCGCGTGCGGATGGAGGACCTCAACCGACTGCTGATCATCGGGATGGGGCGCTCCGGCGCGGCCGCGGCCCGGGCGGCGCGGCAGATGCTGCCGGGAGCCGGGGTCACCCTATGTGACAGTCGGGCGGACGCGATGGAGCAGGAAGCGGCCGCGGAGCTGACCGCCGCCGGCATCCAGCTGGAGCCGGGCCGCCAGGATGACGGCCTGCTGGAGGGGCTCACCCCACAAAACAGTCTGATTATCAAAAGCCCGGGAGTGCCCCGGGAGATCCCGCTGCTGTCGGAGGCGCGCCGCCGCGGCATCCCGGTCTGGGGGGAAGTCGAGTTCGCCCGCCGTTTCCTGCCGAACATCCTGGTGGGCGTGACCGGCACCAACGGCAAGACAACGACGACGGAGCTGATCGGCCACCTCCTCAGGGAGGCCGGCCGCGCTGTCCGGGTTGCCGGGAACGTCGGCACCGCGCTATCCCTGCTGGTGGGGAAGGTACCCGAGGACGAGATCCTGGTGGTCGAGCTTTCCAGTTTTCAGCTGGAGGACAGCGTCGAACTGAGGCCCGATATCGCCGTGCTGCTCAACCTGAGCGAGGATCACCTCGACCGCCACTCGGGCGCCGAGGACTATTACGCCCAAAAGAAAAAGATCTTTGCCAATCAGAATGCCGGGGATCTGGCGGTCGTCAACCGTGACGATCCCTTGTGCCGGGGCCCTTTTCCGGGCCAGGCCGCCGTGCTGTGGTTCAGCCGCGAGAGCGCGGCGGGAGACCCGCCGGCCGCGGTGTCCTTCCTGGACGGAAATATCGTCGCCGATACCGCCGCTTTGCGGCAGGCGGCGAGGGATATCACCCAGCGCGTGGGGTCCGGCAGGATTGGGGCGCAGGGCGGCGAAATCTCACAAGAGAAGATAACTCAACCCGAGGTGGTGTTGGCCTGGACCGAAGCGGCGTTAAAAGGCACGCACAACCTGGAGAACGCGCTGGCAGCCACGGCGGCCTGTCTGTCACTGGGCCTGGAGGCCGGTGAGTTGGCGGCGGGCCTCAGAAGCTTCCCCGGCGTCAGGCACCGGCTGCAGGTGGTGCGCGAGGTCGCGGGGGTCACGTACGTCAATGACTCCAAGGCAACCAATGTCGACGCCGCCGTCAGGGCGTTGAGCGCGTTTGAGGGACCGATCCATCTGATTCTCGGAGGCAGCCTCAAGGGCTGCTCTTTTGCACCGCTGGTCCGTGCCGTGGCGGACGCTCCGGTACGGCAGGTGCTGCTGATCGGCGAGGCGGCGGCCCAGCTCGCAGCGGATTTTGCCGGGGCGAAGGTCGCAGTGGCGGTCGCCGGAGATCTGGAAACCGCAGTAGCGCGCGCCAGCGATCAGGCCCGGACGGGGGAAGTGGTATTGCTGGCTCCAGCGTGCGCCAGCTTCGATCAGTTCCGTGACTATGAACAGCGGGGAGACCTTTTCATCTCCCTGGTGGAAAGACTCTAGGAGGGAAGCTGGCGGTTAAGATAAAAAAGCAGGTGAGTGCCCGGCACGCACAAAAGCCGCGCGTCGATGGGCATTTTGAATACACTTTTTTAGCTACCGTAACGCTGATACTGATAGCCGTCGGCGTGGTGATGGTCTTCAGCGCCAGCTGGTCGACAGCTTTTTCGGGGGAGAACGGCTCCGCCGCCACCGGCGATGCCTACTATTATCTTAAACGTGAGTTGATCTACGCGATGCTGGGGCTGGTACTGATGTTCGGCCTGGCCAGGTACGATTTCACGCGGCTGCGCAAGCACGCGCCGAAGTTGATCGGCTTGGCTCTGATCCTGCTGGTCCTGGTGCTGGTGATCGGTTCCTCCGCCAAGGGCGCCAAGCGCTGGATCGCCCTGGGTCCCCTGACCTTCCAGCCATCCGAGCTGGCCAAGCTGGCCGTGGTGTTATACGTGGCGGCGACCATGTATCTGCGCCCCCGGCTGCTCAGGGATATCAGAAGCCTGGCGCTGCCGGTGCTCGGCCTGCCGATGCTGGCCTGCCTGCTGATCCTGGCGGAGCCTGACATGGGCACGGCCATCACGGTCGTGCTGACTGTCGCCGGAATGCTGATCATCGGTGGAGTGCGGACCAAGGACATGGCCATTCTGGGCAGCGGCGTGGCGGCGGCCGGCTTCTTGTTTGTCGCCATGGCCCCTTACCGCATGGCGCGCATGACCGCATTCATCAATCCCCAGGCGGATCCGCAGGACTCGGGCTTCCAGATCATCCAGTCGCTCGTGGCGCTCGGTTCCGGCGGCCTGTTCGGCGTCGGCATCGGCCAGAGCATTCAGAAATTCAATTACCTGCCCGAGGCCCACACCGACATGATCCTCTCCATCATCGGGGAAGAGACCGGTCTGATGGGTGTGTTGGTGGTGGTGCTCCTCTTTGCCGCCATTGCCTACATGGGTTTCCGGATCGCGCTCAAATGTGACAATCTGTTTGGTAAATACACGGCCGCCGGGGTCACTTCACTCCTGGTGAGCCAGGCCGCCGTCAATCTTTGTGCGGTCACGGGCCTGCTGCCGCTGACTGGAATCCCTCTGCCGATCATCAGCTATGGCGGCAGCAGCCTGGTTGTCATCTTGTCAGGAATAGGGATATTACTCAATATCGCAGTCAATCCACGGGGGAAAATTGCCGCAGCGCCCCAACGAGATCTCAAAAAAATTGACGGTGGTGGTGGCGGCGGGAGGAACCGCCGGCCATCTGGTTCCAGCACTGGCGGTCGCCGAAGCGCTCAGGGATAGGGGCGTTCAGGTTTCGTTCGTCGGTACCGGCCGGGGGCTGGAAACCAGGCTCGTCCCGCAAGCGGGTTATGAACTGGATCTAGCCGACCTGAGGGGCCTGGAGCGGCGGTTCACACTACGCAATGCCCTGTTCGTCTGGTCCCTCTTTAAAGGGATGGCCGATGCTGCCGGTATCCTCAAACGCCGCCGTCCTGATGCAGTGATCGGCTGCGGCGGCTATGTGAGCGGCGCGCCGGTCCTGATGGCTGCCCTGAAGCGGATGCCCACGCTCATCATCGAACTCGATTCCCACATGGGCCTGGCGAACCGGATGCTGGCTCCCTGGGTGACACGGGTTGCCCTGTGTTTCGATATCCCCGGCCGGAGCGGCGGCAAATATCTGCGCACGGGCAGGCCGATGTCGTCAATGCTGCAAAAAGCCGACGCCGAAACCGGCCGGCAGCGGTTCGGCCTGGACGCCGAACTGCGGGTGGTGCTCGTCACGGGAGGCAGTCTCGGCGCCCGCTCCATCAACGAAGCTTGCGTGGACGCGTTCGGACACGGTCCATTACCGTTCCAGCTGGTGCATGTGAGCGGTAAGCGCGATCACGCTGCGGTTCAGGAAAAGCTAACTGCAGCCGGCAGCGACCCGCGGAATTATCATTTGCTAGACTATACGGACGAACTGCCCCTGGCGACAGCTGCGGCTGATGTGGTCGTGGGGCGTTCCGGAGCGTCGGTCCTGGAAGTGGCGGCGCAGGGAAAACCGGAGATCCTGGTTCCTTATCCATACGCCACCGCCGGCCACCAGATGCAAAACGCCCGGTGGATGGAAGCGGCGGGCGCCGCCGAGGTCATCGCTGATAGCGAGCTGACCGCGGAGCGTCTCAAAACCGCCGTCATGGGGCTGCTGGAAGATGCCGGCCGCAGGCAACGCATGGCCGCTGCCGCAGCCGGGCTCTCGAGTCCGGACGGCGCTCAGGCGATCGCGGATGAGGTCATCCGCATGGCTCGCGGCGGCCAGGAAATTTGATATTCCACATTGGCTAACGACAGAAAAAAACTGCATTTCATCGGGATCGGCGGCGCCGGCATGAGCGGCATCGCTCTCGTGTGCCACGATCTGGGTTATCAGGTCTCCGGCTCCGACCTCAAACGCTCGCGGTATACGCGGCTGCTGGAAGAGCGTGGCATCACGCTGTCTTTCGGCCATGAGCCCTCCAATCTGGATCATCCCGACGCGGTGGTCGTGTCCACCGCCATCCCGGCGCACAACCCGGAGCTGGTGACGGCAGCCGAGCAGGGCATTCCCGTGTACCAGCGGGCCCAGATGCTGGCGGAGCTCATGGAGATGAAGCGCGGCATTGCCGTTGCAGGTACTCACGGAAAGACGACGACGACCTCGATGATCGCCAACACCATGGAGCTGCTGGGGATGAACCCCTCTTTCGTAGTCGGTGGCGAGCTCAACGATGTGGGCAGCAATGCCAGGTGCGGCGCCGGTGAGTGGCTGGTGGCGGAAGCCGACGAGAGCGACGGCTCCCTCCTTTATCTCCATCCCGAGATCGCGGTGATCACGAATGTCGAACTGGATCACCATTCACATTATTCATCTGTTGATGAGGTAATTGAAGTTTTTAGTAAATTTGTGTCATCCCTTCCCGCGCACGGCGCGCTGGTCTGTTGGGATACGCCGCTCCTGAGGGGGATGGCAGCCACGGCCGGAGTCAGAGCTGTGACGTTCGGCCTGGATGCAGGCGCTGAATACCAGGCGAGCGGCATGGAGCTTAAGCGGGGCGGCGCCATTTTCACCATGAACCACCCCGGCGGCCAGCAGGAGGTACGGCTTTCGGTTCCGGGAGTCCATAATATTTTGAACGCCATGGCGGCTCTGGCCGTTTTGGACCTGATGGGGGTTCCGCCCGAGCAGGCAGCGCCGTCGCTGACAAAGTTCACCGGTGCGGCGCGTCGCTTTCAGCTGAAAGGCGAATCGTGCGGCGTCACGGTGGTCGACGATTACGCCCACCATCCCACCGAGATCGAGGCCACGCTGCAGGCGGCCCGGGCCGGGGGCTGGCAGCGCGTGATCGGCGCATTTCAGCCGCATCTGTATTCACGTACCAGATACCTTCATGACGAATTCGGCCAGGCGCTGGGACTCTGCGATCTGGCCATAGTAACTGATGTCTTCGGGGCCCGCGAAGAACCCGAGCCGGGAATCAGCGGCAAACTGGTAGTGGATTCCGCGCTCAAATGGGATCCGGGCGCCGACGTGGCGTACATCCCCCGCAGTCGCGACATCGTCACCCTGCTGCTCAGGGAACTGCGGCCGGGCGATCTGGTCATCACCCTGGGCGCAGGTGATATCTTCAAGGTGGGGGAGGAACTGGTAGCCGCTCTGGAAAGGCAGGCCAGCCTTGGTTGATGCAGACCAGCTGACGCGCATCGAGGAGGCCGCCGGCAAATCCGGGATCAGACAGGCGCCCATGGAACGGCTGGTCAGTTTTGGCTGCGGCGGTCCCGCGGCGCTCCTTATCGAAGCAGACGACGCCGGCCAGCTGGCGGGCATCATGGGAGCAGCGGTCGCGGAGGGAGTTCCCTGGTTCGTCGTCGGCCGGGGAAGCAACCTGCTGGTCGCCGACTCCGGCTTCGATGGGCTGGTAGTCATCTTAAGCGGCAAGCTGCGTGAATGTGAGGTCGCAGGGGACACTCTTGTCTGCGGCGGCGGCGCCGCTCTGCCCCGGGCCGCCAGCCTGGCCGCTGAGCACGGCCTCAGCGGCCTGGAACCCCTGGCGCATATCCCGGGAACCGTTGGCGGAGCGGTGGTCATCAACGCCGGCGCTTTTGGGGCCGAGATCGGTCCACTGGTCAAAACGGTTCATCTCTGCGTCCCGGGATCCTGCCGGACACTCGAACAGCATGCCCTGGAGTTCGGCTACCGCAGTTCGAATCTGGGAGAAGGTCTGGTCATAGCCGAGGTTGTCCTGGGCCTGAAAAAAGGTGACAGGGCCAGCATCGTGGAGTCCATGCATCAGTTCCAAAGCCAGCGGCAGGATGCGCAACCTCGCGGCGGCAAGACCTTCGGCAGCGTTTTTAAGAATCCGCCGGGAGGCGAAAGCGCGGGCCGGATGCTCGATAGCGTCGGTTGTAAGGGCCTGCGGGTCGGTGGAGCGGCGGTCTCCCGGGAGCATGCCAATTTCATTGTCAACGAAGGGAACGCGACCACCGCTGATGTAATACAACTCATGGATATTTGCCGCAGTAAAGTAACGGAGCGCTTCGGCGTCGTTCTGCAACCTGAAGTCCACCTGCTGGGTGCGGCCGGGCTGGAAAGATTCTGATGCCACTGAGCGGAAACAAGAAATTTCTCTGGCGGTCAACGATCGCCATTCTGGTCGCGGCCGCCTGTGCCGTGACTTTTTTTTGGTTGAGTGAATCGGGGATGCTGGCGATCGAAGATATCCAGGTGGAAGGCAACCGGGCGATCAGCACGGATGAGGTCCTCGACCGCGTCGGGCCTTTGCTCCGGGGCCAGAGTCTGCTCAACGCCTCATTCGACGACGCGGACCGCATACTGATGCAGTTGTCGTACACCGAGAGCGTGGAGGTCGAAAGAGATTTCCCCCATGGAATCACGATCCGTATCCGGGAGTACCGGCCGTTTGCGAATCTGAAAACGGCTGATAACCAGGTTGTGATTCTGTCAGCTGAAGGACGGGCTTTAAGCCAGGCCCCGGGTCTGGCGCCAGAGTACCCGGTGCTCGCCACGCGCCAGCCGTGCGCAGTGGAAGTAGGCAGCTCCGCTGAATGCCCGGAGGCCGCCACCGGGATCTGGTTCCTGGCCAACATCCCCGTCAGCTTCAATCAGGGCTTTGCGGAGGTGACCGTCACCGACGGTGACATCAATGCCAGAACCAAAGCCGGTGTCAACGTGCATTTCGGCAGTCTTGACGATTACGCGCTCAAGTTCGAAGTTTTGCGTCAGCTGCTGGCGCGCACGGGCGCTGCAGGCACCAATATCTCCCTGGATGTCTCGGTGCCCCAGCGGCCGGTGACCCGTGATAACACCGTCACCGCGACTACCGCGACGACTTCCACGAATGACGCCGGTGAGAACGCAGACGAAAGTCAGGAAGCAGCGGCCGAACCGGACACCGCGGTTGACCAGCAGGCGGCGGATCAGACACCGGCTGATGAAACTGCAGCTGATGGTACGGCGGCGGACGCCGCGACCGGCGAAGATACTTATGCCGGTGGCCAGACCGGTGGCGCGAATCAGCTTCAGGACGGTACAGCCGATACTCCGGCGCCCTGATGGCGGCTACTCCCGAAACCAGCTTTCCACCTGTGGTAGCCCTGGATGTCGGCACAACCAAGATAGCCTGTCTGATCGGTGAGATGGATGATGCCGGCAAGCTCCGGCGGGTGATCGGGATCGGCCACGCGCCGGCCCAGGGAATGCACAAGGGTGTCGTGGTCGACCTCGAGGACGCCGCGGCTGCCATCGCCCAGTCGGCTGCTGAAGCCGCCGAGTCCGCGGGCGTGCGGATCAACGAAGCCTTCGTGGGAGTGGCGGGTTCCCATGTCGTCTCCATGAACCGCAAGGTCGGCATCACCAATCCCAATGCCGATGGCCGCGTCACCAAGGCCGAGCGGGAGGCGTTGCTGGAGAAGCTCAAAGCAGTCGAGGTTTCCCCTGATCTTCAGTTGATACACGCGCTTCCCCGTGACTTCGAGCTGGACGGTCAGGATGGCATCAAGCGGCCGGTCGGCATGTACGCCTCCCGGATCGAGATGCACGGCCATCTGGTGTTCGGCGCCATCAATTCCATCCAGAACCTGGTGGCGGCTGTGGCGCAGGCGGGACTGGCCACGGAAGACATCGTGCTGGAGCCGCTGGCCTCGAGTGAGGCTTGCCTGACGGAGCAGGAACTTAAATCCGGGGTGATGCTGATCGACATCGGTGGCGGTACGACCGACGTGGCCATGTTCTCCGAGGGACGGCTGGTCCATTCATCGGTGCTGCCGGTGGGAGGGAACCACATCACCCGTGACATCTCGGTGGGCTTGAAGGTGCCGCTGGAAGATGCCGAGCGCATCAAGATCGAGTTCGGCCACGCCGAGAGCCATCTGGTCGAGGACATCGAGATGGCCAGGGCGGACCTTGCCCCTCAGGGCGGATCTCCCCGCCAGATCACTTTTTCCAAGAAGTTCCTGGCCCGCATCATCGAAGCGCGGGTCGCCGAGATTTTTACGCTGGTGATGAAGCACGCCCGGGACAGCGGCTATCTCTCAAGCATCGCTGCAGGGATCGTCATCACCGGGGGATCGAGCCAGCTGGAGGGTATTTGCGGACTGGCCCGAAATGTGTCGAAGATACCGGCGAGGGCCGGGTCTCCAGTTGCGGCCGCGGGGGTTGTTGACATCCCAAATAATCCCATATACGCTACCGCCGTAGGCTTGCTTTTGTACGGCAGCAGGCGTATTTTGGCAAGGGGGCCAAGTCAGCCGCCCGAAGTATCGACTACAACTTTAGGGTTGTGGAACGAGGTTCTGGCAAAGGTCAAGGGTTGGTTTGGAAAATCCTGAAAACCCTGAAACCTGGAGGTTATGAACATGATGCTTGATCCAGGCAGCAGTTACCTGGCGGTCATCCGAGTGGTGGGGGTAGGCGGAGGCGGTACCAACGCGGTAAACCGTATGGTCGATGCTGGCCTTAAGGGCGTCGAGTTCATCGCTGTCAACACCGATGCGCAGGCATTGCTCATGTGTGATGCTGACATCAAGTTGCACATCGGCGGCAAGATCACTCAGGGACTGGGCGCGGGAGCGAATCCCGAGGTCGGCCGCGAGGCCGCCGAGGAAAGCCGTGATGAGATCCGCGAGTCGATCAAGGGTTCAGACATGGTCTTCGTCACCGCCGGCAAGGGTGGCGGTACCGGCACCGGCGCCGCGCCGGTCGTCGCCGAGATCGCCAAGGAACTGGGCGCGCTCACCGTGGGCGTGGTCACCCGGCCGTTCTCGTTTGAAGGCAAGCGCCGCAGCGACCAGGCTGAAGAAGGCATCCGGATGCTGCGGGAGAAAGTCGACACTGTCATCATCATCCCTAACGACCGCCTGCTCCAGGTAGTCGAAAAGCGCACCTCGATCATCGACGCCTTCAAGGTGGCCGACGACGTGCTCAGGCAGGGTGTGCAGGGCATCACCGATCTCATCACAGTTCCGGGTCTTATCAACCTGGATTTCGCCGACGTCAAGGCGATCATGAAAGACGCCGGTTCGGCCCTGATGGGCATCGGCGTGGCCAGCGGTGAGAACCGCGCCGCGGAGGCCGCCAAGGCCGCCATCTCCTCACCGCTGCTGGAAGCTTCAGTAGAAGGCGCCACCGGCATCCTGCTCAACATCACCGGCGGCCCCGATCTGGGCCTGTTCGAGGTGAACGAAGCGGCGGAGGTCATCTCCAGCGCCGCTGATTCCAACTGCAATATCATCTTCGGCGCGGTCATCGACGACAGCATCAAGGACGAAGTGAAGGTCACGGTCATCGCCACCGGGTTCGACCGGCAGCCGGGACGTATCATCTCCCGTGGGCGCCAGGCAGCCGAACCCGCCGGCGCCGCTCCGAGCGAAAACCGCGAACCGCGCGAGATGCCCGACTTCGAGGTAGGGGAGGACGTTCTTGATATACCGACCTTTCTGAGGGATAAGGACTAAGCCCCGGGGGTTGCGAGACCGCTAGACTTATGGTGAATAACGAGGCAGGCCCGTCAGGGCCTGCCTCTTCTGCTTACAGGTGCCGGCATCATTGGTGATAAAAAATCTTGAATAGCTCAGAGAGTATAAGGGAACGGAAAGATGCTGGTCCATTCGCCCGGGAGGAACTTGACGGCGTGCAGCTCTGGCGGTTCACCGGGTCAGCGCCGGGCACCGCGGTCTATTTTACGCAGCGCGGGGGAGGATTCAGCGAACCGCCGTATGCTTCCCTGAATCTGGGCTACCATGTTGGTGACGATCCGGAGGCGGTCACCCGCAACCGGGAGTTGCTGGCAGCGATCCTGGGGATCGCGCCCGATAAGTTCACTTGCCCGCGCCAGCAACATACAGCCGTTGTGGATGAACTGGCTGAGGGGCGCCGGGCAGGGACGGGAGCCGTCAGCGAGGAGTCGGCATTCGATCCCTGTGACGGTCTGGTGACTCTCCTGAACGCAGCCCCGGTCATGTTACATTTTGCGGACTGCGCGCCGGTGGTCCTCAGCGCCACTAACCCGGCCGGTGAGCCAGTCGTCGCGGTCCTCCACGCCGGCCGTCAGGGCCTGGTCCACGGCGTCGTGGAAAACGGCGTCAAGCTGATGGTTGAGGCGGGCCCGATTCCTCCCGAGACGATCATCGCGGCTGTCGGTCCAGCTATCGGCGCCTGTTGCTATGAGGTCGGCGAGGCGATCGCGGATGAATTCGAGGAACGTTTCGGCGCCGAAACGGTGTCGCGCAGCCATGGCCAGGCTAGCCGCCTCGACATCCAGGGGGCCGCCAGGCGAGCGCTGCTCGCTGCGGGGCTCCGGCCGGAAAACATCCACGTACTGGAGATCTGCACCGCCTGCGATAATAATTTCTTTTCCTACCGCCGCGACGGAGTCACCGGACGCCACGGCGCGATCGCCTGGATCGGGTGATCGGGAAGATGGCCCAGCGCGCCACATATACCGCATACGATCCGGAAGCGATCCGCAAGAATCTGGCGCGCATCCGGGAGCAGGTCGCGGCGGCCGGCGCGCGCGCCGGCCGCCGCTCCCAAGACATAGAAAACATCGAGACCCTCATCGCCACCAAATACGTGACCGCCGCCGGCATGCAGCCACTGGCTGACGCCGGGGTCACGCTGGTGGGTGAGAACCGGGCCCAGGACCTGCTCGCCAAACACGAGCGCTACGGCGACCGCTTCACCTGGGATTTCATCGGCCACCTGCAGAGCAACAAGGTGCGGCAGGTGCTGCCGCTGGTGCGGATGATCCACGCCGTCGACAGCCTGTCGGTGGTAGAGGAGATCGCCAGACAGACCAGCTCGACGGGGGTAGACGGCGGCGCTGACCCGAACCCTCCGCCCTTCAAGCAACCAGAGCTGCTGCTGCAGGTCAATATTGGTAAAGAGCCGGCTAAATATGGTATTATTCCCTCCGAAGTTGACCGCTTCCTAGAGGAGGCTTCACGAATTTCCCAGGTGAACTTCAGCGGCCTGATGACCATGCCGCCCCTGGCGGCGGACCCCGAGGCTGTGCGTCCCCTTTTCGCCGCGCTGCGCGTGCTGGCATCCGATCTCTCCCAAAAATGGCAGGGCCGTCACCGTTTTACCAGACTCTCCATGGGCACCAGCAATGACTTTCAAGTGGCCGTGGAGGAGGGGGCGACAATCGTGCGCATCGGCGGCATCCTGTTTGCCGGCGCGTGATCGGCAGGGATCCCCGCTCTTAAAGGTGTCAGCCGCGGCCACTGCCGGCCGCGCCAGGCCGCGAACGTTTAAGTAATAGCAGAGACTGATAAAGAACACTGAAGTAAAGCTGGAGGCTTTGTCCCCCATCCGCGGAAAAGGGATAGGGGACTTAAGGTAGAATGAAGAATCCAGCTCTTTACCGCGACGGAGGTGGTTTCCATAGCAAACATGTGGCACAAGACAATGGTGTATTTCGGGTTGGTGGAAGACGACCCTGACAGAGAATACGACGAAGAGGAAGAGCACCTGCAGGCGCACCGGGAGCTCGAAGAGTCATACGCCGACCGCCCCAACGTCCGCAAGCTCTCCCGCGGCCAGCGCCGGGGGCGTGTCGATTACGACGACATCTACCCCGAGGAGAACGCCGGACGTGAATCCGGCCGGAAGGTGACCCGGGTGCGGCCCCTGCGAGCTGCCGCCTCGCCGAATCATGTCAGCGTGCACCTGGTCCTGCCCAAGAATTTCAACGATGCCCAGCAGGTGGCCGAGAAGTTCAAGTCCGACGTGCCGGTCATCCTCAATCTGCAGGGCGCCGACACCGATCTCTCGAAGCGGCTCATCGATTTCTCCAGCGGCCTGACTTACGCCCTTGACGGCGGCATGCAACGCATCGCCGACAAGGTCTTTCTGTTGACACCGCGCAACGTTGACGTGTCAGCCGAAGAGAAGGCGCGCCTGCTGGAGAAAGGCTTCTTCAACCAGTCATGAGCATCCGCAACATCGGTGTCATCGGAGCGGGGCACATGGGCGGTTCCTTCATCCGGGGCTGGCTCCGGTCTGAGCCCGACATGGCCGCGCGCATCACCGTCACTGACGCCGTGCCCGCGTTCGCGAGCAAGCTCGCTGAGGATACCGGGGTCAGGCTAGCGGCCACCAACCCCGACCTCGTGGAGATGTCCGACCTTGTACTCCTGGCAGTCAAACCTGCCGATGTCGATGACGCCCTGATGGAGACGGTCGCCCAGTTCGGCCGCGGCCGCATCATCGCCTCCATCGTCGCCGGCCGCACGCTGGCCTCGCTCGAAGTGCTCTTTCCCGTGGAGGTCCCGGTGATCCGCCTGATGCCCAACGTCGCGGTCGGAGTCAATGCCGGCACCATCTGCATGGCCTCCGGGAAATTCGTCGATCTCGAAACCGAAGAAGAGGCCGCCGAACTGTTCGGCCGGCTCGGCCGGGTGATCATCCTGAACGAAAAACTTTTTTCCGCGGCCACCGCTCTGAGCGGCAGCGGCCCCGGGTTCCTGGCGCTCATCATCGATGCTTTCATCGACGCGGGCGTAATGGCGGGACTCTCGTCAGCCACCGCGCGCGAGCTGGCCTATTCGATGATGGAAGGCACCGCCCAGCTGCTGATGACCAATAACATCTCTCCCGGAGAGCTCCGGCGGATGGTCACGTCTCCCGCGGGTACCACGGCGGCGGGCATCGCCCAGATGGAAAGGGACGGAGTCAGATCGGCGATCATCGACGCCGTCCAGGCCGCGGTCAGGCGCGCGGGTGAACTGGGCTGACCATGTCGAGCGTCGCCCTGGCCAATTTCATCCATGCCCTCTTCCTGGTTTATTACTTCCTGTTGATCATCCGCGTCGTCTTCAGCTGGATCGGCATTCCCTCGCAAAAAGCCGTTCTGACCCTTTTCCGTTTCGTGTACGATGTCACCGAACCTTATCTCGGCGTCTTCCGGCGTTTCCTGCCTCCGATGGGCGGGATCGACTTCAGCCCCTTCATCGGCATCCTGGTTTTGTTTGTGCTGGAAAGGATTATTGTGGGACTGGTAGTAGGGTATTAGGAACAACGACACGCTAGGAGGACACATGAGGATCACCCCGTTGGATATCAGGCACAAGGAGTTTAGCCGCGGCGTGCGCGGTTACAAGGACAGCGAAGTGGATGAGTTCCTCGACCAGATCACCGAAGAGTTCGAGCGGATGTTCAACGAGAACATCGACCACAAGGAGAAACTGGAAGCGCTCGAAGAAAAGATCTCCCATTACCAGAACATCGAGGACACCCTGCAGAAGACCCTGATCTCCGCGCAGCATCAGGCGGAGGAGCTCAAGCAGAATGCCCAGAAGGAAGCAGACCTGATCCTGCGCGACGCCGAACTCAAGACCCGCAGCATCGTCAACGACTCCTATGCCGAGCGGCAGAAGATCCAGCGTTCCGTGCAAGCCCTGAAGCAGAAGCATGAGGACATGCGCTATCAGCTGCGCAAGATCATCGAGACGTATGCCAACATCCTCGACCAGGACATGGATACCCTCGGCGAGATGGCCGAACTGGAACGGACGACCACCAGCATCGGTGAAACGCAGATGAGCCCCAGTGTGGATGAAGCGGTTTCACACGAGCTGCTTTCCGGCGGCATCGATGAATCCGATCCGGAAGCTGAAATAGCCCCGGTCACGGCTGCCACCGGCGAGGCTGCCGCGAGTGCCGCCACAGCGTCACCGGACATGCCGCCCCTAAAACCTGCCGCCATGGGCGAGCCCGATGACCCGTTCGCGGACGTGGAGATAGACACCGAGGAAAACCGCTTCCACTGGTAATATGTTGTCTTCCTCTCCGGAGGGAGCCCTGCTGGCGGTGAAAGTCATCCCGGGCGCCCGCAAGTCGGCCATCGCCGGCGAGACGGGAGGGCGCCTGCGTGTGCGCCTGAACGCGCCCCCGGTGGAGGGCAAGGCCAACCGCGAGCTGGAGCGCTTCCTGGCTGGCGCCCTGGGCCTGAAGAAGAATCAGGTCAGGCTGACCGCCGGTGAGCGTTCCCGGGAAAAGACTTTGCTGCTGAAAAACCTGTCGGTCGACGATGCGCGCGTCCGTCTGCGTTCCCTGGCTGGCGGGGAATAAGGAACGGCCCCGGAAAGGTAAGCCCCTTGCGCCGAGTATCCCCCTGGATGTTCATCATCATCATAGTGCTGCTGGCCGTGGATCAGATCTCCAAAATGATCCTGCGGAGCTTTCTGGCTCCGGGTGACTCGGTCGACCTGCTGATCAACCTCCGGCTCGAGCACATCGAGAACCGGGGCATCGCTTTCGGCATGCTGAACAACCATGGCGGGCTGATCATTTTCATCAGTCTCATGGTAGTCCTGATACTCGTGGTCGCTTCCCTGGCAGCGCGCCACGACGGTGATGTCTTCTGGCCGCTGGTCTTCCTGGTGGCCGGCAGCGCCGGCAACCTGATCGACCGTTTCGCCCGCGGCAGCGTCACGGACTTCATCCGCTTCCCCTACTGGCCGGCCTTCAACTTTGCCGACATCTTCATCTTCATCGGGGTAATCCTGCTATTCCGTGTACTGATAAAAAAAGCCCCCAATAAATAACCCAATTAGGGGGACACATTACTGAACGCCCGGGCACGTGGAAGGGAGTTTGCAGCAAAAAAAGGAAAAAGACTTTCCCATGAATTCGCCACGCGATACACAACTGGAAATAGCGGCCTCAGCTGATGACGAAGGCGAGCGCCTCGACCGCTTCGTCGCCGCCTGGCCGGAGGTCGGTTCCCGGGCCGCCGCTCAGAAACTGATCGCCGCCGGCCGCATCCTGGTCGACGGCCTGCCCCGAACCAAGAACTACAAGATCGCCGGCAGGGAAATCATCACCGCCAGTATCCCGCCGGCCCTGGCGCCCGACCTTGAACCGGAAGCAATGAACCTCACCATCCCCTTTGAGGATGAATACCTGCTCATCGTAGATAAGCCTGCCGGCATCGTCACCCATCCCGCAAAAGGGCATTACTCCGGCACGCTGGTGCACGGCCTGCTCGCGCATCAGATAGCCGGCGGCGGTGACGCTTACCGTCCGGGAATCGTGCACCGGCTCGACAAAGATACCTCTGGTTTGCTAGTCGTGGCCAAGGATGATGAGACCCACCGCCGGCTGGTCGCACTGCTGAAGCGGCACGAGGTCAAACGCACATATCTGGCACTGGTCCACGGCCTCTTCGAGACGCGGGAGGGGACCGTAGAAGCGCCTCTGGGCCGAGACACCGGCCACCGGCAGAAGATGGCGGTCGCCGGCGGCGGCCGCGGCCGCGAAGCGGTCACCCACTTCCGGGTGATCAAAAGCTGGGCCGCGGCGGGCGCAGGGCGTGAAGGTTATTCATTGCTGGAAGTCTCACTGGAGACCGGCCGCACCCACCAGATCCGTGTGCATCTAGCCGCCATCGGCCACGCAGTCGCCGGTGACGCCACCTACGGCCGCCGCCACGACCGGCTGGAGATCGGCCGCCAGTTCCTGCATTCGGCCCGCCTGGAGTTCGAACATCCGATCACCGGTGAGCCCGTCAAGGCCGAGTCGCCGCTACCGCCAGACCTGGCCGGAGCGCTCGACCGGCTGGGAGCCCCCTGAACCTGTCCGGGTAAGACACCACAGCGCTCGCAGGCCGTATTTGGTCCTGCACGCCTCCCCGTGCCAGAATAAGGCGTCATGCAGATACCCCGCCTGATAGTCTCCGCGCCGCATCGCAGTTCCGGCAAGACCACGCTCAGCATCGGCCTTTGCGCGGCGCTCACACGCGCCGGCGTCGCCGTCCAGCCTTTTAAGAAGGGCCCCGATTTCATCGATCCGATGTGGCTCACTGCCGCCTCCGGACGCGATTGCCGCAATCTGGATCTCTTTATGATGGGAGATGAGCAGATCCGGCAATCCTTCGCCAAAAACAGCACCGGCGCTGGCTTGGCTCTGGCGGAGGGTAACATGGGGCTCTATGACAGCATCGATGTCGAGGGCTCCGGCAGCACTTCAGACCTGGCGCGGCAACTGCGGGCGCCGGTCATCCTGATCATCGATACCCGCAACATGACCCGCAGCGTGGCGCCGCTGATCCAGGGATTCACCGGTTTCGAGCCGGACATCGACATCGCCGGGGTTGTGCTCAACAAGGTTTCCGGCCCCCGGCATGAAGATAAGCTCAGAGCGGTCATCGAGCGCTATACCGATGTCGAAGTTGTGGGCGCCATCCGCCGCCGTCCGGAGATGGAGATCATCGAACGGCACCTGGGCCTGCAGCCCGCCCGGGAGGCGCTCGGCTCCGCCACCGTCATCGAACAGATCGAGAAGATCATCGCCAGCAGCGTCGACCTGGACCGCATCCAGGCGATCGCCTCCACGGCGCCGCCGCTCCCGGACCTGCGCACTGCGGAAGTAGCTACCACCGCGGCGTCGGTCAGAATCGGAGTCGCGCAGGACCGCGCCTTCACTTTCTACTATCCCGAGAACCTCGAAGCCCTCCGGGCCGCCGGGGCCGAGCTGGTTCCCTTCAGCCCGCTGGCGGACACCGATCTCCCGGAAGTCGACGGCCTTTACATCGGCGGTGGCTTTCCCGAGGTCTTCATGCGGGAGCTGGAGGCCAACGCCTCCTTGCGCGCCGCGATCAGGTTCGCGCTGGACGCCGGCATGCCGGCCTACGCTGAGTGCGGCGGCCTGATGTATCTGTCGCGCTCGCTGGCCTGGCAAGGCCACGGGGCGGAGATGGTGGGCGCCATCCCCTGCGATATCCTCATGCATGAAAAACCCCGCGGCCATGGCTACATGCTGCTGGAAGCCGAGGAGAGCAACGGCTGGTTCGAGCCTGGCCTCGAACTGCGGGGACACGAGTTCCATTATTCCGAGGTCGTGAACCTGGGACCGGTCGAGTTCGCTTACAAGGTGATCCGGGGAAGCGGCGTTGACGGGCAAAGTGATGGAATCCTCTGCAAAAACATCCTGGCTTCCTATACTCACCTGCACAGCCTGGGATCGCCAGGCTGGGCCCCCGGATTCATTGATTTCGTGAAGCGCCTCCAAAGCTCTTGACAACCGCCGCCCGCGGGTATAAATTTTCTCTTGCGCTAAATACCCTCTCAGGTATGTGGGCAAGGTAGCGTCGGTCAAAGGGTGGGTTTGTTTTCAGTCGGCTTGTATCTGATTGACACACTCCTGACGCCCGTGCTATCGTTCCTCTGCTTTTTGGGGGAGCGGGCACCGGGGGTTTGACCGGGGGCGGTTTTTCTTTCCGATAGAGCCATCTTTTAGTACTAGCGGGCTTCCATCTAAACAAGGAAGGTGTCGGTTCGTGAGCACGTTATTCTGGATACTTACTTATCTCGCAGCAACTGTTTTCATCGTGGGTTTTCTGGCTAAGGTGTGGAAGTATGCTACTACTCCGGCCCCGCTGAAGATCCCGCAGACGCCGGCCCCCGTGAGCGCATCCGGCATTCCCGTGCGCGTGCTTTCAGAAGTAGTCATCTTCAAGAGCCTGTTCAAGAGCAACCGCGTCCTCTGGCTGGCCGGTTACGTGTTCCACATCGGTCTACTCCTGGCGATCATGAAGCACCTGCGCTTTTTCTTCAACAATACCCCTTACGCCCTCAATTATTTCACCACCTTCGAGCTGTATGCCGGTCTCATCATGGTGGGCGGCCTTGCTCTCCTTCTGCTGATGCGCTTCGTGGTCGACCGGCATCTCTATATCTCGGTAATGACCGACTTCTTCCTGCTCATCCTGCTGATCTCCATTGGCTCCACCGGCCTGCTGGCCAAGCATTTCTTCCGCGTGGATATCCCGCAGGTGAAGCAGTTCGTGATGGGACTGGTGGCCTTCAATCCGCAGAGCATCCCCACGGAACCGATCTTTGTTATCCATCTCAGCCTGGTGCTGGTACTGCTTGTCTATTTCCCTTTCAGCAAGCTAATGCATGCGGCGGGGCTGTTCTTCAGCCCGACCCGCAACCAGGTGGACAACCCGCGGGAGAAGAGGCTGGTCGCACCATGGGTCTCAGATCTCCCGGCGTCAGTGGAGGTGGTGGAAGAGGCTCCGGAAACAGCTTGAGACCGGCGCCGGATGCCGGAATTTAACAGCATAACGATCGAATCGACTTAAGACCCAAATCAAGGCAAACAAAGAAACCAGGAGGAACTGACCATGAGCTTTGAGTTAGAAGGTAAGACCTACGAGACAGACGACGACGGTTATCTCATCAATCTTGACGAGTGGAACCAGGGCGTGGCCAATTACATCGCGGGCGTTGAAGGCGTCGAGATGACCGAGGCCCACTGGGAGGTTGTCAACTTCCTGCGCGACTACTACAACGAGTACAACATCGCTCCGGCCATCAAGATCCTCATCAAAGAGATGAAGAAGATGTTCGGCCCCGAGAAGGGCAACAGCGCTTATCTGTACGACCTGTATCCCGCCGGCCCGGCCCTCCAGGCCTGTAAGATCGCCGGCCTCCCGAAGCCGACCGGCTGCGTCTAGGCCAAGTCGCTTCCTGGCGTTTGAGATAACGCCACTTTAAGGCATCACCACAGGCGCCGGCTGGCCCGCCAGCGGAACGGCCGGCGCCTGTAAAAGCACGAGGACGGGAAGCCCCTGCTTCCCCCCGATACGAGCAGGTGCTTTTTGTCTCCGAAAGGAAACCGTTAGATGGCAGATACTGAGGCAACAGCAACCGAAGAGCCAAAAGTTTTGACCGACCTCGAAAAGGTGGGCGAACCTTCCGTTCCACGGAAGAAGCCGAACGAGATCCAC
>Ga0172371_10001920_pt1 | contig 33064 bp, 32 predicted proteins | sample Lak12m_FD_114543 | JGI IMG/M metagenome (GOLD analysis project Ga0172371, IMG submission 114543) | Freshwater microbial communities from Kabuno Bay, South-Kivu, Congo - kab_022012_12m | ecosystem: Environmental > Aquatic > Freshwater > Lake | place: Democratic Republic of the Congo: South-Kivu...
GTAGCGCTCTTCTTGGCTTCCGAGGCAGCGGCTTATGTAACGGGGCACATCCTCGTTACCGATGGTGGCTTGCTGGCAAAATAGAAAGAAGAAGCATCCGATATTTTGATAAATGATAGGGGGGGCAACGAATTGCACTCCCTAACAAAAAAGCGCTTTTGTCTTGTTCTCACCTTTTTAGAAAACCATTTCTATCCCTTTAACTAAAAACGACCGTCGGGTGGTTCATACGATTCTGGGAAATAAAGACTCGCCCCTGCTTATCGCCTGCCCCTCTGGCAGGCGCCCCCAAATTCGGGCGGCGGCTATATTTTGTCCTCGAACATCGCTGATACCTAGGCAAGAAAACAGTTTCGCGGCGCTGTGCGGCATAATGGGGCTTATCAATATCGCTATTACCCTCAATGATTCCAGGAGATTGTAAAGCACGGTGTTTAGTTTCTCCGCATTTGCCTCATCCTTGGCAAGCACCCACGGCTCGTTTTCCACAATATATTTGTTGATGCTGTTTATGAACTCCCAAACACCCAGTAGCGATTTGTGAAATGCGAGCTTCTCGAAACCATCTACAAATTCGTCTATCGCTTTAGCCGCCCCCTCTGCCAGCACCGTTTCGAGGGACGGGCACGGGGGGGTTTTCCCCGCACAGTATTTGACCGCCATGGCGAGAATACGGCTCGTTAGATTACCGAGGTCGTTTGCCAAATCCGTGTTTATCCGTTGCACCAAAGCCTCTTTAGAAAAGTTGGAATCCAAGCCAAAAACCATATCCCTCACAAGAAAATAGCGAAAGGCATCCAACCCATATTTATCCTTCAAATCCAGGGGATTGACGACATTGCCCAAGCTCTTGGAGACTTTCGATTTATCGATGTTCCAATAGCCATGAACATTCAAATGTCGGTAGGGTGTAAGCCCTGCCGCCTTGAGCATCGTTGGCCAATAAATGCCGTGTGGCTTGAGAATATCCTTGGCGATAATATGCTCGGAGACACTCCAAAACTTATCGAAATCCGCTCCATCGGGATAACCGATGGCGGTGATATAGTTAATCAGCGCATCGAACCAGACATAGGTTACATAATTTTCATCGAAAGGCAGGGTGATACCCCATTCCAGCCTCGCCTTCGGGCGCGATATACAAAGGTCTTCCAGGGGTTCTTTCAAGAAAGAGAGCACTTCGTTACGGTAGCGTTCGGGACGGATAAAGTCTTCGTTATTCTTTATATGCTCGATTAGCCAATCTTGGTACTTACTCATTCTAAAGAAATAGTTACTTTCCTTGCGATATTCTGGTTCGATTTGGTGATCGGGGCATTTACCCGCCACGAGTTCCTTTTCGGTGTAGAAGCGTTCACAACCCACGCAATAAAGACCACCATACTCACCAAAATAGATATCACCATTATCATAGACCTTCTGGAGAACGCGCTGCACGGTCCTTATATGTTCCGGATCGGTGGTACGAATGAAGTGGTCGTTGGTTATAAGCAATTCTGGCCAAAGGGCACGGAATTGCGCGCTAATGCGGTCGGCATATGCCTTGGGACTAATGTGGGCGGCAGCGGCGGCAGCGGCGATTTTATCACCGTGTTCGTCGGTTCCCGTAAGGAAAAAAGTCTCGTCTCCCTGCAAGCGATGGTAACGGGCAAGCACATCGGCAACTATCGTCGTATAGGCATGGCCTATATGGGGGCTTGCGTTTACATAGTAAATCGGCGTTGTTACAAAATAAGCCTTGCTCATGACTTCTTATCCCTTCTTCTTCTCTTCTTGATTTTGATAAGAGGCATGTTTATCAACCTGCCATCTTCCAGTTTAATGGTTACCTCCTGGGTAATCACATTGTGTCCGACAACCTTTCCCTCACCTTCTTCACTAGGAAGCACGCTCCCTATTGGAGGCATGGAGGCTTTTGCCTTCTTGTAATTCTCGAATTCATAGGCAAGGCAGCAGACCAACCTCCCACAATGCCCTGATATTTTTTCGGGATTTACCGCCACCCCTTGCTCTTTTGCCATCTTGATGGAAACTCGGTCGGCACTCATGCCGATATTGACACAGCACAATTCCCTGCCGCAAACACCAATACCCCCTACGGCATGCGCTTCAGACCTGCTGCTAATCTGCCTAAGCTCGACCCTTATATGCAACTTGTGGGCAATATCCTTTACCAACTCGCGGAAATCAACACGACCATCGGCAACGAAATAGAATACAATTTTACTCCTATCGAGGGAAAATTCCGCATTGACGAGTTTCATCGGTAAATTGCGGGCAGTTATTCTTTTTTTGCAAAACAAGATATTCTCTCTGGCAAGCTCCTCATTATGCTCATGGGCTTCTTTATCGGCAGCACTGGCAACCCTCACCACTCGCCAGGGCTTCTTCCCCTCTTCGGTGTCTTTTTGCTTCTCGCCCTCTTTGCCTTTGCATCCATCGCCCCCTTTATGTTCCCTAACCTTTCCACAGCAATGGCTAACCACCTGCCCCAACATTTCTCCTATTTCTGTCTCCACCACAACGGTGGTGGCATTTTTCAAATCGACATTTTTTAGTGGGAAAAAGTCCAAAATCTTTTGACAGGAGTAACGCACCGCCACAATTTTTTTTTCGTTTTTTTTCTTCTTCACCATTCCCATGCTCCGATTATTTTGTGGCAAATCGTCTCCAACAACAGATTCCTGTTGACATTGAAACGCAGCGCTCCGCTCGCCCCTTCTATTTCGCGGGTGATATTAACAAAAGCTAGCGGTGAAAAGAGCCTCGCCATCTCTTCGACAAGCTCCAGCCAATCCCTGTTGATTATATCCGCAGTCTTTCCGAATAGTTGGAACAATACGACATCACGACAAACACTTTCGATTATACTGAGATTCTTTTGTGTTTCTTGTTTATCGTTTCCTGCGAGAACCTTTACAAAATCAAAGACACCTTTTTCTCTCTCCAGCAATAGCCCTCTCAACGCCCCTTGCAAAGAGGCACGCCGCGTCATTATGTCTCCTTCTAACATATTCTTGGCAAGAGACACCCCCCCTCCCGCCAGCGCGGCAATGGTCAAGGCTGTTTCGTGAGCGCAACCGTTTTCTTCAACCAGGAGGGAAGTAAGAACATCCTTAGCAAGGGGAGTAAAGCCTATTTTCTGACAGCGGGAGAGCACCGTGGATGGCAGGAGATGGTAACGAGAGGTGATGAGGAAAAAGATACTGGAAGGAGGTGGCTCTTCCAAAGTCTTCAAAAGGGCGTTCGCCGCTTCCCTGGTCATCGCTTCGGCATTGTCCACAATGAAGATCTTCTTACTCGCTTCGAAAGGACGCAACACGGCTTTCTCCTGCAACATCCGAATATCGTCGATTTTTATGGATTGTGCTTCTTGGAGGGCAAAAAGGAAAATGTCAGGATGATTCCCATGCAGCGCCTTTTTACAAGAGGGACATTCACCACACGCAAACGGTGCGCTCACAGGGCAGAGCAAAGAACGAGCTATTTCCAAAGCGACCAACCGCTTGCCAATACCCTCCATCCCGTAAAAGAGATAAGCATGGGCAAGGCGCTCATTTGCCGCCGCTTCCCGGATAATTTGCAGCTGTTTGTCGTGACCGTATATTTTCATCTCCCTAGGCAATTCAGCACCGCTTTTTGTATCTGCTCCGCAATGCCTTGTACTTCTAGAACTCCATCGATTACAACAAAACGCTGCGCAGCGGTGTTGGCAATTTCTAGATAACCAGAACGCACGCGCCGATGAAAATCTATAGCCTCCGCTTCTAAACGGTCGGTTATAGCTTCCCCGACACCCATGTCCCCTTTATCTCCATTCCTTATAGCGATTCTAGCAATCCCTATCTCCGCCGGAATATCCAAAAGAATAGTCATATCGGGTTCGAGCCCACCCGTAGCCAATTCGTTGAGCCTGGCAATGGTAGCCAAATCTACACCCCGCCCGTAACCCTGATACGCCAGCGTCGCATCGGCAAAGCGATCGGAAATTACCAGCTTACCCGCCTCGAGTGCCGGTTTGATAACATCCCGCACATGTTGAGCCCTATCGGCGTAAAAAATAAACATCTCCGCTAGAGGAGAAAGCCCTTTTTCCCCCCAGTTTCCCCCTAGAACATAAGAGCGTAGAAGCTTGCCCATCTCCGTTCCCCCGGGCTCTAAAGTAAGGATATGCTCCACGCCAAGAAGATGCAAAAACTCACTGAGTTTCTTTATCTGAGTGCTCTTGCCAGAGCCTTCTCCGCCTTCGAATGTTATGAAAATTCCCCTGCCCATGCTCTTGCGCCAGCTGCATCTGCCTTTATAAAATCATCGCTATTATTAATCCGACAACTAAACATAGCAAATTTTACCATTTTACAACACGGAACCTATATGAAAAAATTTCCCCTTATCTCTCTTTTCCCCAAAGTGAAAATAACGGGGGAAAGCCCCAGGCGTTCCCCCGTTATTTGCTCTTCTCGACTGACGAATTACTTATTTTCCCCTGGCACTATCGCCTCGATAGGACAGGTGCTGGCGCAATCACCACAATCGGTACAAAGATTAGGATCTATGATATATTTATCCTCGCCTTCACTGATAGCACCTACCGTGCAGACAGGCTCACATGTGCCGCAGGCAATGCAGTCTTCGGTAATAACATGTGCCATTGTTCAAGAACCTCCTCCAAAACCCTTTATTGAGATACGGAAACTACTTCTTTGACTTCCGGAACCGCCTGCTTCAAAAACCTCTCTACCCCCATTTTGAGGGTCTGCTGTGCCATCGGACAACCATGACAAGCGCCCTTTAGGGCGACTTTGACGACACCGTCCTCGCTGACATCGATAAGTTCGATGTTTCCACCGTCCGCCTGCAAATTAGGACGAACCTGTTCTAGTGCTTTTTCGACTTTTTCTTTCAATTTCCCAACCCTTTCCTCATCTTTTTTAAAAATCTTCGCACGGGCAACGCCCTTACATCTCATTTATTGATGTTTCTCTGCCAATATCTCTTTGAGCAAATCCTTGCCAACCCTATCGAGAGTTGGATACAGCCAAAAGATTCGCCTTTGCCTAAAACGACTTTCTTCCCACATTATTTTTCCACTCATCGCTTCCACCGCCGTTATTCTCAAGAGAACATTCGCGTATTTATGCTTATCTTCCTCTCGGTAAGTCCAATCCTCGACAAAGATAAATATAAAATAATCACAACCGAGGTAATTCCCCAATTGCTTGCTCATTTTGGCATCGGAAAAATGGAGAACACTCAACAACGCGAAGTAGTTATCATAAATCTCTTTGTTTCGAGGATCCTCTTGTAAAATTTCTTTTATCCGAGAAGAGGCGAGGTTACCTTGGGATTTATCTTTTAGTAATTCATCCAAAAAACCCTCTAGCACCCCTTGTGCTTCCTCATAAGTGCCGACAGAGGCGGGGAAAATTGCCACTTTCCCGTTCCACTTCCCGAGAGAATGCCCTGTAGCGAGCATGGTGCAACCACCAAGCCCAAGCAGGGAAACCAACGATAAGACTGGCAAAATAACCAGTATCCGAAAGATACTACGCATATTTCTAGCTCGCATATGCAAAAACAACATATAAACTTGCAATTAGATAAGCAAAATCCCAAACGGCTTCCAACAATTCCCTGGTAAACTCTCGGCGGCGGCTAACATAAAGGTTTTCACAAATCCACAGGTAAAAGAATGGCAAGGCAAGCAACGCTCTCGTTGTTTCTGAAAATGCACTTAGGAGTAATGCCAAAATCATCGACACGCAGATGCCACCCGTTAGTATTTTCGTCTTGCGCCTTCCGAGAACGACAGGAAGTGTCGTTTTACCAACAATGGCATCGCTTTGTGTTTCTCTAGCATCCGCTATCAACAAACGAAGTAACACCAGGGAAAAGATAACCATCCCACTCCCTAATGCCGTCCAAGATAATACGAACTCTCTACCAACGGGGAGCCAGGTGAGGAGTATCGCCCAAACCAGCGCTACGATAGGAACCTTTGCCAAGGCGGTTATATTATAGAGGCGGGGCAGGTGATGTAATATGTTATAAACCAGCCCTGCCCCAGTGATAGCGAGCAAGACAAAAAAGGGAGCCGCCCCCAATCGATAAGACAAGAACAAGGCACAAGAGAGGGAAATAAACCCCGCCGACAAGAACATCACCCTTCGCCCCGCGTAGGCTTCCTCTCTAATCAAACCCACCGAGCTATTGGCAACCCGACTGGAGATCCTTATAATGGTGTGGGAGGCGAAGATAAACAGCGCACCGGCAACGAGCCCCGCAGGGGCAAGGGGAGAATGTTGCAATGTCGCGCCCACTAAACCTAACACCAGTGCCCCTAAAATAGTAATGATGTCGGTTTTTACCAATGAGTTGACCATTTTCAAGAACATACTCCCTATCTTGTTGCCTGCCACTGCCTTCCTATTCAAAGCGCTGATAACCCTGTCCAAAACCCAATGGGGAGTGGAAGCACCAGCAACGATGCCAACCTTAGCGTTGCCCCTCAACGATATGTCCGCCAGTTCTTTTTCCGATTCTATATGGAAAGTAAGTGCCCCTTCCTCAGCGGCAATCCGTGTCAAACGGCAGGTATTGGCGCTGTTCTTGCCGCCGACAACGATGATAACATCCAACATCCTTGCCATTTCTCGCACCTCCGCTTGCCGCTGTTCCGTAGAATCACAGATGGTGTCAAAAGCGACAACAGCGGGGGAAATACTCCGCAGCTGGGCAACGATGTCTTTATAATCCTCCGTGGAGCAGGTCGTTTGAGAAACAACACAAATTTTTGCTAAAGGAGGAAGACTTTGCACCTCTTCGAGGGAGCCGACAACAAACCCCCTGCCCTCCACATAACCGAGAATAGCGTTTACTTCGGGATGGGCAACATCACCGATAACAACAATATCGTAGCCTAAACGGCTGTGCTTACGCACAATTGCCTGCACTTTTCTAACCCGTGGGCAAGTGGCATCGACAATCTGCACTCCCTTTTCCATAATTCGAGCATGCTCACTGGGGGATATGCCATGCGCCCTTACCACCAACACCGCTTTGTTGCCTTCAGCAGGGAGGGCATCTATATCGTCGATGGGGATAACACCGCGTTTTCTCAACAACTCCACCGTTTGCGGATTATGAATCAGCTGCCCGTAGGTAAAAACCTGTTTAGATGAATTGGCACGGACGGTAGCAAGCGCCAAATCGACGGCTCTCGTTACCCCCATGCAAAAACCAGCGTTACCCGCCACTTTGATTTTCATCCGTCAGCCTTCTCCATATGAATAAAGAACTCCTTATTGCCATCCCTACCAGCGGGGTGTGCCTCACCCACACCACACACCTTCATTCCTTCTTGCGCCGCACAAAAATCACTTATTCTTTTCACAACCTCCTGGTGCACGGCAACATCTCTAACAACTCCCCCCGCTGCCACTTGCGCGCGCCGCGCCTCGAACTGTGGCTTGATGAGCGCAATAAGAGTGCCCCCTTTGCGCACGAATCGTGCCGCTACCGGTATGACCAACTTCAAGGAAATGAAAGAAACATCTATGGTGGCAATATCGATAGGCAGCATGAACATGCCTTCGTTACAGTGGCGGATGTTGTAGCCTTCCTTGAGTACAACCCTCGTATCGTTGCGAAGCCTCCAATCGAGCAGCCCCTTGCCGACATCGAGAGCATAGACAAGCCGCGCCCCGCGCTGAAGCAAACAATCGGTAAATCCCCCCGTCGATGCCCCTATATCCAGAGCAACGGCATCGGTTACATCGATATCGAAATGCTCCAAAGCCCCCTGCAGCTTCATCCCGCCTCTACTAACAAAGGGATGCCTTTTTACCCGCAAGTCTATAGGAGCTTCCCAAGCCACCAAAGAGCCTGCCTTATCGATTCGGACATCACCTATCCAAACACTACCCGCCATAAGCAACGCCCGCGCCTGCTCCAAAGAAGGGGATAAGCCGCGGGCAACTAGCAATTCATCGATTCTTATCTTCTTTCTCATCGACACTCGACCGACAAAAACCAAGAAAACTTCACCGCATCAAAAATTCGACATCAGAATTCCAACATTTCCAGGGCGGTAGCCACTATCGCCTCGGCATCGATGCGGCAGAGCGCTTTTAGATACGCTTGCGAGGCATGTGGATAGAACTCATCCCCAATCCCCAAGCGTTTGACAGCCACTTCGGTAACACCACTATCCGCGAGAAATTCCACCACCGCCGAGCCGAAACCACCGTTTAGCGCGTTTTCCTCGACGGTGATGAGCCTCTTGGTCGCCAACGCCATCTCTTTAATAAGAGCCACATCGAGGGGCTTGACAAAGCGCGAGTTGATGACGCTCACCGACACCCCCCGTTTTTTTAGCTTCTCAGCGGCGTCTAGGGCGGCAGCTACGGGGGAGCCGATAGCAAAAATTGCCACATCCCTGCCTTCCCGTAAGACTTCCGCCTTGCCGATCTCCAAGTGCCTCAAATTCTCGTTGATATTGGCACCCGCGCCTACCCCCCGGGGGTATCTGATAGACACAGGGCAGGGGCTCTCTAGCGCGGTATAGAGCATGTGCCGTAATTCCCCCTCATCCTTAGGCGCCATAATTACGATATTGGGGATCGTGCGCAGGTAAGAAAGATCAAAGACTCCGTGGTGTGTCGGTCCATCGTCCCCCACAAACCCTCCCCTATCCAAAGCAAATACCACCGGCAGATTCTGTAGGCAGACATCATGCAGAATCTGGTCATAAGAGCGTTGCAAGAACGAAGAATATATCGCCACCACCGGACGAAACCCTTCCAGCGCAAGGGCAGCGGCAAAGGTTACCGCGTGTTGCTCGGCAATCCCCACATCGAAAAAACGCTTGGGAAACTCCTGGGCAAAGCCATCCAAACCCGTACCTTCTGCCATCGCCGCCGTTATCGCTACCACCCGTTCATCGAGGCGAGCAATTTCCCGCAGGGTATCGCCAAAAACTTTGGAAAAAGAAGGTTTAGTGCTCGCTGAACACGGTAACCCGCTTGTAATATCGAAGGCTCCCACGCCATGGAACTTATGCGGCTGCGCCTCGGCTGGCGCATAGCCCTTGCCCTTCTTGGTAACCACATGCACCAGCACTGGTCCCTTCATATTCCTGATGTTAGAAAAATTCTTGAGGAGATTTTCGAGCCGATGCCCGTCGAGGGGACCTACATATGTATAACCCAAATCCTGGAAAAAACCGCCCGGGATAAAGATGGATTTCAGGGAATCCTCGACATTTTTGCTAAACTCTATAACCCTATCCCCGATACGCGGGATCGAAGATAGCATCTTCTTTATCTCCGCTCGCGCCCTAAGCGTGCCATGTCCGGTCATGATGCGATTTAGATAGTAAGAGATGGCTCCCACATTGGGGGAAATGGACATCTCGTTATCGTTGAGGACTATGGTTATATCCCTGTCGCGGCTACCAAACCAGTTGAGTGCTTCTAGAGCCATCCCGCTAGTCATCGCCCCATCCCCGATTACCGCAACTACCTTTCTTTCCTTTTCCCCATGTAAAGAGGCAGCCTCCACCATCCCCGTAGCGGCGGATATGGAAGTGCTGCTATGGCCAACATCGAAAGTATCGTAGGGGGATTCCGAACGCTTGGGGAAACCGCTGATGCCGCCTTGTTGACGCAGACTGCCGAATAGCTCACATCTCCCCGTGATTATTTTGTGGGCATAGGCTTGATGGCCAACATCCCAGATGATCTTATCGAAAGGGGTGTTAAAGACATAGTGGAGCACAATCGTCAGCTCCACCACCCCCAAAGAAGAGGCGAGGTGCCCTCCCGTGCGGGCAACGGTGGCAATGATGAATTCCCTTATCTCCGCACAAACACACTCCAACTCGTCGATGCCCATGTTCCTTATATCAGCAGGTGAATTTATCCTCTCGAGCACACTCATAACCTTCCTCCCAAAATCTTCCCCCTTCTAAAAAAAGGAACTACAATTCTCATCAGAACACCAATCCCAGGCAATAGAAACCGCATCCCCTTCTTGCGCTAGCTAATAGGCTAGGGGTAAAGTATAAGTTGCCCGCCCCCTTACTTGCTTGTTAGCCCACTATTTCTTGGAAAGCTCGAATAGGGACAAACCTCCCCAATACCTCGGGCGGGAAGCCTCCCCTCATCAAACAACCCGAATCTTCCCTTGGGGAGAAGCGACAACCTCACCGACAACGGCGGCATAGCTGACACCCGCTTCTAACAGAGAATCTACCAAAAGTTCCGCACTAGAAGCAGGCAGAGATAGGAGCAGTCCCCCCGATGTCTGCGGATCGAATAAAACCTCGAAGAGAAAGCTATCGATAGGGATTTCGGAATCTACGAAAGGCATCCGAAACGATTTATTGCGATACAAACCACCCGGCAGAAAACCCATTTCGGCAAGCTCCTCAACCCCTGCAAGAAGGGGAATCTTTGAGGAATGGATAAGAAAACCAACTTCGTTGTTACCCGTGAGCATTTCTAGAGCATGTCCAATCAAACCAAAACCCGTAATATCCGTGCAGGCGTTGACCGTTCCTATGGCTTGCGCCAATTCGCTTGCTTGTTTGTTGAGCGCCGCCATTTGCGCTATCGCCTCTTCGGCAACCTCCAGCGGTGCGGCTTCGCCCTTGAGAGCGGTAGCAACTATCCCCATTCCCAACGGCTTCGTGAGCACCAGCTTATCTCCCAACTTGGCACCTTTGTTGAAAAACAGCCTCTCCGGAGCCACCACACCCGTTACCGACAAACCATACTTGAATTCGTCGTCCTGGACACTATGCCCGCCCACGAGAAGCGCGCCCGCTTCGCGGATTTTTTCCATCCCGCCCCGCAAAGCCTCCCGCAAAACAACACCATCCATTTTGCCAATGGGGAAGCAAACGATGTTCATCACCGTTAGGGGCTTGCCGCCCATCGCATAAACATCACTCAAGGAATTGGCAGCGGCGATCTGGCCAAAGGCAAATGGGTCATCGACAATGGGGGTGAAAAAATCCAGAGTTTGGATAAGCGCGGTTTTTTCATCGAGTAAATACACCCCCGCATCTTCGTTGTTTTCGAAAGAACCCAACAGCCTTTCATCGCTAATTATTGGTAAATCTTTGATAATTTCGGAAAGGTCTCCCGGACCTATCTTGCAAGCTCAGCCAGCGGAGCGGACATGCTGAGTCAAGCGGTAGCGATTCTTTGCTTCCATAGCCACTTACCTCCTCGCGGATGAACATAAACATCGATAAGGATAAGGTCAATTTCACACATCGACATTCTTGACGAGCAAGCCAAGAATGCCAAATAGTTAGTTGTTCAAAGGTCTTTATTGGTGACGGTTTACTTGCCTGCTTTCTTTATCGCCTTTTGTTGAAGTTTGAGCAGTTTCTTCCTTTCCTTAAAAGTTGCTGCCTCTTGTTCTGGCAAAGCCGCCGCCGATAGTGGCACCATATCCATATTGGGCTCCTTCTGTTCAGAGCGGGGGCTTCCCCTTTTCTCCAACTCGGGAACTTCTTTAGAGGCGCTCCTCCGTCGTTTAAAACCCCGATAGCCCCAAAAAGAAGCTATCGATAAAAGAGCGGCTATTAGCGTAAATATCTCGCGGCTTGCCCTTATATACTCCCTTATTCCCTCGAAGCTCGTAAAATCACCCGCTTGCGCCAAGCCTGGCATCGCTAAGAAGAGTATTCCCCAAATGGACAAAAACCACCCTCCGGGGAGTAGTGTCCTTAATTCGATAGTCATGATGATTTCGCCATTATCCCCAGCTTTGCAGCCGTTTTACTTGCCTGAGCACTTCTCGCGAGCGCAATTCCCTACCTAGCAAATGGCGAATAAACGCCGCCAGCACCCGTTCGCACTCCTGCGCTATTGCTGCCGAAAAGAACAGGTGCTCGACTTTATCGATGTCGATTTTCACCCCCAGCGCGATGGTCTTCAACGCACCTGCCGAACACAAGAGGAGGGGGGTATCTTCCTCCTGACAATGTGGACAACGCACACCACCGCCAATAGGGTCGAACTGTAAAGCGTTGTTATTTTCTTCTATCGGCATCTGACATTTAACGCACCTATCGAGTTGAGGCGCGTATCCCATCAATCTTAGGAATTTCATTTCGAAGATCCTCACGAAGCGCTCTCCGTCGCCGTTGGCATTGGTCAGCAACAATAGAAATTTGGAAAGCAAGGCGAACAAATCCAGCCCTTGCTTGCCTTCCAAAGTAAAGCGATCGACCAACTCCACAAGGTAGGAAGCCAAGAGTGATGAGAAGAGATCGGCGCGCAGTGACGCATAATGTTCGAGCACCGAACATCCTTCGATAAAAGCAAGCGTCCCCATGTGGCGCTGTGAGAAGAGCAAAGAAACATTCGTAAAGGGCTCTAGAACATTGACAAAGCGGTGGCGACTCTTTTTGGCGCCCTTGGCAATGCCTTTGATCTTGCCAAAATCCGCACTATAAAAAGAAACAATGCGGTCGGACTCACCGTAATCGAGGGCAGAAAGGACAATCGCCTCCGTTTTGTAAATCGTTCTGTTCGTAATCATCCGCCCATAATATCCCTAAATAAAGTCCCCTAATGCTTTCGAAAATCGCTGATGAGGAGGTGATAAAGAAGAAGCAAATCCAAAGTGGGATTTATCTTATTGATTCATCGACAAATTTTATAGCACCGCCGACAATGGTCATCACCGCCTTGCCCCGGAGGCACCATCCTTGAAAGGGGGTATTCCTACCCTTCGAGTGGAACTTTTCTTTATCCACCACCCACTCGAGACGGGGATCGAGCAGGGTCAAATCCGCCTCTACCCCTACTTTTAGCGTTCCCCCTGGGATATTTAGCACCCGTGCGGGGTTGCAACTCAACTTCGCCACCAGCGTTTTCCAATCGAGTATTCCCTCTTCGACAAGGCGCAAAGCAAGCCCCACCGTCGTTTCCAAACCCACCATTCCGCTGGCGGCGTAATCGAACTCGACATCTTTTTCGATCGAGGAATGCGGCGCGTGGTCGGAAGCAATGCAATCGATCGTGCCGTCACCCAAACCCTCTCTAAGCGCCTGGACATCGGCAACACCCCGTAAGGGGGGATTGACCTTCGTATTGGTATCGTAACCGAGCAGGGCTTCCTCGCCAAGAAAGAGGTGATGCGGTGTCGCTTCCGCGCTCACCTTTACCCTGCGCCGTTTTGCTTCGCGCACCATTCGCAGAGCCCGCGCCGAAGAAAGGTGGGCAATATGCACCCGTGCGTCGAGGGATTCGGCAAGCATTATTTCCCTTGCCACCAGCAAATCCTCCGCCAACATCGGTGAGCCCCGTAACCCCAAGATGGTGGCGGTAAATCCCTCGTTGGCAACACCACCAGCGGCAAGCTCCAAATCCTCGCAATGCGATATGATGGTAGCCCCCAACGAGGAAGCGTATTCCAGAGCACGGCGCATCAAGGCGGGATTGCTCAGCGGTTTTCCATCATCAGAAAAAGCAACGGCACCAGCGGCTAGCAAATCGGAAAAATCGGTAAGCTGTTCCCCCTTGATGCCAACGGAGATTGCGGCAATGGGATAAACACGCGCCAAATTAGCCTTTAGCGCCTGTTCTTTGATAAAAGAGCAAATCCCCGCATTATCGTTGACCGGCGCGGTGTTTGCCATGCAGGCAACCGCACAAAAACCACCGGCAACCGCCGCTGCCGCACCCGTTTGCACGGTTTCCTTGTACTCGAAACCCGGTTCGCGAAGATGGGTATGGATATCGATAAAACCGGGGGCGACGATCAACCCCTCGGCATCTATCTCTTGGACGGAAGCACGGCGCGCCGTGGCGCCCTTTAATCGAGCAGAGAACCTGTTGGCGCTTCTTTTACCCAAATTGGTGCCTATCGCGGCTATTTTACCATCTATAATGAGCACATCGCCAATGACATCCAGTTTCCGCGAGGGGTCGATAAGTCGTCCGTTCCTAATTAGCATCATCACCACCCCCCATCAGCAGGTAGAGAACCGCCATTCTCAAGGCAACCCCGTTGGTAACTTGCTCTAGAATCACCGATTGGGGGCTATCGGCAATATCGGCGGCGATTTCGACACCCTTGTTGAGTGGTCCTGGGTGCATTATCAACACATCCTCCTTGGCGTTTTTGATGTTATGGGTGTTTAGGCAGTAACGGCTTGCGTATTCCCGTAGGGAGGGAAAGGTATGACGATTTTGCCTCTCCAACTGCACCCTCAACATCATCACCACATCGGCATCGGTGATTGCCTCTTCGAGAGAATAAGAGATATTAACCCCCATTTGGGCAATTCCCATCGGCATCATCGTTGCCGGCGCGCCGAGGGTAATGTGTGCACCCATTTTGGTTAAGCCGTAAATGTTGGAGCGCGCCACACGCGAATGGGCAATATCACCAACAATGGCAACTTTTAAACCCGCAAGCGCCCCTTTCTTTTGGCGAATGGTCATCATATCCAAGAGCGCCTGTGTCGGATGCTCATGGGCGCCATCGCCAGCGTTTATCACCCCCTGCTTGATTCTCTTGGCAATCGAGTGCGGAGCACCCGCGGCGGAGTGCCTGATGACCACTATATCGGGGTTCATTGCCTCTAGATTCTTGGCGGTATCGAGGAGGGTTTCCCCCTTGATAAGGGCGCTTGTAGAGGCAGAGATGTTTATCGTGTCGGCACTCAAGCGCTTCCCCGCTATTTCGAAAGATGTCCGGGTGCGCGTACTTGCCTCGAAAAAGAAGTTGATTATCGTTTTCCCGCGCAGGGTAGGAACCTTTTTGATGTCTCTAGTGGAAATCTCCAGAAACGACTCGGCGGTATCGAGAATCAGCTCTATCTCTGCCACGCTCATTTCCCGTATTCCCAAGAGATCCTTGGCGGCTAGCTTCATCTCTTCTTCACCTTGCTCGTTTTCATAACGATCACCTCATCGACACCATCATATTCACTCAATCTCACGACAACATCATCTTCGAAGGTGCTCGGAATCCTCAAACCAACAAAATCGGCGTGTATCGGTAATTCGCGATGTCCGCGGTCCACGAGGACGGCAAGCCCAATACTCCTGGGCCTACCAAAATCAATGAGCGCATCCATCGCCGCCCGCACGGTGCGCCCCGTAAAAAGCACATCGTCTATAAGCATTAGTCGTTTCCCATCGATGGAAAAGGGTATCTCCGTCTTTGCCATGAGGGGCTTTTTCCGCATCTTGGTGAGGTCATCGCGATAGAGCGTGATATCCAAAACACCCAAAGGTATTTCCCTGTTTTCTACAAGCGTCATTATATCGCGCAGCCTTTTGGCAAGAAAAACACCCCGTGTCCTAACCCCGATGATTGCCACATCCTGCACCCCGCCGTATTTCTCCAATATCGCATGGGCGATCCGCGCCAGCGAGCGGTCGATGCCTTGGGCGTCCATAACAACTTTATCTTTATTGCGAGCCATTATTTCCCCCATAAAAAAAAACCTTCCCCTTATCCGAGGAAGGCAGCGATTTTTCTTTTTTTATCTTGGGAGACACACCGCTCTCCTTAATGAAATTTTTGATACTTTACGCCAAGAGGACTTACCTTGTCAACTCGAGTGTGGCGTTAGTAGTGGGATTATAGTGTGTTGATGAGCATAAAGTATCGGTGGCATTTTTGCACCTCTTTTGTTACGGGTTAATCATGCCAAGAGGAAAAGACGAAAACGAAACTGCCTTTAGTGGGTTTCAAGAGCTTATGAGGCGAGATGCTCAAAGAGACGGCATTGAGCTTGAAGGGCTACCTGCGCCCGAAAAGATGGCTTGCAGGGTAGAGGCTGGGCGCAAGGGTGGTCTTGTGGGCGGTAAAGCGCGGGCTAATAAACTTACATCTGAACAACGCAGGGAAATTGCCATAATTGCAGCACAGTCCCGATAGGAGACACCTAATGCAGATTAAATCAGATGACCTGGTTTTAGAATGTTTGCTCAATTGCAATAGAAAGCTTGCGACACATTTGGGTGGTGATGTGATAACGATTAAATCCCCAATTAAGTTTGGGTTTGATAATAAATTAGAAGTGAAATTGAATGGTTATGTAATAGAGAAGGTAATAAACATACTAAGCTGGTCGTTATATTAGAAACAATAGGTGGTTATGTGGAAGTTGTTGAAAGAATATACAGGGTCTTTAGGAAGCATTATAACTATGTTGATTTTATTGTTCCTAATTTTGCATATTCGGCAGGGACTGTTTTAGTTATGTCAGGAGATACAATATACATGGACTATTATTCTGTTCTTGGTCCGATTGATCCACAGTATGAATCTGAAGACGGGAAATTTGTGCCTGGAATAGGCTATTTGGAGAAATATAAATCTCTGCTTAAGGTAATCAACAAAGCAACTACCCAAAATTCTGTTAGAGCAGAAATAGCTTATTTATTGAAAAAGTTTGACCCTGCAATATTATTTTTAATTGAACAAGCCAGAGACCATTCTGTTTCTTTGCTTAAAGATTGGTTACCTCGTCACAAATTTAAGGATTGGGATATGAAAGAAACTTCGCGTAAAGAAGTAACTCAAAAAGATAAAGAAAAGCGTGCGACAAAAATTGCAAATATATTGGTTAAACCTGCAAGGTGGCATTCTCATGGTCGTGGTATTGGTTTAAGTGAGCTAACAGGTGAAGAAATAAAACTAAAAATTGAAAACTTCGGTGAAAACAAAGAATTAAATCATATGATTAGAAATTATTATGAATTATTTGTTGATTATTGTGGCAAGGTTGGTTACGGAGACAGCAATAAAACAGTTATACACTCCGAGCGAGGGATAAGGAGGTTTTAACTATGATCTCGCAAGAACAATTTGAAAAAGTTTTACGCGACCTTAGAAAAAAAGCCTCAACAGACAGTTTTCTAATTGAATTGCTGACAAGTGAAGAGATTTTTCTATCAGAAGAAACGGAGGATAGTTTTCGGATAAAAATACCATATGTAAATGCAAACCCAATGGCTGAAGCTATGTGGGTTTAGATAGACTAACTTCTCCTTAAGAAAAAGGGACTTTCTTTTTTGGTAGTGGGGTTAGAGCTTATCACTTCCCCGCCGCCGCCTGCCGCCGCCACACCCGAACACCACCGTTGGCTATTTTTTCAGCACGGTACGATAGAAGCGTACCAGATAATCGACACCAGAAACGACGCTGAGCAAAAAAGCAAGGTAAACGGTGAATGTCCCCACGAGATGGGCATCGAGCCCGAACAACGGATAATGGATGATGAGCGCGGTTAGGCTCACCGACTGTAAGAATGTTTTTTGCTTACCCCAAACACTCACTGACAGGGATTTGCCTTCGGCAGCGGCAGTGGCTCGTGCGCCCTCCACTAGCAAATCACGGATGATCATCCCCGCCGCTATCCATGCTTCTAGGCGCAATAAAGAAACCAAGATTATCAACACGGTGTTAACGAGGAGTTTATCCGCAATGGGATCCAGAAAACTACCCAAGGTGGTAACATCGTTGCGCCGCCTCGCCAAATAGCCGTCGAGTAAATCCGTGAGCATTGCTCCCGCAAAAAGCGCAGCAATCAAGAGACTGCCACTTCGAGAGGGATCGGCAAGTAAAAAGAATAAAATAGGCACCGCGGCAATGCGTATTATCGTTATCGTGTTAGGAAGATTGAGAATTTTATATCCCCCCCCTTTCATATTCGGCATCGATGTTAGTGCCTGCTTTTTACCGAAGCGGGTAAGCACCCCTAGCTTCGATAAAATTGGTCGGTGACCAAACCCCAATTCCAGCATTACCGCTGTTTATCATATTCCCTATTCAAGAGAACAAAGCAGCCGCTTGGAAAGGAAAAAGCCGTTGTTTCCACTAACCCAAAGCAAACGGGCTAGTTTCCCCCCCTGCCATTATTTGCGCTTTTCTTTTTGACGGGGAACCTTCTCCCAATCCGTCAAGAATGCCTCTAATCCCTTATCGGTAAGGGGGTGTTTGGCAAGCTGCTCTATTACCTTGTAAGGAATCGTAGCAATATCTGCTCCTAGACTTGCCGCCGCCAAGACATGCAGAGGATGCCTGACACTCGCCACTATCACCCGTGTATCGAAATCATAATTGTCGTATATATCTAGAATCTGCTCGACTAGCTCCATACCACTATGAGCGATGTCATCGAGGCGCCCCACAAACGGGCTAACATACTCGGCGCCTGCCTTAGCCGCTAGTAGGGCTTGCAGCGGCGAAAAAATCAGCGTTTGGTTGACGGGAATGCCGTTCTCGGCAAGGGCGTTGGTTGCTTTTAACCCTTCTATAGTCATCGGCACCTTGACGACGACATTTTCGCCGAGTTGGGCAAGCTTTATCCCTTCGCTTATCATCCCTTTGGCATCGGTGCTGATAACCTCTAGACTCACCGGTCCATCGACAAGAGCCAAAATTTCCGCGATGATGTCGTCGAATTGCCTCTTCTCCTTGGCAATCAACGACGGGTTGGTGGTAACGCCATCGACCATCCCCAACTCCAGACCTGCCTTGATCTCGCCAATGTTCGCAGTATCGATAAAAAATTCCATCTTCTTCTCCTCTTCCTTTCTAGGCGCTAGGCAGCCTATGCTTTATTACCTAGCAATATAATTGATTGGTGCCATGTGATGAGCCGATATAGATTTTATTATTAATCCGGCAATTGAACATGGCAAAAGCATCCTCCCCGATGCTTGACTCATATTTCGCCCTTTTCCGTCATTCCCTTGAGCGCGGGAATCCAGTATAATCAATACATTATTTCTATATACATTTAAATAAACCATCTTATGAGCGCTATCCCATACATTACACGAATTTGTCATATTTAGTTGCCGCTTTAATAATATGGTTCCCTTAAATTCCTGCGGGCAGAAGCTTATAAATCGCCAGCAGACTCTCTTCCCTTATTCCAGAGCCCGATGATTTGACGATAACAACTAGCAGATCCTTTTCGCCATCGTTATCGGCATCTTGGATTTGAAAATCAGGAACATATCCGCCTATTTCCCGAGTACGCCAAAACTCCGACAAGCCCAGTCCTTCCCACTCCAAACATACTATCTCGCTGGAAGTAAAAACACGCATATCCCGCAATGTCCTGCCGGCTGGCGAAAAATTACGAACGGTTATCAGGCGCTGTTTTCCATCACCCCAATTATCGACAACAACTATCCGCGGATTCAGGTAAACACGCCTATTTTCCACCGGCTCTCCGTAACGCGAGGCTCCTTCGTAGCGGAGATAAGAGTTGGAACCGCCAAAACCACTTTGACTCTTATAGACAAAATCCTGTGCTCCTCCCCAAACCTCCAATCGGGAAAGGGAAAGCGCACTCTTTTCATAAACACAGAGAAAATCATCGCTGTTTATGGAAACAACCCTTTCGGGAAGAGAAGGAATAAAGCGCGCCAAAGCCAATCCATAGAGCGATAAACCTCGGGAAATACCCAATTCATCGCCCGCATCATACCTGCCATTTTTATATAAGATTTCCTGGATGGGATTGTTGAAGGGAAAGCCCAAAGAAAGACGCTGTCCCACTAATTTGGCTCCCGCAGCGGTATCGATTACCCTCAATAGCCAAGGCAATTTTTGTGCCCGTCTTGCGAAGACACCGTTCTTATACTCCAAAATAAAGGACGCCACCACATTGGTGCTTTGGGCAGAACCCGTTGTGGTTCCCATATGCTGCGAAGATAATTGGGAAACGATTATCTCCGAAATGCCATCGCCATCGGTATCGAAAACATCCAAGGAAAGGATATGTTCGTTTCGCGCCAGATCGATTCTTTGCAGCATGGATAAAATGCCGCCTTCCTTGCGAAAGATACGAAGAACATTACGGCTAGCAACGACAATCTCGTTTTTGTTATCGCCGGTAACATCACCAACACCAACGGCGACAAATTCCGTAGGAAATACTTCACTCATCCAAACGCTGCCTTCAGAAGAAACAACCCCCTCCCCGCTTCCCCGAATCGGCGCCCCGCCAACTGCCATTACCAATCCCGTACTTGCCGCCCCCGTTAGTATCCCTCCCCTCGGGGCAACGGGCACCCGCTCCGACGGGGCTTCTACCCTTGGCTGCTGCGCGCTTGAAGCGGGCGGCAGCGGTGTCTCTTCGCTTTGGGAAGGGGGTGGCGTTTCTCTCCCTAGGATGTGATCCAGCATCTTGTCGCTAAGTAAAGAAACTTTCGGGATGATGTCATCCACCTTCTCACAAACCACCGAGGTTCCCCAAACTTGACGGTAGGAATTCACATCGAAGAGTTTGGCATCGATGCTAATACTGTTGCCTATTTTTACAATGTTACCCTGGACGAGATAGGAAGCGGCAAGTTTTTTCCCCAACACATAAGCCTCTTCGAGGGGCAAGCCTCTCCTTCCCTGCCCTCTTTTTATAAGACTAGCGAATCTACTACTCGGAATCACATCGATATCTGGTTCCATGGCAAGTTTGTTGCCCATTACCAAAAGAATCCCTTGCTGGATGTATTCGATGTTCTCACCAGCAGGAGCGCTTTGTGTAAAAGGAAGAACAACGATGCTCTTTTTGGCAGCGGGGGCGGCGGAGAGAGAAGAAAAACAAAGTAAAGAAAATATAGAAACGACAAAAATGGAGAGGGTTCTTTTCATGGTTGTTGCTCCTTCGATAGCATAAGACGGTAGCGTTTTTCCCCGCTACCTTTAGCGGTTGTTTGGTGTCAATTCCTTTTCATCTTCGAGGAAATGTATCGAAAAAGCAGAGATAAGCAGGGCAAAGCAAAGCGCCAACCAAACGGCGGCATAAGTGCCCGTGGCATGTAAGAGTAAAGCGGCAAGGACTGGTCCGAGGGCACCACCAACACCCAAGAACAATGTTATCAAGCCATGGAGTGTCCCCATTCTTTCTCTACCGAAGACCCTCGCCGTCAAAATCGGGGCAAGCGGGGCAAGGGAGCCATATCCAAAACCGAAGACAACGGCAAAAATCGCAAATCCTGCGAAATCTCGTGCTACCAACAAAATCAGCACCCCGATTGCCATTATAAGAAAACCAACGAGAGAGGCGTTGCGGGGGTGTCTCAATCTATCGCTGATCCACCCGAAACAGATTTGCCCAGCAACTCCAGAGAGACTCAAAAAGCCAAGCGCGAGCGCGGCAAGCCTCTTTTCGATTCCACAAACAAGGGCGTAGGCAACGACATGGACAAAAATCGTCATCATTACCAGCACCGCTAGGGCAAAGGATGTGGCAATCAAGAGGAACTCCCTTCGGGCGATAAAACCAAACGATGCCGATAGGCTTTCGTTACTTGGCACATGGTGGCGCAGGCTGCTCTCTTCTGGTAGCTCAATATCTCCAGCGGCTTCTCCAGCAGCTCCAGCAGCTCCATCAGGATGTAGGGCAATCTCTTCGGGATAAGTGGTGCGCAGGAAAATTTGGGCGGGGATAACCGCCATGCAGATGATAAAAAGACCAATAAAAAAGAGCGCCAAACGCCATCCCAGTTCCGCTTCCAACACACCCACCAAGGGGATGAGCAGCGCCGCTCCCATCCCTATCCCCGTCGTGGCTATCCCGGTTGCCAATCCACGCTTCTTTATGAACCATTTCCCCACACTGGAAGCACAGACCACCACCCCCATCCCGGAGGCGCCTAGTCCGCCAAGAACACCATAGACTAGGCAAAATAGAAAGGGGGCATCCAGCAGTGGGAGTAGCAAGAAGGAGGTAGCAAGGAGCAGCGCACCGCTGGTAACCAACCAACGCGGGGCAATGGAATCGGAAAAACGACCGACAACGACGCTGCCGCAGGCATAAACCAAGATATTGAGCGAGGCGCTAAGGGATAAGAAGGAAGGGTGCCAGCCATATTCGGCGGCAAAGACAGGCAGAAAGACGCCAAAGGTATAACGCGAGCCATAATTCACCGCCAACACACCAAATGCACTTATTACAACAAACCAACCCCAGAAGAGCCTCTTTTGCGCCATAATTGTTTGTTTATCGCCTCCGGCAGCATTGTCTTTACAATCGAAAATCCAGCATCAAAAATAAACCACGCCACCTAATGCCTGCGGATAAAACCGCAGGCTAGAAGCCTATGCTACACCCAAACCCATGCCACCTAAAGCCTGAAGAAGGTAGGAGACGATTATTGGATGCCTGGATTCCCGCTGGAGTTTATCCCCGTGAAAACGGGGACGGGAATGGTGGTAACATGCGGGAATGACGGGTAAAAGGCGGGAATGGTGGTAACATGCGGGTTTGTGGCTCAAGGTTGGGATAGGAACAGCAAAGCGTTGCCTTGGCGCGACTGCCACATTAGCCCCACCATCGCTTTGCCCTTTTCAGCAAAATTGCCAATTAGAGCAATCCATACTCCTGCAATTTCTTCTGCAAAGTCCTCCGGGTAACTCCCAAGCGGCGCGCCGCCTCGCTCTTGTTGCCCATCACCGTCTTTAGCATCGTGGCTATTGCCTCTCTTTCCACATCCTTGAGGGTGTAGTTCGTAGCGAGATTTCCCACGATCCGAGGGGGCGCCTCTTGCCCTTCTTCCCCCAGTATCGGCGCTAGCGCTTCGCTGCCGATATATTCCCCATGGGAAAGCACCACCGCCCGCTCTATGGTATTGAGCAACTCCCGCACATTGCCCTTCCATTCCCTTCTTCCCATCTCGGCAAAGGCGGAAGCACTAAACCCTTTTATGCCTTTTTTATATTTTTCGGAAAAATGCTGGAGATAGTGTTGGGCAATGATGCCTATATCCTCGCGATGTTCCCGCAGCGGGGGAACCTTGAGCATAATCACATGGAGACGATAGAATAAATCTTCCCGAAAATTGCCAAGGCTTACCATTTTTGCCAAATCCTTGTTGGTAGCGGCTATCAACCGCACATCGACCTTGATTGTCGCGTTACCGCCGACACGACTTATTTCCTTTTCCTGCAAGACCCTCAACAATTTTGCCTGCATCAACAACGACATTTCACTAACTTCGTCGAGGAACAAGGAACCGCCATTGGCTTGTTCGAAACGCCCAATGCGCATTTTATCCGCCCCCGTAAAAGCGCCTTTTTCATGCCCGAAGAGCTCCGCTTCCAAGAGGTTTTCCGGGATTGCCGCACAGTTTATCTTTATGAATTCGCCATTTTTACGCGGCGAATTGCGGTGCAAAGCCTCCGCAACTAACTCCTTCCCCACTCCCGATTCCCCGCTGATCAACACCGTGGCATCGGTGGGGGCAACCAGCGCGATGGTCTCGATGAGACGGCGCATCGGCACAGAATTTCCTATGATCCCGACATTGTCGAAACGGGCATCGAGGCTACGCCGTAACGCGGCGTTTTCGGCTTTCAAAAAGCCCAATTCCAGCGCCCGTTCGATGAGGAGGCGCAATTTTTCGAAATCCAGGGGCTTACTCAGATAGTCGTAAGCGCCGGCTTTCATAGCCGCAATTGCCGTTTCTATGGAGGCATAAGCGGTCATAAGCAGCACTGGTAAAGCAGGCTCGATCTTTTTTATCTCGGGCAGCGCTTCTAGACCCGAAACATCGAGCATCCGAATGTCCATTAGAACCAAATCGAACGAAGTGGTGCCAACAGCCTCTATCGCCTTTTTCCCGTTACTGGCACTTTGGGTGCGGTAGCCCCACGCCTTTAGCAGGGATTCGAGCATTTCCCGATGCGAATTATCATCATCGACTACCAAAATTAGCGCTTTCTTCTGCTTCATGTTTCTTCCTCTCGTTCCGTAGAGGGGCAATTGAAATCCAGCGGTAGTACCACCACGAAACGCGCACCACCGCTAGGGGAGTAACCCACGATTATCTCCCCATCATGCGCCTCTATAATCCCCTTGCTTATAGCGAGACCTAAACCAGAACCGCCCACTTTGGTGGTGTAGTAAGGCTCGAAAAGCTTCTGCCTCGCCGCTTCGGCAACGCCGCTGCCCGTATCGCCGAATTCGACACGCACGCTGTTGGGATTCGCCTCGATGCTTATCGTAACAACTCCCCCCGCCAAGCACGCTTCGACGCCGTTAAGAGCGAGGTTCAGAAATGCCTGTTTGATCTTATCGGCATCAGCGTAAAGCATTGGCAAATCGGAGGGGCTCTCGCAGAGGATTTTTACCCCCTTATTTTCGGCACGCTCTGCCAACAACTCCCCAACGGAACGAGCAATTGCCCCTATATCGCAAGGCACTTTCTTTATATTTCCCAAGCGGGCAAAATCCAAAACCTCGTTTACAACACGGTTGAGACGCTCTATTTCTTCCCCCATCATCCGCACAATTTTACGGGTTTCCCCCGTTTCCTCTTGGTATTTCTCACTAAGAAATGTTGCAAAACCCTTGATGGAGCTAAGGGGATTTCGTATCTCATGGGCAAGCCCCGTCGCCAAATTGCCGAGCGTTGCCAAACGCTGAGAGCGCGCCAATTGCTTTTCCAAATTCTTCGTAGCGCTGATATCGCTAAGTAAGATGATATAACCCCCTAAATGTCTATCACGGTAGCGGGCGGCAGTAATCTCCCAAACCGTTATGCCGTCTGCGGAATAACAGTGTTTGCGAGGGGCATCCCCCGTGTTTGGCAAACCAGCAATGGTGTTTTCGATTACCCAGGCTGCCTGTTCTTCGTTGTTCCCTGGCACTGCCAAACTCCCTAGAAAACGCTTTCCCAATTCATTGGAGGCTCTTATCTGCAAATTTTCATCGATCACCAAAAGCCCGACGGGTATGTTGGCGGCAACCCCTTCCGACAGTATTCTCAAACGGCGCAACGAGCGGCGCGTGGAATAAAAACTCACCGCCGTTCCCAATAGTAGCAGCGCCAAGATACCGATGAGGAAGGTAATGGTGTTCCTTTTGATGGTCATTTGTCTATCCATTGCCCGCGCCTCTTCGTAGCGTTCCGTATTCAAACCAACGAAGATCACCAATTCTTCATCACCATCACCGAACGGGGTAAAAAGACCAAAAACCTCATAGGTATCCGCATCCTGCAAATTCGCCACTCGTCGTGCCCCTTTAGTTGAAGAGACTCGCTGCGCCTCTGGCAAATCCAAGCCGTAGTACGCACCGATGTGAACGGGGTCGCTATCGGCGACAATCGAACCTCGTTTGTTGGTAACGATTATATAGTCGATATCCGTTGCCTGTGCGGTTTCCCAAACGAGCTTTTGGAGGAAAAATTCCCTCCCCCGCACATCGGAACGCAAGGCAAGGCTGGAGTGAGCGGCGGCTTCTAGAGAGTGGACAAGTGCCTCCCCCCGCTCTTGCAACATCTCACTTACATGGCGCTCCTGCACATCCAAACTGCGGGCGGATAGATAAACAAACGACGGCACTAAAACCATCGATGCCAAACCTACCAACAGAACAAGGCGGGGCAAAAAATCATTATCGCGTAAATTCATGGGCAATTTCTCTCTTACGATATTGGATACTTTTGTTAGCATTGGTGGATAAAAAATATCCATCGATAATTTTGGTAAATTCGCCCCAATTTTGCAAAATGCCAGTTATATCGACAAGTTTCGTTTTGGCACGGGGATTGCGTAACCATTGTGTAACCGATGTCGAACAAATTCTTACCAAGGAGGTAGAAAAATGAAAGAAAGGTTGGGAACATTAACTTTGGCACTACTTGTCGCCCTACTCTTTGCCGCAACGGCTCAAGCACAAATTGGCAAACACGGACAGGGTGATACTACTGGTGCGTGTAAGATGGCTTGTAAAATGATGGAAGGTAAAAGTAGTATGACGGGATGCAAAAGCGATGGTGCCAGCAATAACCCTATCGTTGATTTTAACATCCTTCCCTAGTTGGCTAAAAGCAACATTGGTAATATTCAAAACAATTTTAACAGAATGGAGGCAGAAAAGTGAAAGTAAGATATAGAACATTGTTATTCACAGCGCTTGTCGCCCTACTCTTTGCCGCAACGGCTCAAGCACAAATCGGCAAACGCGCTCAGCAACAAGACGGCTCTCCGAGCGCCTGCAAAATGATGGGCGGTGGCATGATGGGCGATATTAGCAGATTCTCGGAGCTGGAACTAACTAGCAACCAAAGCAAAACGGCAAAAGAGCTGTATGGGGCATATCAAAGGGATATCTATGCGCTAGAAGACAAACTGATTACGGGACGGAGACAGCTGCAGGACTTGCTATCACAAACCACCCCCGATGAGGACAAGCTCTTTGCTGTCAAAAAAGAAATGTTCGCTGCAAGGAATAAAATTGCCGAGAGAAACTTGGATTACCAGCAGAGTGTTATGAAGCTCCTGACAAAAGAGCAAAAAGAAAAGCTGGTAAAACTCGATATTTGTCCAATGAAAGGTGGCGCTATGGGTAAGGGGAGACCGCAACCACGCGGACGCCGGCACCATCAAAGATAACGCCAAGCAAATGAATGCCAAGCATAGGCGTGGGGGTTTCTCTCCCCGCGCCTATTTTCTAACGGCACCCCTCCCCTAGTGTCATAAGTGCCATCAACAAAAGTCTTGACGAGGCTATTAAAAGTAACGGCAAAATGCCGCTCGAAAAGAAGACATTGTCCCCCGATTTTTGGATAATGGGTATCGAGAAATGAAGGAAAAGCTCAAGATAGGGGTGCTAGTTTCGGGAAGTGGTTCCAATTTGCAAGCCATCATCGACCGTGGCGAAGACGGTTCTCTAGATGCCCGAGTCGCCGTGGTAATCTCCAACAATCCCAACGCCTTTGCGCTAGAGCGCGCCCGCCAGCACCAGCTCCCCACACTCGTTATCGATCATAGAGATTTCCCCTCCCGTGAGGATTTCGATGCGGCATTGGTCGCTGCCCTCCAGGAAAAGGGCTGCGAGTTGGTGGTAATGGCAGGCTTCATGCGCGTCCTTACCCCGTTGTTCTTTGCCGCTTTCCCCCAAAAGGTTCTCAATATCCACCCAGCGCTTCTTCCCGCTTTTGCCGGCATCGACGCCCAGCAACAGGCGTTTTCTTACGGCGTGAAGTTCGCAGGCTGCACGGTGCATTTCGCCGATGCGGGTATCGATACTGGTCCCATCATCATGCAGGCGGTGGTGGAGGTTCATCGAGACGACACCAGAGATACCCTTGCCAAGAGAATCCTCGAGCAAGAGCACCGCATTTACCCCCAAGTGATTCAGCTCTATGCGGAAGGACGCCTTGAAATAGAGGGAAGGAAGGTTTTTATAAAGGATGCCTTACCCGCTCCCCGATTGGGGATAGCCAATCCCCCTCTGGAAAAATTTTAAAGACACAGGTTTCTAATAAGATGAACACACATGACGCATATCAGGTGCCCACTCTGGGAAGGGCAAGGTTCCCCTCTCCTTTGAAAATAGACAATTTTACCAGTGAGAGGGCACGGGTGCTTTTGAAGGTAAAAGGTGAAGCGCCGTTTACGGATATTGCCAAGCAAGGGCTTTTGGAGGTTGCCGGGGCAAGACAAAGGCTTTTCTTTGAGCCAGCGCGGAGCAAGGCAGCGATAGTAACCTGCGGGGGGCTTTGTCCTGGTATCAACGATGTAATCAGGGCGATAGTAATGGAAGCATTTCACCGTTATGGTTTGCAGGAAATCGTCGGCATCCGCTATGGCTTGCAGGGCTTTATCCCTTCCTATGGGCATGGTTTTACCAAGCTCACCCCTGAGTTGGTGGAAGATATACACAGAAACGGCGGTTCCTTGCTCTCCTCTTCGCGGGGGGGACAGGATGTTTCTCAGATAGTGCGAATGTTGCGCGATAATAAAATCGATATCCTCTTTTGCATTGGCGGTGATGGCACGATGAAGGCGGCAAAGGCTCTCAGTGAAGAAATTTTCCGACAAAAGTTAGCCATTGGCATCATCGGCATCCCCAAGACCATCGATAACGACCTCCATCTCATCGACAAAAGCTTTGGCTTCGATACAGCGATAGAAAAGGCAGCAGAAATAATTTCCTGCGCCCATGTCGAAGCCAAGGGCGCCCCGATGGGGATAGGACTTATCAAACTCATGGGCAGATTATCGGGACACATTGCGGTAGGGGCAACCCTTGCCAATGCCGATGTAAACTTCACGCTCATCCCCGAATTGCCTTTTACTCTGGAAGGAAAGCGGGGGCTGCTCGCGGCAATAGAAGCACGGCTACTTAGCCGTAAGCATTGCGTTATCGTCGTTGCCGAGGGGGCAGGACAGGATATAGTCGCTAGCAGTAAAACAAGAGAGTTCGATGCCTCAGGTAACATTCGGCTCGGCGATATCGGTCTCTTTCTAAAGGGTAAAATCGAAAAGTACTTCGCCACAAAATCTATGGAGATCAATGTAAAGTATTTCGACCCTAGCTACATAATCCGTTCCATCCCCGCCAACACCGCGGATAGCATCTATTGCGGCGCCTTAGGTCAATACGCCGTCCACGCGGCAATGGCGGGAAAAACAGGGATGCTCATCGGTAGGGTAAATTCCCACTTCGTTCATATCCCTTTGGCGGAAGTTACTTCCGGCTCCAAGGTGGACATAGAAGGGGATATGTGGATGCGGGTTATCGAAACCACGGGACAACCATCGACATTTTCTTGAGCAAGAAAAAGGGCTTGCAAAAAGTTTAGAGCTACATTAGGGCGCGCCGTCGTTCAACGATAGGGAGAAGTAAAAAATGTCAAGATTATGCGATATTTGTGGCAAGGGGCCGGTGGTAGGCAACAATGTTAGCCACGCCAACAACAGAACTAGGCGCGTTTGGCATCCTAATTTGCAAAAAATAAGCTGCCAAAACCCCCAGACAGGCGCCGTCAAGCGCTTGAAGGTCTGCACCCGTTGTCTAAGATCCGGTTTCGTTAAAAAGGTTTGAGGGCGCCTCATTTCTAGAACACCATTCCGATGCTTGGAGCGATTGCTGCCCTTATCGACAATGGCAAGTTGCTTGGATGGAAGTGGTGATGCTCTTGGCAGGTAGCGGTTAACCCTCTTGGCATTGACACCCTCTTTAGATAAACTTCATCACAAGAAAACACCGTTTTGGTTTTGCTGGAGTTTCGCTGGCTTTTCTTCCCTTTTTCAATCCACCCTTGCCTTATCGAGATGCCCTGCCGTTTTCTATCGAGTCATCCGCTGGGAAATGCGGCACTCCCCTTTGCTCTATCTAGTCTAGGGCAAGCTGTTCGTTGTTTCTTGTCGAGAATTTCTCTCTAATGCCCAAGCGCATACCCAACATCATGCTTTGGAGATATGATGAACAAGTATAGAGATGCCACCGATGCCGTGCTTTTTGTGCGCGATTCTTCCGATGATGTAACACAATGGCAGCGCCGCCGAATAATAGATACCCTGGTAATCGAGACGGATCTGGACGCCGATGTTGCCGAAGCAATCGCCCTGGATGTAGAAAAACAAATCGTCGCCGCCGATGTAACATTCCTTACCAGCACACTGGTGCGGGAACTTGTCGATGCCAAGCTAGTCGAAAAAGGGTTTTTGCAGGCAAGGAAGAAACATGCCCGCATCGGCTTGCCCCTTTACGATGTCCGCAATTTGATAACATCCGCCAACAAAGGCAACGCCAATGTCCCCCTTTCGCCAGAAGGCACCAACCTCGCCATTGCCGAGAGCGTCAAGCGCGATTTCGCGCTTAGCGATGTTTTTTCCAGCGCTGTTGCAGATTCCCATGCCAGCGGCGATATCCATCTGCACGGGCTAGGCTATATAGATAGGCTCTACAACGCACGCCTTTCCTTGCTTCCCCTTCAAAAGCAGGGGCTAAATTTTCCCCATTCCCTTGTCTCTGCCGCCCCTGCCAAACACGCCGAAACGCTCGTTTTGCATATGGTGCGCTTTTCGGTAGCTATGCAGGGGATTTTGGGCGGACATCTGGCATGGGAGGCGCTCAATATCTTCTTTGCTCCCTATCTGGTCGGCTTGGATGAAGCCAACATCAAACAGACGGCACAAATGCTCGTTTATGAATTTTCCCAACTCGCGAGCGCCAGGGGTGGGCAATCGATTTTTTGCGATATCATTCTCTATTGGAACATTCCCGCTTGTTTCGAAAAACAGCGGGTAATCCTGCCGGGAGGAGGCGAAGGTTCCACCACCTACGGCGCTTATAAAAAAGAAGCCCGCCGTTTCTTCTTGGCAATTTTCGAGGTTCTGCGGGAGGGCGATGCCTTTGGCAAACCCTTTTCTTTTCCCTGCCCCATCGTAAAGGTCGATGCCGAATTCCTAAACAGCAACGAGCCAGAAACATCCCAAGCACTTTCGTTGATAAGCGATGTGGCATCTGCCATGGGCAACACCGTTTTCAACTTGGTGCGAGCAAATACCAAAGAAAACTTGTTTGCCTTCCCGTTCGGGCATTCCTTCGTTGCCCATAATGTATCCTTGAATATGCCACGCCTCGCCTTGTCGAGCACACTCGATAACAGCGATGTTTTTCGGCTTTTGGAAGAACGCCTTGCCCTCATCGGCAAGGCACATAGGCAAAAATATGATTTTCTCCAGTCCTTGTTGGAAAATGGGAACGACTCCCCCCTGGCGCTTTTGGGCACCCATGAGAAAAATTCTTCGCTTTTCGATTTGAACAAAGCAATTTTCTCCATTGGTTTTGTCGGCCTGGCAGAATTTGTGCTTTTGCTTACATCGGAAGAAATGCACAATTCAGCAAAGGCACAAAGGTTTGCCGAAAAAACCCTCACTCGACTAAGGAGAGGCATTGCCGAGTGCGGGAAAGAACACAATATGAATGTCAAGCTCGTTCATTCCCACGCAGAAACGACCGCCCATCGTTTTGCCCGGCTCGATTTGGCTCGCTTTTCCCCGGCTTCGGGGCGCTTGGTCAGGGGAGATATATCCTCAGGCAGTGTCTATTACAGCAATTCCTCCCAAATCTATGTCGGAGCGGAGATTTCGCCGCTAACACGGGCGCTGTTGGAGGGAAATTTGCAGCATAGAGATGATTTGGAAGCAACGAGCCAAATTCATCTCGCGGCGGGCTTTACCGCCACGGATAGAGTCGTTTGCTTTTTGAAGGAAGTCTTTGCCAAGACGCGCTGTCTGCAAATTTTATTTTCCCCAGAATTCGCCTTCTGCCCGCGCTGCGGCAGGCTTCTTCCCCCCGCTGCCACTTTTTGTGAAAGCTGTGAAAAGATAGCAAGGGATATAAACGCACGCATCACCCGCTATTATAGCCCCCTATCGGCATGGAATAGGGGTAAGCAGGCGGAGTTTCTAGAAAGAAAACGGCATAACGATTACTTTACCCAGTCGCAAGGCAACTGAAACTATCCCCCCGATAAGGGAGGCATGGGGGTGTTAAGCGAAATACACCCCCATCCGGGTGGGAGCCAAAAGAAAAAGGGCGTGATAAATCACGCCCCTACGGATAAAAGCGCAGCGCCCAGGGGAAACCACCCCGCCCTTCGGGAACCCCTCCCCCTATTGAGATAGGAATCTAGAGAGGAATCCCTTCCAATAGGATATCGTTGCCTATGCGGCGATATTTCAACCATTGCAGCTGCGGGGCTGCTTCGATCTTGGCAACCCCCAAATCAGCAAAAGCATCGGTGCCCCCCCCTCCGACAATCTTGGGAGCGACAAATACCAGCAGTTTATCCACCAAAGCCTTTTTCCAAAAAGCCGCCGCCACCTGGGCGCCACCTTCGACCAAGAGCGAACTTATCCCCCGCGCCCCCAGCTCCCGCAATGTTTCCTCGATATCGACCCTCCCTCCCTCTTCTGGAGGGAACAAAAGCACTTCCACTCCTTGGGCATTTAGGGCTTTTATCTTTTCTTCGTCAGCACCTCGACAGGCAAAAATGATGGTCTTCGCCGCTTTTTGTTCTTGTAGGACCCTTGCCCCCAAAGGAATGGACAATCGGGAATCCAAAATAACTCGAAGGGGGTTCCTCCCTCTCTGGAGGCGGCAAGTTAGTTGCGGATCATCCTGGCGGATGGTGCCAATGCCTACGAGAATCGCTTCATGCCCCCCCCTTAATCGATGGGCATAACGACGAGCGGGAAGAGAGGTGATCCAGCGAGAATCGCCGCTGCCGGTGGCTATTTTACCGTCGAGGCTCTGGGCAAGCTTCAAGGTTACGAAGGGTAATCCCGTTTGGATGAATTTAAAGAAGCGCTCGTTGAGGGCACGGGCTGCCCCTTCCAAAATACCGATGCTGGTTTTTATCCCCGCCTCTTGCAGCTTTTTCATCCCCGCCCCGCCCACCAACGGATTGGGGTCGAGGGTAGCAACAAAGACCTCCGCGATGCCGCTTTCGATGATCGCTTCGGTGCAAGGTGGCGTTTTCCCATAGTGGCAGCAGGGCTCCAGATTGACATACAAACGGGCACCTTGCAGTGACTCACGGGCACTTCTTATCGCCACCACTTCGGCATGGGGCTCACCGTAAGCACGATGATAGCCCTCGGCAAGCACCCGCTCCCCCTTGACTATTACCGCCCCGACCAGAGGATTGGGGCTAACCTTCCCCCAACCACGCCGTGCCAGAGTCAGCGCCCGCGCCATGAACCTTTCCTCTTGGCTGATATTTCCCTTGACCATGGTCATAACCCTTTATCTCGTTAGCCTTAGTCCTCTTAAGAGGGCGTTGCCGCTAATATGTTTCGAACATTGACGCAACATCCTTAATTGCAATACCTATTTCCACCAAGCCAAAAATCCCCAAAAGCTCGCACAAGAATTGCTTATCCAAAAATAAAGCAAACACACCTGTTCTTATTAATTCGGCAATTGAACATGGCAAAAGATCCTTTCTGGTGCTTACCGAATATTTTGCCCTTTGTCGTCATTCCCGCAAAAGCGGGAATCCGGAGGTTTTGGGGACGCGATTCATCGCGCCCGGGCAACACCCTAAAAATCTAAACCTAAACCCATGTAGGCTAAAGGGAAGCACCTACCACACCTTAAACCCCCAAAGCCCCGCACCACGCTACCTAAAACCTGAAGAAGGTAGGAAACGATTGGCGGATGACTGGATTCCCGTTTGCACGGGAATGACGGTAAAAGGTAGGAAACGATTGGCGGATGACTGGATTCCCGTTTGCACGGGAATGACGGTAAAAGGTAGGA
>Ga0172371_10001923_pt1 | contig 33038 bp, 30 predicted proteins | sample Lak12m_FD_114543 | JGI IMG/M metagenome (GOLD analysis project Ga0172371, IMG submission 114543) | Freshwater microbial communities from Kabuno Bay, South-Kivu, Congo - kab_022012_12m | ecosystem: Environmental > Aquatic > Freshwater > Lake | place: Democratic Republic of the Congo: South-Kivu...
AAATTTCTGGTATACTTGAAGGAGTCAGAGTGGCGGTTTAATCACCGAGGAGTCATGGAGAAATCACTGAAAGATCTCATCGGAGTTAAATCCCATAGTTGTTAGTTAACTAGACAAGACCCAACGAGAATTAGTCAAGAAAACACACGCGTAGTTGCTCTTGATAAAGGAAGCTTACAACAATGTGTTCTTCTTTCAGAGCTACTTGGTCTAGATCCAGCAGATCATATGGTTGTGTTTGACAAAAAAAGGAGCGGCCACAATATGGTAGGTAATTCCGCAATGATTTATGGAACTAAAGATGATCTTGAAGGAAAAGATATAATTATTTATGACGATATTATCGACACTTTTGGATCGTTGGAAAAAACTTGTAGAGTTTTAAGAGAACAGTATCATTGTCGAACAATTACCGTTGCAGCAACACACGGAGTTTTCTCTTTTCCGGGAAGGGATAATCTGATAAACGCATTGTATCCGAACGGCGCACAAGACCAGGTTATTGATAGGGTTATATTAACTGACAGTTTACCAACGCCAAGATATGCCTTTGATGGAGTAGGTGGGGTTACCGTTTTACCAGTAGGTCAACTTTTAGGTGGATTAGCGCATATTTTTGCGGATTTTTCTCAAAAAGAAATGCTGAGAGATTCCTATATCAGGCAGTATGTGTTAGATCCTATTGATAAAGAACAAATGTGGGAGTACTTTAATGCTGTTTATGCAGACCCAAATCGGTTGCCAAAAGACTAATCTATATTAGTTTTATTACTCTTCCCTGTAATTTTTGCCTTCCGTTCCATTGATTAAGATCGATCGAGTATATGATTTTGATTGTTTGTCCACGTGAAAGTTGAGGAAACATATCCGCACCATTAAAATAGATCATTTCCAACGGTACGGTTTTTGAGTTGGCATCTTTCACCAACAGTCTTAGGTGTTTTTGAGTTTTACCCAAGATTTGCGCATCAACCAATTCGACTGCACTATAAAATGTCGGGCGGGGGTTGCCGATGCCGAAGGGTTCCAATTTAGTTAAAGAGTTAAAGAGTTCAAGGGTTGCGAGTTTAACCGGGATTTTGAGGTCTGCTTCGACAAGCGGGATCAGATCATTTTCAGTTAATAACTGATCGGCTTTTTTTTCGGCGGTCTTGGTGAAGTCGGCGATCTGGTCTGATGCGATGGTAAAGCCGGCGGCTTGTTTGTGGCCGCCCACATCGACAAGATATTCTTTTAAACCGCGCAGAAATTCGGTCATGTGAAGGGAGGGAATTGATCTGGCCGATCCTTTATAATGACCGTCGCTTCTGGTGATGACAATGGTTGGCCTGTAATATTCTTCAGCGATTTTTGAAGCAATCAGTCCGATGATCCCCTCATGCCAAGTTTCAGATTGAAGAATAATAATTTTAGGCAAAGTTGCGAGTTGCGAGTTACGAGTTACGAGTTCTTTTGCTTCTTCCACCGCTTTTGTCACCATATCTTGTCTCTGAGTATTTCTGTCGTTGAGATGTTGGGTTAGTTGCTGGGCGCGTTTTTGATCATTAGTACACAACAAGCGCAGTGCATCAATCGCATGCTCCAGCCGCCCGACCGCATTGATTCTGGGTGCGATAATAAATCCGATTTCGTAGGGAGTAATCGGCTTATCAACAATTCCGGCCTGTTTCAATATTTGACGTATTCCGGGACGCCTGACTTGTGGATAAACCTGAAGCCCATACTTTACTATCGATCTAGCCGGTCCGATTAATGGTACCATATCGGCGACAATTCCCGTTGCTGCCAGGGCCAAATAATCGGATTTAAAGTTATCAGTTAGCAGTGATCGGTTATTAGTAAAAGAAGAAAAACGACTGAAAATTTCTTTTGCAAAAAAATAGGCGACGCCGGCGCCTGACAATTCAGGAATGTGAAAGATCGCCAGAGCGTCATCGGGCTCTTCTTTTGGCGCCAGATGGTGATCGGTAATCACGATCGGGATCCCCAATTTTTTGGCATAACTCACTTTTTCTTTTGCCGTAATCCCGTGGTCGACGCTGATGATAAGGGCCGGATCGTATTGTCGTTTTACTGTATCGATACCGATAACAGAGAAGCCGTAGCCTTCTTTTTTCCGATGGGGAACATGGGGCATCACCTTAAATCCCAACAAATACAGTGTTTCCCATAAAATCGCGCCGCCCGTGATCCCGTCGGCGTCGTAGTCGGTGTAGATGACGATCATTTGCTGGGTTTTTTTGATTTGTGTCAGTAATTTCACGACTTTTTTCATTGTTACCCCATAAGATTGCCGAAAATCAGTCAGTTTAATATTTAATGGAGAAGGAGGTTGGAGAAATTCGGCGATGTTTTTGATTTGTCGTTTGGCAATGATCAGATTAACGATTTGCTCGGGAGTAATTTTTTGAGACGGCTTTATTTCCTGATGAAAACTGATTTTCACCCCATTATTGTAGCATTTTTTTTGGAGTCGTCGACATGGGAAAGCAGACGAGTTGATGATAATTTCTGGCCGATTAATCCCAAGTTCTTGTCAACCTGAGCTGTTTGATTGTAGGCATTAACGACATGCTTAGTTAATACCGAAAGCGATTCTTGGGTTTTTTCGTAGTCTTTTTTCATCGATTGTAAAAGCTCCAGGATTTCCTTGGCTTTGGTCTCGATCTTCTGACCCTCAAAAGACATAAGAACAGCCTTCATATAAGCATAAAAACTTAAGGGGGAGACGGGCAAAACTTGTTTCTCACCGGCAAAATCGTAAAGAGTGGCATCATTGATAATCTCGTAATAAACCGATTCGGAGGGGATATACATCAAGGCATAATCAACGGTTCCTTCGGATACCAAAATGTATTTGCGGTGAATATCCACGATGTGTTTTTTTACATCGACCAGAAATTCTTTTTTTAATTTGGTTTTGTTTATTTCATCGGCAGCTTGAATAAACTTCCGAAAATTATCAAGGGGGAATTTGGAATCTATTGGAATTAATCCTTGACTCGTTTTTATGACTGCGTCGACTTTTTCTCCATTTTTGAAACTGTACTGCAACAAGTAAGATGACGGCGGAAAATACTGCATTAACAAATCCCTTAACACTTGTTCTCCGATATTACCGCGCAGTTTGGGAGATCTTAAAAATTCCTGCAACTCCCTCATCGATCGACCGATTTCCGAAAATTCACCGATGTTTTTTTGGACTTTGGCGATCACCTGGGCGGCGTTATCCAGTCTTGTATTAAACATGTCCATGTTTTTTGTCAGTTTAGCATCGACTATGGCAGTAGAGTTTTCTAGGCGTTGGCCAATATCTTTAAGCCAGGCGATTATGTCGGCCGATGTTTTAGTTTTATCCTCAAGCTGTTTTAGCCACAGACGGATAATTAACAATGCAACCAGCAGTAATATCAAAAGAGAAAGAAAAAAGTAAGGCAAACCCATGCTTTTATTATATCAAACCGCCGCCACGGAAGATTTTGGGTTTGAGCCAGTCCTGGGGAGCGTTGGTTGCCGCTTGACGCGGCAGAGTTTGACCTTGTTGATTACCCTCGGGCGCCTGAGGTTGAGTCTCGATCGTTTCAATTGGTTTTGTCGCTTGGCGCTCAAAAACACTGGGAACAGCAGTCCCTATCCCAACCGGTCTTGTTTGAGACTTGAGCGGTTTTTTTGTCGCTCCTGCCTTAAGCAGTTGTGCCGCTGTTTCAAAAGTTTCTGCGTTTACAGAATATGAAGTGAAATTATTGGTCGCCTGCGCTAAACCATTATATAAGTTAGTCGCGATATCTTTATCAACATCGGCATTTATCCCCTGAAGGATTTTAAAGATTAACTCACAGGTTGACGATGCGACTTTATTGACATAATTAACCGATCCAAAAAAACCATTAGTAATATGGCGATCGATATTGATGAGATTTTTCCCTTGGAATTGGGTTTGGTTGTCAGTATAGACGGCTCCCAGGCTATTCAAATTGGGAGCATCAACTGAGACGATAAAATCGATGAATCCTCCGGTATACGAATATTTGACTTGGGCGGGATCAAGTTTGGGAAAACCGCCCCGCGGAGCAATAATCAAATTAAAATTGTTCCCTTGGATATTGTAGTCAACCTTATCAATCATTCCGTCGCTATAGGGGAAAGAAATGACGAGGTTATCGCCGGCGGTGGCAATGGTTTGTTGAAATTTATCAGATCCCAGTATGTCGCTTCGAATCACCGAACTACAGGCTAAACTGAGGTTTTTCCCGATCTTACTTAAACCCAAATAAAGAGCCGTGGCGGCGGCAATGGCATCGGCGGAAGGGTTGGGCGGTAAAACGATTACGCCTGAATTGCTTTTGTTGATTACTTCATTAATTCGGGCAACCGATTGGCCATTATTAGTAGGATACATAATATTATAGGATACATTTTATCACATCGCCTATGTGAATGTCAAGTTGAGTAGAAAAGATCATTCCTGCCTCTTGATCTTTTTTGGCCTCGGCAATTTTCTTTGCCCGATTTTTTAAAGAGACGAGTTTGGCTCGGCCGATCATCTGATCATTGCGGTAGATTTCAAGTTCGTCGGCGAGATTAATCTTTCCTTTGATAATCTTTACGCCAAAAACCCTTTCCCCTTCAATCGTGAAACTGGCCAATATTTTCGCCTCACCTTTTAAATTTCTTTCTTTCGCGGCTTTTTCTTGCAATAAATCGGCCACTTCAGTCAATTCATTAATCAGCTCATAAATTATATTATAGGTTTTGATGATTACCTTTTCCTGTTTGGCGATCTGCACCACTTCCGGATCAGGTTTGATATTAAAGCCAATGACAATGCTGCCGGTTGTTTTTGCCAAAAACACGTCGGATTTATGAATATTGCCAACCGCCTTTAAGATCAGGTTAACCTTTTCGTTTTTTGACAACATTCCCTCAATTGCCTCAAGAGATCCTTGCGAGTCGGTCTTGATGACCAAAGACAGTTGTTTTTCTGTTAAAGGTTGCTGGAGAATTGTCTGTAGATTAAATTGGGCCGGCTGTGAGTTTGGTTTGTCAAGGTCAGGCGGGTTTTGTCCTTGAGGTTTATCTGAAATGAGGCTTCCCACCTCGGGAAGCTTGTCAAATCCGAGTATTTCAAAGGGTTTTGAAGGGACAACCTGGTTGATTAACCGGTTATTATCATCAATAAGAGAACGGATTTTGATTTTGTCAGGGCCACAATAAACAACGTCTCCAACATTTATTTGTCCGTCTTTGATGATCGCGGAAACAACAATGCCGCGGCGATCTTTTTTAGTTTCGATAATAAATGCTTGAAGGGAATTGGTGGGCGAAGTTTTCAGATTCATATCGCTGGTCACCAACAAGATTGTCTCCAATAACTCTTTGACGCCTGCGCCGGTTTTAGCCGACACGGATACTACCGGGATTTTTCCGCCCTGTCCCTCGACCAGTATGTCGTGTTTGAGTAAATCGCGCTTGACTTTTTCTGAGTTGGCTTCCGGAAGATCGATTTTATTTAGGGCGACGATCATCGGGATATTAGCGGTCTTGATATGAAAGATTGATTCCACTGTTTGAGGCATGAGCGAGTCTTTGGCGTCAATCAAAAGAATGGCGACATCGGCAACGTTTGCGCCCCTGGAGCGCAACCGGGAAAAAGCCTCATGGCCCGGCGTATCAATGAATGTAATTTTATTGACGGGATATCCTTTAATCTCGCATTTGACTTCATAGCCGCCGATTTTTTGAGTTATTCTTCCGTGTTCTTTTTGGGCGATTGTACTCTGCCTGATATAGTCCAGGAGAGTGGTTTTTCCATGATCAACATGACCTAGAATGGTGACGATCGGCGGACGAACAATCATATTTTTTTAAAAAAGGGTTAATTGACTGGTTTGGTGGCAACTAACTGATCCGCAGTTGTTGAAGAGGTGGGAATTTGGGCGATGTCAATTTCGTAACCGGTTAATTTTGCAGCTAAATTAACGTTAACCCCATTTTTTCCAATGGCCAACGGAGCCTGGTTTTCTTCGACGGTGACGGTGGCGCGCTTGGTTTTATCGTCGATACTGATCTGGACAATTTTTGCAGGGGCTAGAGCTGCGGTGATGAAAATTTTATTGTCTTTATTCCACTGAATAATGTCGATTTTTTCTTTTTGGGCAAATTCGTCGGTGACAGTCTGGACGCGAACACCTTTTTGACCTACGCAAGCCCCCACAGGGTCAACTCCTCCCTGAGTGCTGAAAACGGCGATTTTAGCTCTTTCTCCGGGCTCTCGTGCGACCTTTTTGATCTCGACTGTCCCGTTGGCAACTTCTGGCACTTCGCGTCTGAACAGTTCCAAAATCAGTCTTGGGTCAGCCCGAGACACGATTATATGAGAACTGCCGAATTTATCTTCGGAGATGTCTTTGATATAAAAAGTAAGGGCATCGTTGACCTGGTAGGTCTCATTGCGAATTTGTTCTTCTTTGGGCATGATGGCTTCGGTCTTACCGATATCAATGTAGGCGTTATAGCCGTCATAGCGAATTATTCTTCCTTTAACCAAAGTTCCCACCTGGGTGCGGTAATGATTGATTACGGTTTTCTTTTCCGCTTCACGAATTTTTTGAATGATCACTTGTTTGGCTGTTTGGGCGGCGATGCGGCCAAATCCAGGCGGGGTAATGTTTTTATCATTATGAAAAATCTTAGTTTCGCCGGTATCTTTGCTGACTTTCGCAGTCAGTTCCAAATCGACTTTGGCCGGATATTCTTTTTTATAGGCGGCCAGTACTGCCGCCTCAATCGACGCGATCACTTCATCGGGAGAAATTCCTCGTTCAGTGGCGACTTGATTGAGAGCCAATGCAAATTCAGTTTTGACGATAGTCATATAAAGTTATTGTAACAAAAAAAGCCTGAAAATCAACGAACAATGGTTTTTTTAGGAGGAGTCGCTTTTTTGTTGTCGGGAGGAGTTTCTTTTTCTTTTTTATCATCGGTTTTACCAGATTCTGGAGCTGTACTTGGTTGAGCGGTTTCTTCCGGCTTGGCCGTGATCACATCGGGGGTGGCTGTGGTTGTTTCCGCCACTGTGCTTTCTTCTTTATGAGCGATGACAGAAACGATCACTTTTTTCGGATCATCTTTTATTTCATACACCGAAGACTTCGGTAAATCGGCGACGGTAATTTCCTGACCGATTTCTTTGATTATGCCGATCTCAACAGGCAGCGTTTGAGGAATATTCTGAGGAAGAGCTTCGATTAACAGTTGGCTGGCCTGCGTCAGCAATACTCCGCCCAGTTGGGTGACCGCAGTTGACTGGCCGACAATCCTCACGGGAACTTTGGTGGCAATTTTTTGTTTAAGGTCGATTCTGCGGAAATCAATATGTAATATTTTATCGGAGACAGGATGTTTCTGGATGTTTTTAATAAGGACGGGAATTTCGTCCTCGCCGATTTTGACATACACTATCTGTGTTTCTTTTGCCGATCGATGGACATTGACAAATTCCCGGTAATCGGCGTTGACTGAGAGAGATTTAAAATCCGGGCCAAAAATATTCGCTGGGATTTGTCCTTTTTGGCGTAAAGCCTTTAAATTTTTTCCAAAAACAGTGCGTTTAGTAACGGAAAGCAAATTTTTATCCGCAGTCTTTTTGACGTTTTTCATAATTATAAGCTAACTATTTTATTGTTTCAGCAACTCCAGAAAAAAAATTTTATCAGCCGACAAAGTTGTATTATAGACGATTTGTTTATTTTTCACAAGGGGAGAAAAGTTCTGGTTGATCAGCGAAATATTGTCGGGCAACTGAATCTGAAAATTAATATCATTGTTGCTTGAACCAGTTTGTTTTTGCAGAAGCAGCTGATAAATTGATCTTCCTTTCGCTAACGGCTTATTAAGTTGATAGGCGACCGTAATGCTGGTTTCCGTTTTCGGGGGGATATCCAATAGGAGCCCGATCTTCTGGAAACGATCTTTTTCCCAATCAAAGTTCTGGATCAAAACTCCGTTTTTAGTGACTTGATCTATTTGAGCGTCTTTTGGCAGTAAAATTTGAAAATAATTACGATAATTTCCTCCTGGAAAAACATTGTTATTACTTTCATTTTTGAAATGATTTGAAAAGATGGTGCTAATGGCGCCGTCGGGAGCGATAATTGTTTTTATTTCCTGATAGCGACTGATAAAAAAATTGGCCTTATTTACGCCTAAATTGGCGTCATAAGGAAAAAGATAATTGCTGGTGCAGACATTTATCGCTGAAGGGCAGTTGGGTTCAACGATTCTGCCGGACCAATAGAAAGCGTCAATTATCTGTTGGAGCGAGATTTCATCAAAATACGCGACGATTTGTTTTTCATCCAATGATTTCTTGAGATTCTGGAGCAGGAAGGAGATTGGTATTTGGTCAATTGATGTCAAAAGTTGCCGGGTAAGGGAAGAAAGAAAACTTTTTTTCTGAGTGGAGCCGGGGAAAAAATTTTTTTCGGAATACAGCTGAGCTTTCAGATAAAAGTTATTCTTATTTATTACTTCATTAAAATCGGGTAAATACAAATCACCATAGGCTTCAAGGATATTTTGCAAAGCACTGGTTGTCATCAATATCCCACCGTTAAAATCACTAAAATGAATCTCTTTATCCAGAAAAAACTTTGCTTGAGTATAATTTTCCAACCAGTCAGGGGAAAAAGCACTGTCGCGCAAAAACCAGTGAGGTTGATTGAGATAGGTTTTGATTGGGTTTGGTGGATCAAAATGCGCGATTAATTGACCATCAGCATCATAGACATCATAGATCTGGAGATCGGTCAGCCCCAGATCTTTAAACTTCAAAATCGCAAAAGAACCGATGAAACCGCCGCCCGGCCGCAACTCCATATTATTTGCCATCAGGAATAAATATTGTTTTTCCGTGTCTTTAGCCAAAAAAACAGGAATCAGCGGCGTAATTTTTTTAAACTGGCTGATTGTTCCGTCGATCTTTCCAATCTCTATCTTCATATCGGAGGCTCGAGGGAAAAAGGCCGGCAATTTTTGATTCAGATAGTGTAAATCTTCTTCCAACTTGTCCAGTTGAGCTGGAAGTTTATCAAAATGATCAGTCAGCCAGAGCCGTTCTTCGGCCAGCCGGTGTTTTTTTATCACCGACTGAAACATTTTCCGGCCGATCTGATTGAGAGCGGCGGCCTGATCGATTACGCCTAGGGCCTTTTCGTTGATCGAAATTAGATTATCGGGCAGCCCGGCCATTGAAAACAACAACCAAGTAGGACGAACATACCCATATAAAATTTTGGACAAATTAAACCACCGGCGGTTTGAAGAAAGATTGTCGCCTAAGACTAAAGAAAAATCCCTCTTTATTGTTTTTGTCGTTTTATATAACAGGAAGCTGCTGACAGCCAAAGGAATGACAAAGATCATATGGAGAATGATAAAACCAATAAAGATAAATAAAATCAGCCGCAGTCTTGTCGACTGATACGGATGGATCGGCATGATTTTTGGCGGCCGTTTGGTTGGGATTTTGGTTTTTTTAGACAGTGGTTGCTGGAGTTTCAAAAAAGTCTCGGAGCTTTTTGAAAGGGCGAACCAAACAATATTATCGAGATTCTGCTCGATATAATCCCGGTCACCGTCGATCAGAATCGCCTTGGCGGCGGACTGCTTTCGTAGACTTTTTTCGGTTTGGGATGAAAGGTGATAATTAAGATAAATATAAACAATGTTTGTTGTACTTACTGGGCGGTTTAACAATTTTTCATTGATCAAAAAACAAACTGAGAACGGCTGGATATCTGGCGGGAGGACGGGCGATAGATAAGTACTCCAGTCGTACTTGTTAAAAACTGATTTTAACAAGAGGGTCAAGACAGAGCGTTGGCGGTCAACGATTAATACCTTCAGCTTACTTTCTTTAAGTTCAGTAATTAATTTCATATAGGTTAATTGTATAATTAATCAGTGATGAGAAAAAGCGAAGAAAAAAATAAAATGGCGATCATTGGCGATGTGAACTCGTTGGTTGTCTATCTTAAAGTTCATGCGATTACCGAGGTGGTATTGATTGGGGGCTGTTTTGATATTTTGCATTTCGGCCACCTGACTTTCTTGCAAAAAGCTAAACAAGAAGGCAACTTTTTAGTGGTTCTTTTGGAATCGGACGAATTTATTAAGTTGCGTAAAAAACGCTCGCCGGTCCACACTCAAGCGGAAAGAACGGCCATATTGGCCAGTCTGCGTCAGGTTGACTGGGTAATTCCTTTATCCCGCATCATCGAGGACGCTGACTACCGGCAAATCGTGAAAACGATTTCTCCGGCAGTCATTGCCGTTACCTCAGGCGACCCGTTAATGGCCAAAAAACAAAGTCAGGCAAAAATGTTTAAAGCCCAGATAAGAGTGGTAACGCCACTGATTAAAACTCTTTCATCAACAAAGATTGCCAGCGACACATTTCCCCAGTAAAAAAAACCACTCCTGCCGACGGCAGGAATGGTTTTCCAATTGACCAAACAAAAAGGAATTTATGCTGCGCCGATCTTATACATTCCAGTGCCGCAAGTGGGGCATTTGGCTTTCATGGCCGGTTTGCCATTTTTCATAGTAACTTTTTCTGGATTGGATACTTCTTTTTTGGCTCGGCATTTGACGCAATACATTGTCGCCATAGTTTTTCACCCCCTTTGCCTTATGTAAATTAATAGAACCATCAGGCTAAAAACTGATTACACCCCTTATCGTACCAAAATACAAAGCAAATTCAACTAAAACGATTATAATTATCAGCCAAAGGCTTTTTCTCAGGTCGGGAAAAAAATAAAGATTAATTGGCGGGGAGACGACTGCCTTGTTTAGGTTAAAGTCCGGTTTCTTGCCGACCGCTTCGTTAACGCCATTAAATGACGCTGGTTTGATAGGGGAAAATTCGAGTCGGCGCAGACGATTTCGATAAGCGGCGATAATTTTCTGGCGCCGCGTTTTTTTTGGCATGGAGATATTGTAACCATATTGACACATATTTGTAAAGAGGTTAAAATGAATTCAATATGCTGTTCCCTTTTTTAGGAGCGTTATTAGCGGCGTGGTTGGTTGTGGCATCATATGTTATTTGGAAGATCAGAAAAAGCCAAAACCAGCTTCTTCATACGTCGGGCAAACAAGCGATCGAAGATGTTTTGAATAAAATAATAAAAGATATCCAAAAAACCAACAGTGATATAATTACAGCGACAAAAAGCCTTAATGAATTAAAATTGAACTCTCAATATCATTTGTGTAAGACAGGGGTCGTGCATTTTAATCCGTTCGGTCATGTAGCAGGAAAGCAGAGTTTTGTCGTGGCAATTTTGGATCGGCTACAAAACGGTTTGGTGATCAACTTTATCTACACACATGAAGGAGTAAGGGTGTATACTAAGAAGATTAAATCAGGAAAAGGCCAAGAGTATGATTTGTCCGCCGAAGAAAAAGAGGCGGTTATCAAGGCTCAATAATCTCATTATTAGTTTTTTTTGAATATGAAGAAGGTGTTTTTGGGAATTGGAATAATTTTGATTTATCTGGTGGCAGGGTTTTTATCATATAGTTTCTTTTCCAATCAATCGCTGATGGTTAAGGGCTTTATTAACCCCCTTTCATTATATAGGCCGCCCCAGTCCAACGGAAAAAGCGACCAATCCCTAGCTGATACCGAACCGAAAACTGAAGTCTGTCCAATCAACGGCCAATTAATGACCAAAACTCAAAAGGCCAAATGGGAGACGCGCCGGCCCTTGGGGATAATGGTGGAAAACAGCAAACAGGCCAGGCCCCAATCCGGAATAAATGCCTCGGATGTAGTTTATGAGGCGGTGGCGGAAGGCGGAATCACCCGTTTTTTGCTGATTTATTATTGTCAAGACGCATCCTATGTCGGGCCGGTTCGATCGGCGCGTGTTCATTTTATGAAATTGCTGCGGGAATATGGGGATTACCCGCTTTATGCTCATGTTGGCGGCGCCAATTGTGACGCTGAAACCGGTTCGGGATGCGCTAACGGTGCGCCGGCAGACGCGCTGGGGTTGATAAACAAATTAAAATGGGGAATATATAATGATTTGAATCAGTTTTCCGTTCCCTTCCCCTATTTTTGGCGTGACTATGAAAGGTTGCCCGGCCGGGACACCGAACATACTGTTTATACATCTACAGCAAAGCTGTGGGAATATGCTAAAAATAAGAGGAATTTAACCAACGTTGATAAAGAGGGAAAAAAATGGGATATAAATTTTACGCCCTGGAAATTTAAAGACGATGAGCCGCTTGACAAACGTTCCTCGGCCAATAAAATAACATTAGGTTTTTGGAGCAGTTTTTCCAGTGATATGGCGGTGGAGTGGAATTATAACAAACAGACAAATAGCTACGCGCGCACCAATGGCGGCGAACTGCTGACAGACAAAAATACCGGAAAACCGGTCGAGGCAAAAAATGTCATTGTAGTTTTTGCCAAAGAGTCGCCGGCCAATGACGGTTATGAAGGCGGGCACATCTTATATAAATTGACCGGAAGCGGCGATGGTTTATTATTCCAAGACGGAAAAGCAATCAAGGTAACCTGGCAAAAAGCAGACGAGGAAACACGAATGAAATTTTATGACGAGAACGATAAAGAAATGTCAATCGTTGGCGGAAAGGTATGGGTGGAAATACTGCCGATTGGGAATAAAGTTAACTATTAAACATGCTGCAGCACATTATTCCGTCGAAAACCCGCCGGAAAATCTTGGAATTATTTTATCAGCACCCGCAAGAAATGTATTATCTGCGCAAGGTAGTGCGCGAGATTAACGAGGAAGTCAACGCGGTCAAGCGCGAGTTGGATATCTTGGAGGGCACAAAAGTATTGTTCAGGGAGAAGCGGCTCAATAAGGTTTTTTATACACTCAACAAAAATTATCTATATTACGATGAATTTGTCAGGATTTTTGCCAAGACCAATTTTCTCGCAGCATCAATCTTCAAAAATGTCAGCAAACTAGGCAAGCTTAAATTCGCTGTTTTGGCAACTAAATTTGCAAAGGGCCTGTCCATTAAAGAAGACGAGATTTATCTGCTGCTGGTAGGAGTGGTTGTTGTTGCGGAAGCGGCCGCCTTGATTAAGGAAGCCGAAAAGTATTTTGGCCGAGAGATCAATTATACGGTAATGACCGAGGACGAATTTATTTTTCGCAAACGCAATAACGATCCATTTATCTGGCGGTTTTTAAAATCTCCTAAAATTATGTTAATAGGTAATGAAGACGAATTGTTCAAATGAGGCCGTTTAAAATAATCATTCCGGTAATGCTTTTGATCAGTGTAATTTGGATTGATCTACCAGAGAATCTGCCTGTGCGGTTGCCGATTGGAAAGAGTAAGATTGAGTTTAAAATTAATCCCCTTACCATAGACACGCAGATTATGGGTGTGACCATAAAAAAAGAATTCAAGACACGATTGGGTTTAGATCTGCAAGGAGGCAGCCATCTTGTCTTCGAGACGGACAGTTCAAAAATCAAAAGTGCTGATTTAACCGATGCTTTAAATTCGGCTCGCGATATTATTGAGAAAAGGGTCAATTTTTTTGGGGTGGCTGAACCGGTTGTCCAAACTATCAAATCGGCCAATAATTATCGGATCGCGGTCGACCTGCCGGGAATTAATAATGTCAATGACGCCATTGCCTTAATCGGTCAGACCGCCCAGTTAACCTTTAATGAAGAGGGCACGGCCGAGGCGAAGATCGCCACGCAGACACCGGTTTTTTTACGATTGACCAAGGAAACGGGGTTAACCGGCCGCGATATAAAGAAAGCTACCGTCCAATTTGACAGCCAAACAGGAAAGCCGGAAGTGGGTTTAAGTTTTACGGCTGAGGGGGCAAAATTGTTTGGAGAAATCACTAAGCGGAATATCGGCAAACCGGTTGGGATATTTATCGACGGCATGCCGATTTCAACGCCAACCGTCCAGCAAGCCATTCTTGACGGTAATGCGGTGATTACCGGTACTTTCTCAGTCGATGACGCGAAAAAACTGGCCATCGCAATCAATTCGGGCGCTTTGCCGTTGCCGATCAAACTGATCGAGCAGCGCAATATCGGGCCGACTCTCGGACAAACGGAAATTAAAAAAAGTGTACTGGCCGGGTTGATCGGATTAACGATGGTTTTGGTCTTTATGATTGCTTATTATGGTCAATTGGGAGTAATTGCCTCGATGGCTCTTATTATTTACGGTTTAATCTCTTTTGCCATTTTTCGGCTGATCCCCGTGGTCTTAACCTTGTCGGGAATTGCCGGATTTATTCTTTCAATCGGGATGGCGGTTGATTCGAATATTTTGATTTTCGAGCGGATCAAAGAAGAGATGCGTAAGGGTAAAGATTTCGACATCGCCATCCGCTTAGGGTTTGGCCGGGCGATTGACGCGATCAAGGACGCCAATATTACGACATTAATTGTTGCTTTCATTCTTTTTAATCCGCTCAACTGGGAATTCTTGCCGCAGTTTGGGATGGTGCGGGGTTTTGCCTTGACTTTGGCCATCGGCGTTGCCACCAGTTTATTTACGGGGGTTGTCATTACCCGTCGGCTGATTAAAATGTTTTACAAGAAATAGCAATGGTAAATTTTCTTAAATACACTTGGTTGTATCTATTGGTATCGGCCATCGTAATTGGTGGAGGGATATTTTCCATCATAAAATGGGGATACAATTTCTCAATTGATTTTACCGGCGGTACAAATTTAGAATATCAGTTCAGCCGTTTGGTGGACAGGGCGAATGTAAAGAAAGTATTCGTTGGCAGTAAAATCGAGACGATGGAAATCCGCCAGACGGGCAGAGTTTTTTCGATTCGCACCAAAGCCATTTCCGATGCTCAGGAAACAGAGCTTATTAAAAAATTAGAAACTGAATTAAAAACCAGAGTTACTAAACTGCGTTCAGAAACTGTCGGTCCGACACTGGGGAAAGAAACAATGATAAAGACTTTAGTTGCCTCAATATTGGCAATTGTGGGTATTTTACTTTATATGAGTTTTGCCTTTAAGGGGTTTAATTTTGCCCTGGCGGCGGTTTTGGCGATGTTCCACGATTTTTTAGTGGTAATCGGGTCATATTCCCTGCTGTCGCATTTTTTTGGAGCACAAATCGATACCCTGTTTGTGACTGCGGTGTTAACAACGATGTCATTTTCAGTCCACGACACGATTGTCATCTTTGACAAAATCCGGGAATATCATAAAAACGAAGGGCGGGGAGAAATAATTAATTACGCCAACCGGGCCTTGACCGAAACGATGGTGCGGTCACTCAACAATTCAATGACGATAATTTTCATGCTTCTGGCCTTAACGTTGATGGGAGGCTCAATGATCAGATTTTTTGTGGCGACCTTGTTAATCGGAACAATCACCGGAACTTATTCTTCACCCTTTATCGCCACTCCGATTTTGGTTTTCTTGGAAAGAAAAGTCAAGAAATAGTAATTGGTGATTTGGAAAATGATCAAAGTCCAATGTTTTCCTTTGGGCGAACTGCAAGCGAATTGTTACCTTTTGGTTAAGGAGCAAAAATGTTGTGTTATCGATCCTGCCGATAGCGCCGATTTTATCCTGAGCAAAATTCAAAAGGAAAACCTTCGACTCAAAATGATGTTGGCTACTCACGGTCATTTCGATCATATAATGGCCGCCGGCGAAATCCAGATTTCGCAGCCGGCAACTCCTTTATATATCCATCAAAGCGACCAATTTCTGCTTGATCGGATGGATCAAACTGCAAAGTATTTTCTGGGATATGATCCGGTGATTGTCCCGGTGAAACACGTCGATTATTTACCCGAAAACGAATTGAAAATCACCGACTATCAAATTAAAGTCATTTCGACTCCCGGTCATACGCCGGGGAGCGTTTGTTACTATCTTCCTTCCGAAAAGATCCTGTTTTCGGGTGACTTGATATTTAAAGAAGGAGTCGGCCGGTATGATTTTTCCTACAGCAACAAAAAACAACTGTTTGATTCGATCGATCGATTAATCGAGTCAACTCCTCAGGAAACCATAATCTATCCGGGTCACGGAAAGAAAACCACAGTCAAAGAACTCAAGAATTATTGGGTAAAATCCCACTTCAGTTAATTAATTAACTGAAGTGGACGATGCCTCTTGATTAATTTAATTAAATCAGCTCTTTTATTTTTTATCTTTCCCTCTATGACTTGAGAAAAGATTGAAGCAAGAATCTGTCCAACCTGTGGCCCTGATTTAAGATGGAGGATCTGCATGACGTCGTTACCGTTGATTTTTAAATCGGTAATTTTAAATGGTTCTTTTTGGACTTCAATCAGACGTTTTTTAAACAGCTCAAATCTCCATGAAGTCGATTTGGCTCCCGACCCAACCCGATCGCCTGTTCGCAGATCAAGCATGTCTTGGATATACTCTTTTCCCAGTTCGCGGATAAATCGACGGATCGCTTTATCGGTGATGATTTCCGATACCGTAAATTGATGATATTTAACTAAACGGACTAATTTGCTTTTGTCTTTGTTGGAGAGTCGCAGTCGGCTGGCAATTTTTTCGGCCAGCCGAGTGCCGGCCACTTCGTGGTTATAAAAAGTGATCAATCCAGTCTTTTGATCTTTACGAAAAGTTTTAGCTTTTCCGATATCATGCAGGAGGGTTGCCAGTCGAGTGACCGGATCGGGCGACGGACAATTTTTAAGTGCCATAACAGAATGGGTGCCTACATCATAAATATGATGCCGCAGCGGGCTTTTTTGTGGGATCATAAAACAAATTTCCAGTTCGGGTAAGATATATTGCAGCAGTTTAGTGTTGTGCAAGAACAATATTCCGTCAGCCGGATTGTCGCTGGCTATAATTTTCATTAATTCATCGCGCACTCTTTCACCGGCAATCCTGGTAATCTTTCGGGCATTGGCAATTATCGCTTGGCGAGTGGCATTTTCGATCAAAAAGCCCAATTCGGTTGCAAAGCGGATTGCTCGCATCAATCTTAAAGCATCTTCACCAAATCGTTGATTGGGGTCACCAACCGCTCTGATGATTTTGTCGGCTAAATCTTTTTGGCCGCCATAAGGATCACTAATTTCCCGGCCGTCATATGCAATTGCATTGATGGTAAAATCGCGTCTCGATAAATCATCTTCAATTGTTTTTGTCCACTGGATTTTTTGAGGGTGACGAGCATCTTGGTAGTCGCCTTCTTTGCGAAACGGCGTCACCTCAAATAAAACTTTTTCGATCGCCACCGTCACTGTCCCATACTGGTTATTGTAATAAGCGTCGGGAAATAAATCTTGGATTTGTTTTGGTTGTGCGTCGGTCGCAAAATCCCAGTTATCGACTGTTCTGTTAAGCAGCAGATTACGGACCGCTCCTCCCACTGCATATATTTGATAGCCGGAGGCGCGAAAAACATTGAAAAATTGTTTTACCCGATCAGGTAATGTTATCATATGGCAATTTTATTGACAATTTTTAGATAGTCAGGGTTAAAACGAATCAGTCGATTCGCTTGTTGTATTGTAAACCAGCCAGCGTCATAATATTCTTTTTTTGTAAAAACAAATTCTCGTTTATCAGTATCAATCAAATACCAGATATCATAATGATATTTGCATGAATATTTAGGGTTGACGATGTGTTTAATAGATAAATCGAAAAGTTTAATTTGATTATCAATTGGTAAATACCCCAATTCCTCAAGAGACTCCCGTTTAACTGTAATAGTAGGGTGTTCGTCTTTCTTAATGTGTCCGCCTGGCGGGATCCAGTCGGCGGCTTTAATATGGTGACAAAGATAAATTTGTTGGAGTTTTTTATCGATCGGCAAGAAAAAAACGCAGATGTGATCGCTTGGACTATCTTCTTTAGTTGGGGTTCCCTTTTTGAGTCGTTGAATAAATTGGTGATATGTTCTTTTGTCAACTGAGGATTGTTTGGCCAATTTTACTATCTCCTCAAGGTATCTTTTAGTCATAGACTAATGATTTTAATATGTCAATATTTTTTTTGTCCGGTCCTCTTTTATCAAATCCCGGTGTTTCGATGATAAAAGGCAGATGTTTGGTTGACGGATGATTTAACAATAGTCGGAAAGTTTCCAGCCCGATTGTCCCTTGGCCGATATTTTCATGACGGTCGCGCAGTGTTCCAAGCGGATCGCGACTATCGTTGGTATGCCACAATTCTAATTTGCGCAAACCGATTTTAAACTCAAAAGTCTGCAAAAAGTCATCCAGTTTCTTTTTGTCAGTGAGGGCGTAGCCGGCTGAAAAAAGATGACAGGTATCAAGACAGACGCGGACGCGCTCATCGCTCACATCCTTGATGATTGTTGCGATTTCGTCTATAGTCTGGCCGATTTTTCGGTTGCCGGCATTTTCTATGATAAAACGTGTATTTTTTGGCGTGGCACGCAGGATTTCCTTAATATGTTTAATCAAGATTTGATATTTGGAATTTAACTGGGATTTTGAATTTTGAGATTGGTTATTTTTAAATGATCCTAGGTGAACAATGCTTCCCCTGATTTCTAATCGGGACGCTACATCAAGTTCAGCAATCAGGGACTGTTTGGAAAGATGACCAATGCGGCCATTATCGGCTAAATTGACAAGATAGGACGCATGGAAGTAAACGGGGTCAATCTGCAGCTGTTTTTTGAGTTTGAGGAATTGTTGTTTTTCGTTATCGCTGATTGTTGTCATCTGCCAACCTCGCGGAGACGAAGAAAAAATTTGCAGACAGTTACCTCCGTTCGCCTTGATCCTTTCAAGAGCCAGATGATACCCTCCAGCAATTGAAAGATGGGCTCCCAGTTTAATGTCCATATGCTTTATTCTACCAATTTTTATACTGGTATTGCTCCTTGTTTTTCTTATTTAAACTTAGTATTCTTATTTTATTTATAAGAAGGCAACTTCTTTTTTTTATTAAAAGCGGATGGAAAATAACAATCAACCAAAGACCAAAAATATTCCGAAACTAGTTATATTATTGACAGCGGTTGTTGTGTTATTACTTGTTGTCGGTTTTGATTTATTTATCAATCGACCAGATGAAAAAAAAGATTTGCGAAGTAAAGCAGCTGATAATACTCTCGCCGATATCCAAAAAACATATGGTTTTGAGTCTGCGTCGGCTTTAACTGACGATTGGACTATCGATGGTACGGGAGCTTCTGTCGTTGGTATAGAAGGCAATATCAAACCTCATGGAGGCTCTAAGATGCTGAAGTTGGATAACAGGAACAGTTCAGACCAATATAAAACTTTGCAACTGCTTAACAAGGACGTATTAAATAACGTAAGCGATTATTCTTTAACAGGCTGGTTTTTTGATCCTGGCAGCCGTAATTTAGCGGGTAACCTGTGTATGCAGTTCAGGATGCAGACAACCAAAAATTCGGCAGTAGAAAATGAATATATTACAGGTTTAAAGACAACAAGCTTTAATAATACTTATTATATAAGGCCGGGGAAATTAGATAAGCCTTTTATTAATACGGGTGTCAAAAGACCAACAGAAGGAGAATGGCGTCAGTTCGAAATACGTGTTACTCCGAGCGGCGCTTATGGTTTGATTCAGGAAAAAGGGAATTCAACCCAGATGGTAAATTTAAGTTATATTCCTTCAGTTAATGATGTAGGTCCTGTAAACAACAATCTTAACACGATTACCAATTACGGTTTGGCGGTGGGGTGGGGTTGTGGAAACGTCTATTTTTTTGATGACTTGAAATTTACAGCATACAGTCATAAGGAAATAGCAAACCAAACAAGTTTAAAAATGGCCCTGCGAGATTATATAAAACAATATGTCGATTATGTTGACAGTAGGGGGTTGATTTATCCATATAATACGACAAAAGCAGTTGACCCCAAATCTAAAAAGGAATTATTTTTTTTGGATACGAAACAGGCAAGTCAGCAGTCGGAAAGAGCGATGGGCAACTATATCCTGGCTAAAGGATTTCTCTGCCGATTTGTCGATAAAACTTCTACCTGCTACGACAGTTTAAACAGATATATACACAGTATCTTCAAAAACGAAAATTATGCGCTTTATAAATCGTCTCACCCATACAATACAGGTTATACTTACGGCTCACAATTTAAAGGAGCCCCTTCTGCTTCTTTTGTCGGTTATGCGATCGGTTTAGCCGCCTGGCTTAACTGGGATAAAATTATGACCTCGCCGGATAATATCAGGCAGCTTGTGTACGATAGAATATCGGATACCGCCAACTATCTTACTCCCGAAAACACTAAAGTTACAGCGACCGCCGGCAATGGCACGTCAGAAGAATATGCTTGGCATGGCGCCTTTATGAGTTTGGCAGGGAACATGTTTAATAATGACAGTTGGCGCAACACAGGAAAACAGTATCTTAATTTAACTCTAAACAAAGAAAACTTTGGCCAGCCGAATCCGCCGCCTCCGGGAATGGGGCATTACGCGTTTTGGAATCATAACATGTTTCATCCTGCGTATACCATATATACTTTATCGAGTGTATCCGAAGGCCTTCTGACTTTCAAAATAGCAGGGAGGAATTATTCCGACGTTATTAATACTTCAAGTTTAAGAGGATTTGCAGATGACAACTTAAATGATACAATCAATTATAATACCGGGGGCACGAAAGCAGACTTCCGATTTAAAAAAATGTCGGCCGCCAACGGCAACCTGCCAATTTTTAGAGGAATTAATTATGGAGGCAAAGACGATTGGCTGCGGAGTGTCGACACTATCGGACAATCAGCCTTTTCCATGTTGGAAACGCTGGACTACTCCATGTTGGGGACACTGAACGACAATGTTTATAAAGATCGACTTTATGCCCTTATGCAATATCGGATTGATACCGATCAAGCAAACTTTCTGCCATATTATATTGCAGATGCCGATTTAGTTACGCCGCCGCCCCCCCCGCCTCCTCTTCCGGCCGCCTACGACGTAACAGCGACAAACGCTTTCAGGACAGTGATTGAGAGCACGGAAGCGTTATATGATACGGTGGCATATTTATGGCATGATAATTTGGTGTTAAGGAGTATTAGCCCTGTCACACCTGCTTTTACCTATTATTGATTGAGGTTAACGCCGATTCAATACCTCTTGACAACATTAGCAGTCATGGTGTATATTTGCTAAATATGGAAGATCTAACTTCACGTCAAGTCGACATCTTAAAAACCATTATTTCTGAATATACACAATCGGGTAGTCCGGTGGGATCAGAGATCCTGGAAAAAAAATATAAACTAGGTATTTCACCGGCAACGATTCGCAACGAGATGGTTGAGTTAGCTAAAAAAGGCTATCTGAAAAAAACCCATTTTTCTTCGGGGCGCATCCCGTCGGCTAAGGGACTGCGTTTTTATATTAAACACTTGATGAAAGAAAAAGAGATGTCGACCGCCGAGGAAGTAGCGTATAAAAATAGCATTTGGGATGAACGCAAAGAAACGCATCGGCTGCTTTCTCAGGCGACCAAGGTATTGGCCCATCGAACCGGACTGATGTCTTTGGCCACGACGAATTATAAAGATATCTATTATGCCGGACTGGTAAATTTGTTTGGCCAGCGGGAGTTTATTAGTTGGGATATTTCAAAAATCCTTTTGGAGCGGTTGGATGAAGTAGCTTATTGGGAGCGGTTGCTGAATAAGCTGCAGGCTTTGGATGACGATATTTATTATATGCTGGGTGAAGAAGACATGAACGATCCGGTATTTGACACTTGCTCCAGTGTATTTGGCGAATTTGAGGGAAAACGCATCAAGGGAATCATCGGCGTCGTCGGCCCAAGACGGATGTGTTATGATATTGTTACACCGCAAATTAAGTATTTTGCTTCCCTCTTGGAAACGATTGTCAAGGAACAGGGGATTTAATTTTTATTATGGACGACAAAAAAACAAAAAAAGCCTGTTTGCAGTGTGATGGAGAAATAAAAAAATTGGAGGAAGAAAATGGAAGGCTGAAACAAGAAATACTGAGTATTAAAAATAAATATCTGCGCGCCTTGGCAGATTACGCCAACCTTGAGAAACGCGTTGCCTGTGACAGAGAAGAATCGAGAAAAAACGCCAATCAAGTTTTAATTTTGAAGTTGCTTGGTTTTCTTGACAATATAGACAGGGCGGAGATATTTATCAAAGACAATCATCTTAAGATAATCAAAGAAGAATTTTATAAATTATTACATCAGGAGGGATTGGAAGAGATTAAGGTGTTGGGTCTGGAATTTGATCCGCAGGTATCAGAGGCGATTGACATGGTAGTCGGGGAAAAAAATAATGTGGTGGTTGAGGTGTTGCGGAAAGGATATCGGTTTAACGGCCGCGTTATGCGCACCGCACAGGTTAAGGTGAGCAAAAAAATACAAAATAACTAATAACAAATATTATTAATTTATTTTTTAACATTATGTCTAAAATCATCGGTATTGATTTGGGAACCACTAATTCATGTGTGGCAGTAATGGAAGGCGGAAAACCAAAAGTTATCCATTCTCAAGAAGGACGCAATGTCATTCCGTCGGTGGTTGATCCGGTCAAGCGGATAGTCGGGGACGTGGCTAAGCGCCAGATGGTAATTAACCCGACAAACACCATCTTTTCGGTAAAACGCCTGATGGGGCGGAGATTTAAAGATGAATCGGTGCAGTTTGATATCAAATGGTTGCCCTACAAAATTAAGGAAGGTCGGGAAGGTATGGCGGTAATTGAGATCGAGAACAAAACCCATACTCCACAGGAAATTTCCGCACAGGTGCTGCAGAAAATTAAATCCGACGCCGAAGCATATTTGGGTGAAAAAGTAGAGAAGGCTGTAATTACGGTACCGGCATATTTTGACGATTCCCAAAGGCAGGCAACCAAACAAGCCGGTGAGATTGCCGGTCTGGAAGTAATCCGGATCATCAACGAACCGACCGCGGCTTCACTGGCTTATGGACTGGATAAAAAACACGCCCATACAATCGCCGTTTATGATCTGGGAGGTGGGACTTTTGATATCACAGTTTTGGATTTGGGAGGAGGCGTTTTTCAGGTTAAGGCGACCAATGGTGATACTCATTTGGGCGGTGATGATTTTGACAAGGTGATTTTGGAATATTTGGCGAATGAGTTTAAAAAGGAGACGGGAATTGATCTGCGCAAAGATGTCCAGGCTCTACAGCGGCTGCGTGACGCCGCCGAAAAAGCCAAAATCGAGCTGTCATCTTCACTGGAAACGGAGATCAACCTCCCGTTTATCACCGTCAAAGACAATCAGCCGCAACATTTAGTAACGAAACTAACGCGTTCCAAACTCGAGTCTTTGATCGGTAATTTGGTGGAAAAAACTTTTGATCCGGTGAAAAAATGTTTAAAAGACGCTAAGGTTGATATTGGAAAAATTGATGAAGTAGTTTTGGTCAGCGGCATGACGCGCATGCCTTTGGTGATCGAAAAGGTCAAGGAGTTCTTCAAAAAAGAACCTAACCGGTCAGTCAATCCCGACGAGGTGGTGGCGGTTGGTGCGGCGATACAGGCCGGTGTCTTGACGGGAGAGACGAAAGACGTGGTTTTGCTCGACGTAACTCCCTTAACGTTGGGAGTGGAAACGTTGGGGGGAGTATTGACGCCATTAATTCAACGCAACACTACCATACCAACCGCAAAATCGGAAACATTTTCCACCGCCGGCGACAATCAGACGCAGGTAGAAATTCATATTCTTCAAGGCGAACGCCCGATGGCCCGCGACAACAAATCGCTTGGCCGGTTTATCCTTGAGGGGATTCCGCCTGCGCCACGAGGCGTACCCCAAATTGAAGTCGCCTTTGATATTGATGCGAGCGGGATATTGACGGTTACCGCCAAAGATAAAGCTACGGGTAAATCTCAGGCGATTAAAATTACCGGCTCAACCGGACTTACTAAAGACGAAATTGCCAAAATGAAGGACGAGGCCGAAAAAAATGCCCAAAAAGATCAGGAAGAAAAAGAGAAGATTGAAATGAGAAACAAAGCCGACAACATGGTTTATGTTTCGGAAAAATCGTTAAAAGACGCCGGTGATAAAGCTCCAAAGGATATAAAAGAAGCGATTGAAAAAAAGATCAAAGCATTAAAAGACATCCTCGATAAGGGCAGCAAGGAAGATCTCGAAAATAAAACAAAAGAACTGTCAGACGAGCTGCAAAAAATCGGTCAATATCTATACCAAAAAGGCCAGGCCCAAACTCAACCTGGCGGCGCTGAGAAAAAAACCGAGGCGGATGATAAGAAAGACGTTGAGGAAGGAGAAGTTGTCAAATAGGCAGACAAAGGAATAAATAAACTATATGGATTATTATGAACTGTTGGGTGTGTCAAAGGAAGCCAGCGACGCCCAGATTAAAGCCGCCTACCGGACTCAGGCCCTAAAGTGGCATCCCGATCGTAACAAATCGCCGGAAGCAGCGGAAAAGTTTAAGAAGATCACCCACGCATTCGAAATTTTATCCGACCCCAAAAAAAGGCAGCTGTACGATCAGTACGGTTCGGCGGCCTTTGAAAGAGGAGGGGTGGGAAGCGAAGGAGCTGATTATTACCAGCAAGGGCCTTTCAAAGTCTATACCAATTTTGGCCAAACAGAATCGCCGTTTGGCGACTTTGACTTTGGCGGGTTCTCTGATCCTTTTGAAATTTTTGAGCAGTTTTTTGGTTTTCAATCGCCATTTTCTCGAGGAAGGCGCCCGGCGCGCCGGCCGATTTATGAGATGAATTTGAGTTTTGAAGAAGCCGTCCGGGGAGTGGAAAAGGAAACGGTAATTGGCGGCAAAACAAAAAGAATAAAAATTCCGGCCGGTGTTGACAGCGACACTCAAATTAGATTTTCTGAGTTTGACGTCTTGGTCAAAATTTCACCTCACCCGTATTTTAAACGCGAAGGCCAAGATATTTATTTAGAAAAAGAAATCAGTTTTCCCCGCGCCGTTTTGGGAGGGACAGTGTCGGTCCCGACGATTGACGGATCGGTAGATCTGCGGGTGCGGTCAGCAACAAAAAGCGGGACGACGTTGCGGTTGAGAGGGAGAGGAGTGCCTTATCCTAACTTAGCGCGTCGTGGAGACCAATATGTGACTTTCAAAGTTCACGTCCCTGACCGAGTTTCGGCGCGCCTGAGAAAACTGTTGGAAGAATTAGAAAAAGAGTTGTCATAACTTCATAAAATTTAGTACAATAGTAACTTACTTATGAAGGTTAATGCAGGAAATTTAAAAAAAGGAGAATTTGTTTATTACCAAAACGAAATCTGGCAGGTGCAAAAGGCCGATTTCTATTCACCGGGGAAAGGGTCGGCGCTCATGAAAACCCGCATCAAGAATCTTATAAGCGGAAAAAATATTGAATATACTTATAAATCTGCGGAAACAGTTGAAACTTTGACAGTCTCAAGCGTTGAGATGCAGTATTTGTACAAAGATAAAGAGAACCTGTATTTTATGGATGAAAAATCCTACAATCAATATTCGGTTCCCTTAAGCGTAGTGGGAGGAATGGCAAATTTTTTGAAGGAAGGAGAAAAATACTATGTCTATCTGTATGACGAACAGCCGTTGACGATTCGGCCGCCGATGAGCGTTACGTTGAAAGTGGTGGAAACCGAAGGAGCGGTAAAAGGCGATACGGTAACGGGAGCCAGTAAAGTGGCTAAAGTGGAAACGGGTGTAACGGTGTTGGTCCCGCTTTTTGTTAAGGAAGGCGACCTCATTTCGATTAATCCTGAAACCGGCACATACCGGGAAAGAGTCAAACAATAATTTTTCTATGCTTTCAGTCGGACAATTGTTACAGGCAGAACGCCTCAAAAAAAACTTGACACTTGGCGATATCGAGAAAGCAATCAAAATCCGGCCGAAATTTTTGGCGGCCGTGGAAGAAGAAAAATGGCAGATTTTTTCATCAAAAATCTATATCGCCGGCGTCATAAAAAATTACGCGCTTTATTTGGGACTTGACTATAAGAAGATGCTGGCTTTTTTTCGCCGCCAGTATGAAAAAACCGAGGAAGTTAGTTTTAAAAGACGAGTCGCTCTCAAATATCTGACCCCCGAAACAAAGAAAGCGGCAACGATCGCGGTTGTAATTTTATTGCTGGCTTTTTTCGGGTATTTTCTCTACCAGTTGAAGCAGTTTCTGTCTCCTCCGACAGTGACGATTATTGCTCCGACGCAAACAGTTTTCAAGCGCGAGGAAAGAATCAAAATTACCGGAAGAACCGATAAAGAAGCCGTAGTTACTGTTTTCGGCGAACGCGTTTATCAAAATAAGGACGGTATTTTCGAATATGATTTTTTGTTGAGGCCCGGAGTGAATGAAATCACAATTGAGGTGACCGGCGCCAATGGGAAAAAAACATTAATAAAGAGAAACTATATCAAGCAGTGAAGAGCGACTGCAGATCTTTAATATGTCTGATCTTTTCCGAGGTGAATATTTGAGTAAAATGCAGCCGTCTTGCCTCAAGAATCAGCTTCTCCTGAAAAAAAACCGGTCTGATTTCTCCCAAAAGACCGATCTCGCCGCTAAAAACCGAACGGTTAGGAAGCGGCAGGTTTTTTATTGAGGAAATTGTCGCGGCAGCAATCGCCAGATCAACCGCCGTCGACCGGATGTTTATCCCCCCGACTACATTAACAAAAACATCAAGCCTATCAAGCTGAAAATGCAGAAACTTACGGATAACCGCCAAGAGCAGTTGGACTTTGTTAAAATCAACACCTCTGACAACCCGTCGAGGTATAACCAGATTGCTGGGGACGGTCAAAGTCTGCAATTCAAAAAACAACGGCCGCTTGCCTTCAACGACGGCGGTAATTACTTTGCCGGGACGAGGAGAATCGGCCGTGTCAATGAAAGCAGCGGGGTTGTCGACGGCCGCCAACCCGGAATTTTTCATCTCGAATATTCCGATTTCATCGGTTGTCCCAAAGCGATTTTTCAGAGCCCGCAAGATTCGGAAATGCGATAGTTTTTCCCCCTCAAACGACAAAACGCAATCAACCAGATGTTCGAGAGTTTTGGGGCCGGCAACATCGCCTCCCTTGGTGATGTGGCCAATGAGCAAAATCGGCAGATGATTTTTTTTGGCGAATTCGGTCAGCTGATCGGCGGTTGCTTTAAGCTGGCTGACGCTTCCCGCCGCTCCTTCAATATTTTTTGAATATATTGTTTGGATTGAATCAATGACCACAATGTCGATCTTATCTTTTAATTCTTCAAGACCGGCGATAATTCCCTCAACCTGCACCGTATCGCCGAAGACAAACTGTTCCAGATTAATCCGCAGCCGTTCGGCGCGGTCTTTCACTTGAGTCCCGGATTCTTCCCCTGACACATAAACTGTTTTCAGCCGGGTGAGCGCCTGTAAAAGCAGAGTCGATTTTCCGATTCCCGGTTCGCCGGTCAAAAGAATGACCGCTCCGGGCAGTATCCCTCCGCCCAACACCCGATCAAATTCATAGAAACCGGTTTTCAGGCGGTCTTTTTTTTGCGAGGTGATCTTAGTAAAAGGAGTCAGGACAATTTTGTCGACTTTCTCTTTGGATTTGTTTCTATTGCCCGTAATTTGCTCCTCAAAGGTATTCCACGCTCCGCAATCAGGGCATTTGCCCATCCATGAAGCCGAACCGTAGTTACAGTTGGAGCAGATATATAAAGCCATAAAATTGGTTAATAGTTATTAGTTAGCAGTTATCAGGAAATAATTAAAAAAATAATTAAAACTCAAGCAGGATTTATTCCTAATAACCCATAACTGATAACTAATAACTGAATTGTTTTGATTACATCTTCTCCACAGTCTTTATCCCTAATAAATATAATCCGTTTTTCAGAATTTGAGCGACGCTGCGGGTAATAAATAATCTAATATCTTTTACAGACGCTTCGGTTTTAAGAATTGGACATTTTTGGTAAAAAAGATTGTATTTTTGTGCAAGGTCAAAAAGGTAGGTGGCGATTGTATTTGGGGTATAATAAGTCGCGGCCTCACCGACTATTTCTGGAAAATGGATAACTGACCGCAATATGTCTTTTTCGGCTTCATCGGTTAATCGGCTCGTTTTTATGTTTGTTTGATTAGATTTTCTCAAAACCGATCGGCAGCGAACATATGTGTATAAAAGATAAGGTGCAGAATTACCTTCTTTGGCAATACTTTTTTCAAGATCAAAAGTAACATTCTTCTTGGGATCTGAGTTTAAAAAAGAATATTTAATACTGGCAAAAACAATATTCTTTAATAACTGTTCGTCTGAAATATGGAAACTTGTTTGTATCGATTGCTTTACTTGTTCAATCAAAGTAAATGGATTAATAATTTGTCCGGTGCGAGAAGCCATTTTACCAGTTGTAAGATTAATCATGCCGAACCCGACGTGTTTAATTTTATTAACCATGTCCGGGAAAACCAATTCTATGGCTTTCTTTACCACCGTCCAGTAATCACTCTGTTCATTTGCGGTAGCAACAACGGAAAGATCGAAAAGATATTCTTTCTTTTTTAAGTAGGCTAGTCCGATATCCTTAGCTTCATAGGTCGGATTTCCATATCGGTTGATAAATACTCTAGTATGCAGGTTATATTTTTCTCCCGTAAAAATTATTGCCCCCTTGCTTTTTAGAAAAACCTTATCTATATTATTAAGAACGATTTTCTTTCCTATATTAGCGGTTTCACTTTCGAAATAATAACGTTGATACTCTATTCCCAGGTCCTTTTCAAAGGTTTTGTAAAAATCAGTGCTCCATTTTCTTGTTTTTTCCCATAAGTCTTTAATATTCGTGTTGTGCTCATAGATTTTCTTATTCAATTCATCAACCTCTCGTTTGGCTTTTTGACTGTTTTCATATGCCGATGACCCCTGCTGGTAACAAGATTGGAGAAAGTCAACTTTTTCGCGAAGCGAACGCAATTTACCAATTTTATTTTCATTTTTAAGCACTTGATAAAGACATTTTGCCACATGAAGACCAATGTCTCCTTGATAATTAACTCGTATTACATGATTACCGGTAAATTCAAGGATGTTTGCCAAAGCTTGACCGTAAACATAGGAAAAAAAATGGCCGATATGGGGAATTTTATGGGTATTCGGTTGCCCAAATTCAAGCAGGATTGTTTCGCCATTTTTGCTTATCGTTTTTAAATCAATAATCTCTTTTGACTGTTGAATAAGTGTTTTTTTATTGATCCAGAAATTAATGAACCCGGGTTTGACCGTCTCGACTTTTTCAATCGTCTCGTTGGTATGAAAGTTATCAACAATCGTCTGCGCGATCGAAAGCGGATTTTTTTTCAACTTCTTTGTCAGCTTCATGGCAATGCTTGATGCATAATCGCCAAAGCGGGGATTGGCCGGCGACTCGATCGGGATTTCTGCCTCATCAACACCCATCTTTTTAAGCGCTTTTTCCAGTTGTTTAACGATAAGGTCTTTAATCATTGGTTAATATAATAACAGAAAATTTATAACACGGCGATGACTTCTTTAATAATTTTGGATAATTGAACTAAGTCTTTAATAGACATTTGCTCTTGAACCGTATGAGGATATTTAACGCCATCGGTGAGGTTAATTGTGACGATTTCGTGTTGATGAAGCACATTGGCATCCGAAACACCGGAGAATTGATAATATTGAGTTTTTAAATTGAGACTCTTGTAGATTTTGTCGATCGCCTGAATGGTCTTGTTATTTTTCTGATGAGTATAGCCGGCACAATAACCATCGGTTGAAAATTTGATTTTGGCCGGCAGCTGTTTCTGATGAACTTGGTAAATTTTTTTTAAGTGATTTTTGAATAAAATCTCATCATAACTGCGAATCTCGCCAGAATATTTAATCGTTTCCGGCACGGTATTGATCCCTGTCCCTCCCTGAATTGTACCGATATTGATGCCGGTCTCTCCCTTCTCAAGAACGCCAGTTTTTAGTTGATTAATTAACTGAAGTGTAAATGTAAGGGCATTAACTCCCTGATTTGGTTGTGATGCGTGAGCGGCTTTGCCAATTACTTCAACATAAAAATTAATGATATGCGGCGAGCGCAAAACAATACCACCAGGCGGATTGGCACTGTCAAAGACGAGGGCGAGTTTTGATTTCACCCAGGCAAAAGGAAAATGCTCGATACCGCCGCCGGTTTCTTCTTTGACAGAAAAAATTAATTCCAGTGGTCGGTTAATTTTGTTTTCTTCTAGTACAGATAACAAAGCAGCAATTGCCGCTTTGTTATCTGCCCCAAGAATCGTATCTCCCGAGCTTTTGATTACACCATTTTTTATGATCGGGCAAATATTTTCTCCCGGCTGGACAGTATCCATGTGAGCGCAAAGCAGTAGAGGCTGACCGCTAATTTGGTTGTGGGCATATATGTTGCCGACTTTGTCGGTTTTGAATAGAAAATGATTTTTTTCTAACCACTTTTTAAGATACAAACTTATCAGCTTTTCTTGTCCCGAAGGACTGGCAATTTGTACTAATTGTTTAAAAATTATGATTAGTTTATTCATATGTTATTTACCTCCCATCGTTAATGCCAAAATGGCTTTTTGAACATGCATTCGATTTTCCGCCTGATCATAAACAACAGATTGTGGTCCATCGATAACCGCATCAGTTACTTCAACACCACGATCAGCAGGTAAGCAGTGCATATAGATTGCATTTTTCTTTGTCAACTTCATCATTTTTTCATCACAAATCCATTGCTTATATTTTGCGGTAATTTTAATACATTCTGCCGGGTTAGCTGTCACAACTAAAGGCCCCCAGCTTTTTGGGTAAACAACATCGGCATTTTCAAAAGCCTCCTCCATGTTATTTGTAATTTTAAACGATCCTCCATAAAAGTTAGCATTTTTTTTAGTTTCTTGTAATATTTCCGGCATTAATTTATATTCTTTAGGATGAGCTAAAACAAGATCGACTCCAAATAAAGACATAAGTAATATAAATGACTGCGGCACGGAAATTGGTTTGGTATAGCTTTTAGCATAAGCCCAAGACATCACAATTTTTTTACCTTTTAAATTTTTTCCTTTCTTCTCAAAAATGGTCATTAAGTCCGCCATCGCTTGGAAAGGATGATAAATATCACACTGCATGTTAAACACAGGCACCGATGAATATTTTGCTACCTCCGTAATATATTGATTGCCTTCTTTCCAATCACAATGACGAATGGCTAAACCATGTCCATAAGAGCTTAAGATTTTCCCAATTTCTTTAGCAGTATCACCATGAGCAATTTGTAATTTGTCGGAAGGTAGGTCATGAGAATTGCCTCCCAAATGATCCATCGCTGCCTCAAACGATGTTCTGGTCCGGGTTGATGAAAAGAAAAATAACAAAAACAACGTTTTATGTAATAAATATGGCGTTGGTTCATTTAAAGCGAATTTCTTTTTAAAATCAAAAGCAACCTCAATGGCAGTTTGTAACTCGTCTCTATTCCAATTGTTGCAATTAATAAAATCCTTCCCGAAAAACTGGGTATTCATATTATTTTGATAATAAATTAATAATTTGTTGGTGAATTTTTTTTTGAGACATAACAATGGTTTGTTTTTGATTTTCCAGCCATAAAACCGTTTCATTCATATTTTTTTCGGCTTTTTTTAGCGATTCTTTCATAGATAGAGGACTGCTACCGCCTGTGTGTTTTCGTTTACTAATAGCAAAATTTGGATTTAAAATTTTTTTTAATTCTTCCGATTTAATATTTAATTCAACATTAAAAGGCTTTGCTTTTTCGACCAACTGATCAACAGAAATATCTTCTAATGATTTTCCGTTATTTATAATTTCATCTACCACTTGACCGACGATTTTATAAACCAACCGATATCCGATTTTGTTTTTTTGAGAAATATAGTCAGCGATGTCGGTAGTTAAGGAATAGTTGGCCATCACTAATTGCTCCATTTGTTTTTTATTGACATGGAGAGTATTTAGCACTTTCTCCAATGCTTCAAGCATCGTCGAAGTCTTGCTTAGTCCTAGACCGATATATTCTTTTACCTCACGAGTGTCACGGTTATAGCCCATAGGAAGGGCACTCAAGATGTTATTCACTATCAGAACAAAACCGCTTACTTGAGGATGGACCGAACGTATCAATTCCAGAGCATCGGGGTTTTTCTTCTGAGCCATAACCGATGAACCGGTGATTGGGTGCATACGTTGTGCCACTTCATCACCTAAACCAATCATGCTGTATTCAAAAGTATTGAAAAGCATTAAATCTTGAGCCAATTTGCCCGCGATTAAACAGATTTCGGACAATGCAGTCAGATAGCCAAGTTGGGGGAAACCTCTTGAGGAGATTGTATCCTGTGGAATCTCCCATGGGTGTTCAAAACCCAACAGCTTGGTAGTATATTCTTTATCAATCGGCCAGGAAGTTCCATACGACTCACAAGCACCTAACGGGTTGAGATTATAAAGATGATAGTAATGTTTAACGGTATCTAATGCTTTGGAAAAACCATAAAAATACGACAAACACCATTGACCGAATGTTGTCGGTTTGGCCGGTTGCATGTGTGTATAACCAGGCATAACCGTATCGCTATATTTTTGAACCAATGAAAACAATACTTTTTGGATTAGTATTAATTTTTCTACTATTACCAATATCTGATCTTTCAAATAAAGCATTTCCGTTACCATTACTTGATCATTTCTACTTCTACCGGTATGGACGCTATAACCTATGGCTCCCACTTTTTCGATAATTTTTGCCTCAAGTGATAATTGAGCGCCTTTATTTGGATCAATAACAAATTTTTCCTCTTTTAGTTCATTTTTAATTTCTTTTAGTGCTTTAAGGATGATGACAGCTTCCTTTTCATTTATGATTTTTTGCTTGAAAAGCATAAGCACATGAGCAATAGTTCCCCATATATCATAAGGAACCATCGCTAAATCCAAAG
>Ga0172371_10001926_pt1 | contig 33034 bp, 36 predicted proteins | sample Lak12m_FD_114543 | JGI IMG/M metagenome (GOLD analysis project Ga0172371, IMG submission 114543) | Freshwater microbial communities from Kabuno Bay, South-Kivu, Congo - kab_022012_12m | ecosystem: Environmental > Aquatic > Freshwater > Lake | place: Democratic Republic of the Congo: South-Kivu...
GCTCCTCCCCAAACGTCATGCCCCGCACTGTGCCTTCCATAGCCCAGACTCCTTGCTAAGTCCTATTGCGGCAATCCATTCCGCCGGGCAAGATTATAGCAAAGATGTGGGTAAACTTAAGGGTTGCAACCCGTGGGCTTGGGATCGACCGGAGAACGTAGAAAGTAGGGCGGACGGAGCGCAGCGACGCCCGCCGCAACGCGCGAAGGAAATGGCGGGCGTCGCTGCGCTCCGTCCGCCCTACGGCTTAGGCAGAGGAGACCCACGATGCGGCACTTCGGCGAAAAAACGCGGACGATCGCGGCAATGATTCTGGCGTGGATCACGTTAGGCGCTGTGGCCCGGGCGGGAGAACCGGCCTGGGCCCCCAAGCTCTACGGATTGTGCGTCGAAACCCACGACGCCAAGCACCGCTCGATCCCCCAGCAGGCCCAAATGCTCCGCGAGCTCGGCTTCGACGGCGTCGGCTACCCGCTCTGGCTCGATGAGAACCTCGAGAAGAACCTGCGGGTCCTCGACGACGCCGGGCTCAAGGCCTATCTCCTATATACCTCGGTCAACGTGAATCCGGCGGAGAAGCCCTACGATCCGCGGGTTCCCGCGGCGATCGCCAAGCTCAAGGGACGCCCGACGACGATCTGCGTGCTCCTGCGGGGATTTCCGCCGGGCGATCCGCGCGGCGAAGAGCCGGCCGCAAAAATTCTCCGCGGCCTCGGCGACCTGGCCGCTCAGAGCGGCCTGCGGATCTCGATCTATCACCACACCGGCGACTGGACGGCGAGCCTGCTGTTCACGCTCCGCGTGGTGAAGAAGACGGATCACCCGCAGGTCGGAGCCGACTTCAACCTCTGCCACTGGCTGATGGTCGACGGCGACAAGGACTACCGGCCCGTGCTCCGCGAGAACGCCGCCAAGATTTTCGTCGTGACGATCAACGGGGCCCAACTCGGTTCCAAGACCTGGACGAACGGCCTCATCCAGCCGCTCGACCGGGGCGACTTCGACAACCGCCAGCTCCTGGCCACGCTCCGCGAGATCGGCTACCGCGGCCCGATCGGCCTGATGTGCTACGGCATCCCGGGCGACGCCCGCGAACATCTCGAGCGCTCGATGAAGGTCTGGAAGAGTTGGGAAGCGGAGTGGGCCAAGCCGTAGCCGGTCGGCCCTGAGCCCTACAACGCGAGGTCGCCACTGGCGGACGAGCCGCCAGTGGCACCCGCCGCTGGCGTCGAGAAGGGCCAGCGGCCCGTGTGCCACGACCAGGCCAGGAAGAACAGCACGCCAAGAGCCACCATGCCGAGCCCGAGCAGCTTCATGGGCATGTCGGCGGTGGCGAACACGAAGAGCCAGCCCAGAAGGGCTACGAGGTTGGGCAGGGGGTAGAGCCAGATCCGATACGGACGCGGCATCTCGGGTGCATGCCGCCGCAAGAGGGCGACGGCGTAGATCTGGCCGATGAACTGCACCAACACCCGCGTGAGGATCAGTCCGTCGATGACCATGTCCAACGGCAGGGCACAGCAGGCGATCGAAATCCCCCCGATCACCAAGAGCGAAACGTGGGGAAAGTTCTTCGTCGGATGGAGGCGGCCGAACACGCGGAAGAAGTAGCCGTCCTGGGCGGCGGCATAGGGAATCCGCGAATAGCCCAGCAGAAGCGCGAAGACCGAACCGACGGTGGTCCACAGCACCAGCAGCGTGAACACCGTGGCGACGGGCTTGCCGTAGACCCGCTCCATGAAGATCGAGACGATGAAATCGCTGTTCGGGTTCTTCTCCGCCGGGACGAACTCCCGCCACGACACCACGCTGATGAGCGACAGGTTCATCGCGAAGTAGCAGATTGCGATCACCGCGAGACTGATGAGGATCGAGCGGGGGATCACCTTGCCGGGATGCTTCACCTCGTCGCCGATGTAGCAGATGTCGTAGTAGCCGAGGTAGTCGTACACGCCGATCCGCGTCGCCGCCCCGAGCCCCAGGAAAAACCCCACGGAGAAATCGAAAGCGCCGGGCGGGAAGTCGAAGGCCATTTGCGGGTCGAATCGGGTCGCGCCGGTGACGATCACCGCGAGCATCGTCAGCACGGTGCCTGCCCAGAGGGTGACGGTGATCTTGCCAATGGCGGTGATCCGGCGGTAGAGTAGGGCGATCGTCAACACGCCGACGATTCCGGCGACCGCGGCCTTCTCCCAATAGCCCATGCCCGACACGAGGTAGCCGAGGTAGTTGGAGAACCCGATGTACCCGGAGGCGATCTCCAGCGGCCCGCTGAGGATGAACTGCCAGATGAACAGGAAGGCCATCAGCCGGCCGAAGGTCTCGCGGCCGAACCCTTCACGGAGGAAGACGTAACTGCCGCCGGAGCCGGGCATCGCGGCCCCCAACTCGCTCCAGACCATGCCGTCGGAGAGCGTGACGACGAAGGCGATGGCCCAACCGAGCATCCCCTGCGGGCCGCGCATCGCCGAGAGCAGCAGGGGGATGGTGATGAACGGACCCACGCCGACCATATTGGCCATGTTCAGGGCGGTCGCCTGGAGCAGGCCGAAGCGGCGCAGCAGGTGCGGCTGCGAAGGTTCGTTGCTGGCGGTGGGGTGTTCCATGGGCAGTAGGCAGTACGCAGTAAGCGGGAGGCCGTACGCAGTAGGGCGGACGGAGCGAAGCGACGCCCGCCAGACCCGCTCCCACGTGACGGCGGGCCTCACTGCGTTCGGTCCGCCCTACGCTGGCTCGGAACGCGTGCCGTTGTGATTGATGAAGGTATTCGGGACCGGGTGTTGCGTCAACGGCCCGATCGCGCTTGACATGGTTTTCCCTGGGCATTAGCGTAGGTCGAAATCCCGAGCACCTCCTCCGAAAGCACAATGATGGAACGCGAAACCGCCGATGTGGCCGGCCCCCTGGTTGCGGCATCTTCTCAGAACGCCGGCCAGCAGGTCACCCGGCTTCGAGACATCTCAGCCCAGCAGTGGAGGTCCGGGATTGCGGCTTGGCTGGGCTGGCTCTTCGACGGCCTCGACATGCACCTGTACACCCTGGTGGCCACCCCGTTCGTGGCCCAGTTGCTCGCGGTGAGCGACGTGAGAGACCCCGACGTCGGCTACTACGGCTCCGTGATCCAGGCGTCATTCCTGGTGGGCTGGGCGTTGGGTGGAGGGTTTTTTGGGCGGATCGGCGACCGGCTAGGCCGGGCCCGGGCCCTCATGCTCACCATCCTCACCTATGCGATGTTCACCGGCCTGTCGTTCTTCGCGCAGACGTGGTGGCACCTCTTGCTCTGCCGCTTCTTGGCGGCCCTGGGCATCGGTGGGGAGTGGGCCGTGGGGGCAGCGCTGTTGTCGGAGACCTGGCCCAAGCGATGGCGCCCCTGGATCGCCGCGACCCTTCAGAGCGCTGTCAACATCGGCGTGCTCGTGGCCATGGTGGCGGTCACCCTGCTCTCGCTGGTCCCCTTCGGGACGACGTACGCCTACTACGAGTATCGCATCGTGTTCCTGGTGGGCATTTTGCCGGCGCTTCTGGTCTTGTGGATCCGCCGCGCGGTGCCCGAGCCCGAGGAGTGGCACACGGCCAAGGCCCAGTCGCGCGGCCCGGCGCCGGGCGTGACGGACCTGTTCCGCGGCCAGGTGCGGCGGATTACGGTGCTGACGATCCTCGTTTGCGCCCTCTCGCTTTCGGCGCATTGGGCCTTCATGTACTGGTTCCTTCAGCACCTGCGGAACCTGCCCGACATCGCCTCCTGGAGCGACCCCGAAAAAACCCGCTTCGCCACCCTGGCCATGACGCTGGTCATGATCACTTCGATCTGCGGCAACTACCTGGCCGGCCTGATCGCCCGCTATATCGGCTATCGCAAGGCGATCGCCTCGATGTGCGTCGCGTATTTCCTCTTCATGGCGACTGCGTATTTCGACTACGCGACGCCGTTGGGGCACCGGGCGCAGTTCTGGTGGCTGGTCGGAATGGGCGTCTGCCAGGGCTTGTTCGGCCTGTTCACGATGTACCTGCCGCCGCTCTTCCCCACGCTGTTGCGGACCACCGGGGCGGGCTTCTGCTACAACATCGGGCGGATCGTGGCGGCGGGCGGGACCGTGTTCTTCGGACTGTTTTCGCACCTGGGCGACCACCGGCCGGCCCTCTTCTACGCCTCCTTCGTCTTTCTCCCCGCCGCCGTCGTGGCCATGCTCCTGCCCGAGCCGCCCGACGAAACGCCGACGTCGTCGCCATAAAGCCGCGACCGGTGGTCGCGCCGACAGCCGTGGTGACGCCAGCCGAATGACGGTCGCGGCCTCGCTTCTACTCGGCGCAAATACCGGTGCCTCTTCTCTGTTCCACCTCGGACGAGCGGGCGCGAGCAGAGAAGAGGAATCCGTACTGCCTTACGGAGCGGTCCGTTGCCTATTCATCGATGGTCAGCCGTACTCCGATTTCGACAGCCCAATGGGCCATCATTCGAGCTTTCTTTTGGTACACACGGTCTTTCATCACGATCTCGTTGCCGTAGCGAATCGTCTTTTCCTGAGCCGTGGAAAGGAATTGATCGCAGAATCGTCTTCCTGCGTCCGTGTCGGGCACGAAGGTGATCGTGATGAACACCGGCTGGAATTCAGGGCTGCTACGCAACTGAGAATAGAGGCCGCGGAGATACCCTGTAGCACCATCCGCTGCGATCTCATCTCGAACGAAGACCGAAATGCAGTCACAGCAAATGAGCTCGAATTGCCCCACAATTGCCTCTTCCAGCGAAAGACCGGAGCGGACCCTTGTGGGACAGGGGGCGAAGAGCACCGGAGTTGTCGCCCGCTCAGGGTCGCGCCGAATCCGTTGCAGCGCGCGGGTAAGGCGATCGTGCTGAAACCCCTTCTGGAGCAGAACGAGCGTGAAGCCCGACACCCCCAACGCGACGCACTCCTCCGGCGGTGTCGGATGAAGGATCGCTCTCGTTTGGGCATCGAGCCAGGGCGAGTCCTCGGGATCGCCGCGGAAGGACATTCTCTCCCTCCAGCAACATCGCTTGTGACGTGATTCGATGCGTGTATTCTACGTCGATTCTCTCAGGATTCCAGATTACGCGAACATTGTCCGCACCAGGTCGTAGCCCACGGCGAAGATGGCTGCGTCGATCAACAGGTGGCTTACCCAAGGGCCGTAGAGCGATTGGCTCCGGTGATAGAGCCACGCCCAGAACGCCCCTCCCAGCGCCACGGCGAACGAGAAGAGATACGTGGCCGGCGAGGACCAGCCGAAATAGGTGGCCAGGAGGATGACGTGGTGGGCCGTGAAGCCCACGCTCGACACGCCGACGGCGGCCTTCCAGGGGATGATGGTGGGAAGCTGGCCAAAGACGAACCAGCGCCAGTAGTATTCCTCCAGGAACGAATGGATCAAGGAGTAGAACGTCGCCAGCAGCAGGTACGCCGCCACGCTCTGGACGCCGAAGCCGGCGATCTTTGTCCGGACCTCATCTCCCGCTTCTTGCAGCAGTCCGGCCGGCCTGAGCCACACAAGGTAGATCGCCACCCCGGCCGCGAACACGGCCAGCCCGAACACAAGCCCTTGGGCAATTCCGGCGCCATCGGACCGCGGCCGGGCCAGCCGGCGGCGCTCGATGGCCAGCACCCAAAAGACCGGAAACGCGAACTGGATCGTCTTACCGAGCGCGTAGGCTGTCTGTTGGAGCGCAGACGGCGATCCCGTCAACGCCACGAAATAGACCCAGGTGAAAAGGCTGGGGAACACCAGGGCAAACAGCGCGGCCCCAAGGTCTTTCCGACGCCGCCTGCGGTCCGAGAGGTTGCCCATGGCGAGTGCAACTCAGGCCACTTTGACCGTCGCTGCCCGAGGTCCTTTCCCGCCCCGCGCGGCCCCGTCGCCTTGCTCCAGCTCGTAGTCGACGGTCTGACCCACCTGAAGGTCATCGAACCGCGCGTCGACCACCGTGGAACAGTGGAAGAACACGTCTCCGCGCTCGGCGGAAATGAAGCCGAAACCACGATCCGACACAATCTTCTTGATCACACCCTGTGCCATCGCTACACCACTCCTCACCCTCGAACGCACTACGAACCTCCCGCCGGGCACACACGTGGGTTGGGGCCCATCGAGATCGCTCTCGGTGCGTCCAACGCCGTCCCGGTTCCCGATCCCCAATTTACCCGGCCAAGCCCCACGGGTTCAAGGCCCCTCCGAAGTGGCATCTTAGTGGTTTTGCAGCCCTTGCCCGGGAGTCGGTGGTCGCGCATGGCGGGCAATCACGAAAACACGAAAGGGCGAAAGCACGAGAAGCGTGGCAAATCCCCGCCGGCAAACCGATCGCTGGGGGGCCCTCCGTTCTTGTTTTCGTTCTTTCGTGTTTTCGCGATCTTTCTCCTCGTTGCAGCGGTTTGAAACGTGATCGTGCTGCTAACGCCTCATTTCTTCGCAGGATTCACGGGCGCCGGGACGATGCGGGAAAACGCTTCCCATCGCGGATTGACCTCCTGGACCGTCGGGACCCCGCGATGGACCCAAAGCCCATAGCGGAGCCGCAACGGGTGGCCGGGCACGATCTTCAGGGGCCCACGGAGCGTCAGCGAAGCCCCCATCCAGCCGTCGTCGCGCACGTGAAACGGCGTAGGATGGCCCGGGTTTTCAGGATGATCCATCAGGGTAATCCCGGCCGAAATCACGTCGCGTCCCCGCTGGGCCACGGGGCCGCTATAGTCGACCCAGCGGGCAGGCTTGCGGAACACCTGGGACTCATTCACCTGGCCGACCGAGTTGAGGATCCTTCCCCCGCCGTCGTGCACCCCGATCGTCTTCGCCATGCGGACCCCGATCATGCCGAACGGCGTCTGCTCCAAGACGACGGGCTCCGCCCCCGGCGATTCCAATTGAAGATCGACGACCATCAACCACTCGCCCACGGCTTCCGGCCGCCCCTTGCCCGGCGGCCCCGACGAGGCAACCGGCCATGGGCGCACGGCCGTGCGACGGCGTTCCAGGAGTTGGGTCTTGCCGTGCTTGTCCTGCCAGGCGTTGAGGGAGAGCATCGAGGCTTCGTCGTCCCCGTCTTCGTACTGGAGCACCTGCCGGCAGACGATCTTGGCTCCTGTCCCGTCGGCCCAGAAGTCCACCCCGTTGACCTTGTTGTGCGAGATCCAGACGGAGTAGTGATGGCGGTGGGAATCCGGGGCGTGGGGATGGCCCATGCGGGTCAGCGTCTGCCCATCCGGTCCGACGATCGGATACCAGAACGGCCGCACCAGACCGGACCCGAAATGATACCGCGTCAATTCCCGCCCGTCGCACTCCAGCGACGCCTGGTCGTACGGCAGCGGAATCACCTGCACCCGCGGGATCGGCTTGGCGGCGGGCAGCGGTGCCGCTTGCTCCTGGGCCAAGCCGGCACGCCAGCAAACAGCCGAGAGCAAGACCGCCGTCGGGCTCAGATATGGCCGTTTCATGGTCAAAGGCTCCTTCATACGCGAAACAGAGGTCCGAAAGCCCACGGGTTGCAACCCGTGGGCTTGGCTGAGTCCGTACACACACGTACCCCACATCGCCCCCTTACCCATACCTCCCGCGATCGAAATCGTCAAGAATCGGCTTGAAATTGGGCCACGGGCTCGGGTAGGCTGGGGGCGGCAATCGGGTATCGGCAGAGCCCTGGAAGTGCGACATCAGGTATCTCAAGAGCCCGTCGCTGGGAGCAATTCCGGCGGCGGGCTTTTTTGTCTTTGCGGCCGGGCGCGGTTTGCGCTTCGGGCCGGGATGGGGAGGGACTATGATCTCGCCCGCACAGGTCGAAGAGATTCGCCGGCTGTTGGCGGCAGGGGCGCAGAGCCTGCGGAAGATCGCCCGGCGAACGGGCGTCAGCCGCGGCACCGTGGCTGCCATTGCCCACGGCAAACGTCGCGATCGCCAACCGCGGGACGGCGACGCCGACGACCTCGGGGAGGAACCCCCAGGCCCGGTCGAGCGCTGCCCGCAGTGCGGCGCATTGGCCCAATCCCCCTGCCGCGCGTGCCGCGTGCGGGATTGGCTCCGCATCACGCGCCGCAAGGAGCCACGACAACCGCCGGAGGAGCCGCTGGAACTGGAACTGACCGGCGAGTGCCGCCAGCGATACGAAGAGGTCCATGCCCGCCGGATCCGGGACGGATGGGAGTAGACAGCGCCATGGGGACGCCGAGCCAGCGCAAATTCGTCGTTTACGCCGAGGGTCGCGACAAGATCTGCGACGGCGACCTCTTGTTGTTCCGCCGCCATGGGTTGATTTCGGCGGTCGGACGGGGCGAGCACAGTCACGCCGCCAAGGCCGCCTGGTGGGACAGCGACGCGTTCTGCCTGGAGATTCGCGAGTGGTACGGCGGCCGTGCCGTGACCCTCTCCAGTCAGGTGCGGCGCTATCCGGGCCGGATCGACGTGTTCGAGGTCAACCCCGACGACCGCTGGCCGAGCTACGACCGCCGCGGCGCGGTCCGCTTCATGCGGCGCCTGGCGGGCTGCGATTACGGCTACGCCGGGGTGGCGCTGGCGGCCCTGCTCCACTTGCCGGTCGTGCGGATGTTCGTCCGCGCCAGCGTGGACGACACCGCCGTCGAGCGCCGGCCGCCGTTTTGCAGCCAAGCCTGCGCGATGGCCGACCGGCTCGGCGGCGGGGTGGACCCTGTGCCCCATCTGGCCGACGCCCTGACCGAGCCGTCCGATCTGGCCCGCAGTCCGTTCTATCGATACCGCTTCACCCTGGTGCCGTGAATGTTCGCGTCCAAGGGGACTGGCTCCGTCGCAAGCCGCGTGGACTACGCCGATGACGCTTCCAGCGACGGTGCCTGTCCCCTTGGACGCACGAAAGGAGCCTCCATGAGCGCCAACGAATGGATCACGCTGATCGGGATCGTGATCTCGGCCGCGGCGGTGATCGGGCCGGGGATCGTCGCGGTCCACGCCAAGCTGGCCGTCGTGGCCACTCAGGTGGCGGACCTCTGCGACAAGGTGGAAAGACTCTCCTCCTCGCACGAAGAACGCCTCCGCATGTGCATCGACCATCAGTCCCGGCTCGATATGCAGGAATCCCAAATCGCCGACGTGATCGAACGAGTGCGGGAGATGGAAGGATGAGGGAGGTGGGGAAAGGATGAATGATGAAGGATGAAGGATGAAGGGTGGAGAATGGAGGATGAGAGGCTGCCGGAGAAACCCATGGCAGCCGTCCCCTCTCCCATTGGGAGAGGGTTAGGGTGAGGGCGGTTTTTTTGCCAGCACGATTTCGTCGTTTGCGCAGTCTCGGCATGCCCTCCCCCCCAGCCCCTCCGCCTACTGCCTACTGCGTACTGCCTACTGCGTACTGCCTACCATGCACATCCGCGATCGCATCAAAGAATTTCGCCGCGTTCCCGCTCGCCAATTGCGGCCGAATCCGAAGAACTGGCGCGTGCACCCCCAGAGCCAGCAGGATGCCTTGCGGGGCGTCTTGGCCGAGATCGGCTATGCCGACGCGCTGGTGGCCCGCGAGCTGCCCGACGGCTCGCTGGAGCTGATCGACGGCCACCTCCGGGCCGAGACCACACCCGATCAGGAAATGCCGGTGCTCGTGGTCGACGTGGACGATCAAGAGGCCGCCAAGCTTCTGGCCCTCTTGGATCCGTTGGCCGGGCTTGCCGAAACGAACCAGGATGCCCTGGCCGAACTGCTCGCCGGGGTGGAGACGGAAAGTGAGGCCGTGCAGAAGGTCCTCGACGAGCTGCTCGTCTCTCCCGATCCCGAGCTGGAAGACAGCAGCGAGACGCCGCCGCCGGAAGTGTCTATTCCCGAGGTGTTTCAGGTGGTCGTCGAGTGCCGCGACGAGGCCGACCAGAAGGGCGTATTCGAGCGTTTGACCGCCGAGGGCCTGAAGTGCAAGTTGCTGAACCTGTAGGGATTAGGGATTAGGGATTAGAAACCCCAGCGCTAGGCTTACGCGAAGCACCTTTGACACCCTACCCACGATCCTCAACCCGCAGCCCTCCCTAATCCCCAATCCCTAATCCCTGTCCCCGCCATGCCGCAAATCGACATCACCGTGAGTTGTCCCGTGTACGATTCGTTCCGGGTCCAGCAGGTGGCCGGGATGTTCGACGTACCGATCGCCCAGCGGGCGTCGGAGCGGTTCCAGGTCGACGTGCCGGAATTGAACGACGGCTGGCAGATCGGGCTCATCGTGGGGCCCTCGGGGAGCGGCAAGAGCACGATCGCGCGGGAGCTGTTTGGCGCGCGTCTGGTGCGCCGCGAACCTTGGCCCACCGATCGCGCCGTCGTCGACTGCCTGGGCGATCGGCCGATCAAGGAGGTCACGGCCCTGTTTACGACCGTCGGTTTCAGCTCGCCGCCGAGCTGGATCAAGCCGTACAGCGTCTTGTCCAACGGCGAGCAGTTCCGCTGCGACCTGGCCCGGGCACTGGCCCAGAGAGGCGGACACGGAGTCGGGAGTGTGGGAGTGGAGGAGAAGGGGAGCGGAGGAGTAGAGGAGGCTTTCCCCTCCGCTCCAGCGCTCCGCTACTCCTCCGCTCCCCTACTCCTCCACTCCTCTACTTCCCCCGTGGTGGTCTTCGACGAGTTCACCAGCGTGGTCGATCGCAACGTGGCGCGGATCGTTTCCGCGGCGATTGCCAAAGGGGTCCGCTCGGGCCGCATCGGGTGCCGGTTCGTGGCGGTCACGTGCCACTACGACGTGACGGAGTGGCTCGCGCCCGATTGGGTGATCGACATGGCCTCTTCGACGTTTGCCCGGAGGTGCCTTCAACGACCGGAAATCCACCTTGAGATCTTTCGTTGCCGGCGCCGTGTTTGGCGGATGTTTGCGCGCCATCACTATTTGACCGGTTCGATCTCCCCGTCGGCGCGGTGTTTCCTGGCCCTCTGGGAAGGCACGCCGGTGACGTTCTGCGCAACGATCCCCGTCCTCGGCCGGCGAAACCATTGGCGGGTCACGCGGATCGTCACCCTGCCCGACTACCAGGGCGTGGGCATCGGCATGGCCGTGCTCGAAGCCGTGGCCCAACTGCACCGCCGCGCCGGAAATCGGATCAACGTCACTGCCAGCCATCCGGCCCTGGTGGCCCATTGCCGCCGCTCGCCGCGGTGGCGGGCGGTGAGCGTGAAGCGGACCGGCTCGGCGAGCGCCAAACGCTTCAAGCCCAACTATCGCGGCTCCGGCGGCCGCGCGGTGGTCTCGTTTGAACACGTCGGGCCCGTCGAGAAATGGTAGGGTGGGTCGAGCGCAGCGAGCCCCACCATCGACAACCAGGCCAATTCCGGTGGGGCTCGCTGCGCTCGACCCACCCTACGACGCATGGGGAGTCAGCAGGAATGTCCAAGCGCGGCCGGCCTCCGGTGCTCGATCATGTGAAGAAGCGGGAGATCCTGGCGATCCTCACCGTGGGGTGCAGCCGGCGCACGGCCGCGCGGTACGTCGGCTGCGCGGCGGCGACCATCCAGAACACCGCCGACCGCGATCCCGAGTTCGCCCAACAGCTCCACCACGCCAATCACGCGGCCGAGATCGAGTATGTCAAGAACATCAAGAAGGCCGCCAAGAAGGAGCAGTATTGGCGGGCGGCGGCCTGGGCCCTGGAGCGGCTCAATCCCGAAGACTATGCCAAGCGGTCCCCCGGCAAGCTCACCCCGGAGGAGATGCAGACGTTGCTCACTCGTCTTGCCGAGATCCTGCTCGGCGAAGTGCCCGTGGCGCGGCATCGCAAGGAGATGCTCAAGCGGCTCCAGCGGCTCCTGGCCAAGATCGAGCCCGTCGCCGAGAAGCCCTTGCCGGAGAACGGCCATGATGATGAGTCGTGAGACGGCCTGCTTCGGCGAAGGCCCGGAACCGGGTTGGCTGGTCGACGTGCTCAAGGCATTCCAGCGCGAGCTTGCCCAACGGCACGGGTTGGCCCGGCGCCTGGCGGCCGCGCGCATCGGCTCGCTCAAGTTCCTGGCCTGGGCCCGGCGCCATCTGCCGCAGCACTTCGCCAAGCCGCCTTCCAAGATGCACGTCTGGCTGGCCTCCCGGCTTGACGTCATGGCCCGTACCCGCGGCGTCAAGCTCAACGTCCTCGGCCCGCGCGGCGGGGCGAAGTCGACCCTAGTCACGTTGGCCTACGCGCTGCGGGCCGCCGTGGAAGGATGGGAGCCCTACGTCTGGATCGTCTCCGACACCAAGGCCCAGGCGCATGCCCACCTGGAGAACCTCAAGACGGAACTCGTCGACAATTCCCAACTGGCCGCCGAATATCCTGCGGCGGTCGGGCGCGGGCCGGTGTGGCGTTCCGGGGCCATCCAGCTCCGCAACGGCGTACGCATCGAAGCCTTCGGCACGGGCCAGCGGATCCGCGGCCGGCGACACCGCGAGAACCGGCCCACGCTCATCCTCTGCGACGACCTGGAAAACGACAGCCATACAGTCTCCGCCCTCCAACGCGAGCACTCGCGGAACTGGTTCCACGGCACCCTCCTGAAGGCCGGCACGCCCAGGACCAACGTGGTCAATCTGGCCACCGCGTTGCACCGCGAAGCCCTGGCCGTGCAGCTCCATCACACGCCGGGCTGGACCTCGCGGATCTTCCAGGCCGTGGTCCGCTGGCCCGACGCCATGTCGCTCTGGGAACAGTGGGAGAGCCTCTACGCCGATCCTGAGAACCCCAACGCCCGGCACGATGCCCGGTCGTTCTACCAGGAGCACCGCGCGGGGATGGACGCCGGCGCCGCCGTCCTCTGGCCCGAGCAAGAGGATCTTTACACCCTGATGTGCATGCGGGCCGAGAGCGGCCGGGGGGCGTTCGAGCGGGAGAAGCAGAACTCGCCGATCCAGCCGGAGCTGTGCGAGTGGCCCGAGTCGTGCTTCGACGAGACGATCTGGTTCGAGGACTGGCCCACGGAGCTGGTCGTCAAGACCCTTGCACTCGATCCGAGCAAGGGGAGCGACGCCCGGCGCGGCGACTATTCGGCCTACGTCCTGCTCGGCGTGGACCGGCACGGCGTGCTCTACCTGGAGGCCGACCTTGCCCGGCGTCCGACCTCGCAGATGGTCGCCGACGGCGTGGAGCTCTACCGCCGCTTCCGGCCCGACGCCTTCGGCATCGAGGCGAACCAGTTCCAGGAGCTTCTCGGGTCCGAGTTTGAAGCCGAGTTCCAGAAGCAAGGGATTCTGGGCGCGAGGCCCTGGCTGGTCGACAACCGCGTCAACAAGCTGGTGCGGATCCGCCGGCTGGGGCCGTACCTGGCGAGCCGCCGCCTGCGTTTCAAAACAAATTCGCCGTCGACCGGGCTACTGGTGGAAGAACTCCGGACGTTTCCCGTCGGCGACCACGACGACGGCCCCGACGCCGCCGAAATGGCCGTCCGGCTGGCGGCCGAACTGCTCGAAAACCGATCCCCCGCCGACGCACTCGGCAACCGACTTCGGTTCGAGTGAGGATGAAGGATGAGAGATGAGGTTTTGCACAGCATCCCCTCTCCCTTTGGGAGAGGGTTAGGGTGAGGGCTGTTGCGCGAGAAAACGTTCCGCCAAGCCCTCACCCCCTGCCCCTCTCCCAAAGGGAGAGGGGAGTCGTTTGAGCCCCGGCACTTGTGCCGGACGAATCATCACAGACCAATAAGGACTGAACCCATGACCACCACAGAGCACGAACACACCAACCCCGCGACGTTCGACGCCGCGGCGCCGTCCGCCCCTCCGGCCGATCGCCGCTTGTCGCGACTGGAGCAGCAGTTGTTGGAGACGTTTGAGGATCTCTGGGACAACTACGTCGACCCGGCCGAGGTCCTCTACGATGCCGACGGCACGCGGTGGTCCGAGCTGGGCGGCGGACTCTCCGGGGGCGCCGCCTCCGGCGTGCCCTTCGCCAACGAGCAGCAGCTCCGCGAGATCCGCGATCAGTGCCGGGCCCTGGCCGCGGGGAACGAGTTCGCCATCAACGGCCACGAGAACCGCATCAACTATGTGGTCGGGAGCGGCCACGCGTACCGCGTGACGCCCAAGGGCGGATCCGAGGCGGTGGTTGCCATGGCCCGCGACGTCCAAGAACTCCTCGACGAGTTCGTGCGGGCCAACCATTGGCACAAGCGCCAGCAGGAGATCGTCCGCCGCCGCGACCGCGACGGCGAGATCTTCTTACGACTTTTTGTGGCGCCCGACGGCACGACCCGAATCCGCTTCGTCGAGCCGTCGCAGGTCGCCACGCCGCCACGCCTGGCCAACGACCCCTCAGCCAGCTTCGGCATCCAGACCGAGGCCGACGACGTGGAGACCGTGCGCGGATACTACGTCGACGGCCAGTTCGTCGACGCGGCCCTGATCCAACATCGCAAGGCCAACGTCGACGCCAATGTGAAGCGCGGCCTGCCGCTCTTCTATCCGGTCCGCAAGAACCTCCGCCGGGCCGAGAAGCTCTTGAGGAACATGAGCGTGGTGGCGGGCATCCAGTCGGCCATCGCCATCATCCGCAAGCACGGGGCGGGCACGCGGAGCACGGTGCAGCAATTTGTGCAGGGCCAGGCCGACGCCGCCGTCACCAGCCCGGCCACCGGGCGCACCGGCCTTTTTCAGCGCTATGCCCCGGGCACGATCCTCGACGCCTTCGCCGGCACCGACTACCAGTTCCCCGCCGCCTCCGTCGATGCCGCGCGCTACGTGGTGGTGCTCCAGGCCGAGTTGCGGGCCATCGCCTCGCGACTGGTGATGCCCGAGTTCATGCTCACCAGCGACGCCTCGAACGCCAACTATTCTTCGACCATGGTCGCCGAGGGCCCTGCCGTGCGGATGTTCGAGCGCTTGCAGCACGAAATGATCGAAGACGACCTGGGACTGCTCTGGCGCGTGGTCCACGCCGCCATCGACGCCGGGCGCCTGCCGCGGGAGGCGCTCTCGGAAGTCGACATCGAGGGGATCCCCCCGTCGCTTGCCGTGCGCGACCGTCTCAAGGACGCCCAGGCCGACCAGATCCTGGTCCGCAACCGCGCCATGTCCCCGCAAACCATGGCCGTCCGCCACGGGCTGGACGCCGAGAAGGAGCAACGGTTGATCGGAGGGGACTAGGGCTACACAGCGCTAGGTTCGCGGAAGAAAAAGGGGACTGGCTCCGTGGCGCAACCGGGCGTAGCAAAAGCCGAAACGTTGCCGCCACGGTGCCTGTCCCCTTTCGTCGGCTGCGTTTCCCTCGTTCCGAAGCTCTGCTTCCCGAGCTTGGGAACCAGGGAAAGAGCGGAGGGCGGCTGCCTTGAGGGGCTGTCACAACCTAACAGCCGGTGGCCGACAAGCCGACTTGAACAAGGCAACCCGCCCTGCTATAGTATACGCCAGTTCACATCACCGTCGTGTTGTGCACCATGGCTCAAGTGATTCCTATAGAGCGAAAATCGGCGGTGCTCACGCCCTCCAGCCTGGCGTGTCTGGCACGCGTTCCGACCGTCAATCTGACGGCGGGCTGCGCCCACGAGTGCCGCTACTGTTACGCCCGCGGCTACCTGACGCACCCTGGCGAGGGCAAAGTCAGATTCTACACGAATACGCTTGCGAAGCTGCGGGAGGAGTTGCGCCGCAAACGCAAGAAGCCCGCCATGGTGTATTTCAGTCCGTCGAGCGATCCCTTCCAGCCGGTTCCCGAAGTCCTGAACATGGCCTATGACGTGTTCAGGTTTCTCTTGGAGTCGGGAGTTGGCGTGGCTTTCCTCACCAAGGGGCGGATTCCCGAGCGGCACTGTAACCTTTTGGCCGCATACGCACCGCTGGTCCAGGGGCGGATCGGGCTGATTACTCTCGATCCCGCAGTCGCCGCCGCGTTTGAACCCGGCGCGGCCACGCCGGAGGTCCGGCTCGCGCAAGCGGCCGAGCTGATCGGCGCACACGTCCCCGTCGAGGCCAGGCTCGACCCGATCTTGCCCGGAGTGACCGACGGCGCGGACTGCCTGGACCCGCTCTGCGCGGCATTGGCCCGCATCGGCGTGCGCAGGATTGCCGCCAGCGTCCTCTTTCTCCGGCCGGCCCTGATCGGATCGCTGCGGCGGCACGTGAAGGACAAGGTGATGCTCAAGAGACTGTTGGGCCGCTTCGCTAAGGCCGAACCCCTGGCGATCCATGCGGCGGGCAGCCGAGTGCGAGCGCTTCCGACCGGTGTGCGTGTGGAGATCATGGAGCGTCTCAAGTCCATCGCACACCGTCACGGCTTGGAGGTCCTCATCTGTGCCTGCAAGAACCCGGACATCGCCAGCGGCTCCTGCCACATCTCGGGCCGCTGGCCGGCTGCGGCCCGCGGGAGCCAATTGGCGCTCTTCCAACCGTAGCATCCGTGCGGAAAGGTCGCAACGTGGACCGCATACGAAGGTACAACCAGCGCTTGCTGCGCAATGCATCGAGGGAGACGCGACTCATAACGTCGATCGACCTGACAGCAGGCCGCCGGATTGACAATTCGGTCGCGGCTGGTTACAGAAGAACAGTGAGTCCGGAACGCAGTGGCGCAGGAGCCGAAATATGGGACCCGTGACCTCAAAGAATGCCTATTATGTGAAGCTCGGTCGCAAGGGGATTTGGGAGGATTCGAGCATCAAGGCGAGCATCATCCGAATCGGGTGGTGCAAGCAAACGCTGGACGATATCAACAACGGGAGGTGGGACCAGATTCAAACGCAACTCGAAGACGAGGCCCGTAGCAGAGGCGCAGGCAAGGGCGAGGCGACGACCGACTGCCACGCGTTGAGGATGCTCTGCGAGTCGACAGGCGACGACATCTGGATGACATTCTACAAGAGCCACTTGTGGTGGTGCAAGGTTATCGATCCGGGCCCGGACATCCGCGAGGATGGAACATCAAAATACCGCAAAGTCGCCGGTTGGCGCAAAGAGGACATTTTCGGTGGCGCTCTGTTGACGGCCCAACTGCCCGGTCGAATCGCCAAAGTGCAGAGGTTCTCAGGAACCATCTGCAGGGTCAGAGAGGTTGACGAACTCCGGCGACTCATCAACCGAGAGCCCAGCCCAGAGCACACGGCGATAATGCACTTAAAGGATGGGCTGTGCCGGCGTGTTGAGGACGGGCTGCGCAGACTTCATTGGAAGGATTTCGAGACGCTGGTTGATCTTGTCTTCCGAGCGAGTGGGTGGCGGAGAGTCTCTCTCGTCGGTGAGACGATGAAGTTCTCCGACATAGAACTCGAAGAGCCGATTACCGGCGAGGCGTACCAAGTTCAGGTGAAGTCAGCAGCAACCAGCCGCGACCTTCAGGATTATGCCGATACCTTCGCGGGCGGGAAGTACCGCAGACTCTTCTTTGTGGTGCATACCCCTGACAAAACCCTCGCGGACATCTCACAGCCGCACGACAGCCCCGTGCAACTGGTTCTGCCAGGGCGGCTGGCAGAAATGGTGGTTGAGCTCGGACTGCTCAACTGGCTGTTGAACAAGATCAGATGAGGGCTGGGTTCGTGCCGTATGGTTGGGGCCTTCCGTTGAATCGGTGCATGGCGCGGATACGCCGGTTCCGGTGGGGAATCGTCGTGCGGGAGATCGAACGTGTCAAGTAATCGTAGCGACAATCGGCGGTGCCTGTTCAATTTCAGAATACGGCTGGAACCGGTCTTGGTCAGCGCGTGTCTGCTCGGCATCCCCTGCCGTTGGCACGGGCGCAGGCCGAAGAGGCGGGAGGAACTCATCAAGCGACTCGGGCAACGATATGTTCTCGTGCCGATCTGCCCCGAGCAACTCGGCGGTATGCCGACGCCGAGAACGAGCGAGACGCTTCACGGCACGGGGGCTCAAGTCCTCGATGAGGGGCTGCGGATCATTGCCCCGGAGACGGGCGAAGACGTGACCCAGTTCCACGTCAACGGGGCGCGGTACGCTTTGGAAATCGCGGAGATCATCGGCGCCCGACGCGCGTATCTCAAAGGCGGAAGCCCCTCCTGCGACCGCCAGGGCGTGACGGGTGAAGTCCTCACGCGCGGCGGCGTCAAGGTGATTCGGGTCGGTTGAACCACGGCAGGCATTTGCAGAACCAGGGTGTTGCGATGAGTGCTCTTGCTCGACGAGCCGCTGGCCGACCTGGAGCCGTTCCCGCGCGTTAGGAGCGACCAAAGACCAACTAGCGTCTTTGTCAACTTGGGTGGCATGCCGTCACTCGGCGCAGCCGAGGGTCGGCATGGATGCCTTCATGGCGGCTTCCATGCTCACCCGACGCTTCGCGTCGTGAGAGCATGCCACCCAATCCCGACAGTGTGTTCATTGGCCGATCCTTAGGGAGCCACGCGACGACGTGGGTTCTCGCCTCTGGGAAGAATGCCCAAAATTCTGTCTTGAAAATGGGCCACTGGTCCCGTATCGTGGGGTGCATGACGATCACGCTCAATCACACCCCGAGCAACCAGGAGAAGATGGCCCTGCTCAAGGCGGCCCTCGGCGAAATCCTCGCCGAAGTGCTCAGGCGGGGCTTCCACGGCACGGCAGCGATCGAGGTGAGCGTCCAGGACGGGACGATCCAGCACATCCGCCGCAAGGTGGAGAGGATCGAGAAGTGAAGGATGAATGATGAGGGATGAATGATGAATAGACCAGCGGTCTTCGACCGCTCGATTTCTAATCCCTAATCCCTAATTCCTAGTTCAAGCCGGGTATCGGACGAGCTTGCCTTGCGGCGGGTATCGTGAAGAGCCCATCGAGAACCGACACGGTTCCCGGTGGGCTCTTTGTTTGTACTTGCGGAGAGGACGAGACCATGCCGGAAATGCTTCAAGAGTACGTCGACTCGCGCGGGGTTGCCATGCGGGTCGATCGCGCGGCGGGCGTGATCCGCGGCGTGAAGATCCTCGGGCTCCAGTCGCGCAACGGCCGGGCCTACCTGCCCGACGCGCTCGTCGAGGCCGCCCCGCTCTATGAGCACGCCAAGGTGAATGTGAATCATCCCAAGGGCGGCCCGCACACGCCGCGAGACTACCAGGATCGCTTGGGCGTGATCCGCAGCGTCGCGGTTCGGCCGGGCGAGGGACTCTTTGGCGACCTGCACTTCAATCCCAAGCACGCCCTGGCCGAGCAGTTGATCTGGGATGCGGAGCACAGCCCGGAGAACGTGGGGCTCTCCCACAACGTGGAGGCGCGCACCAGCCGTAGCGGCGATCAAGTGGTCGTGGAGGCGATCCTCCGCGTCGAGAGCGTCGACCTCGTGGCCGACCCCGCCACGACTCGGGGGCTCTTTGAGTCCGCCAGCGCGGCTTGTGGCACAGCCGCCCCCGGCTGTGCCGGGAGACTCCGCACAGCCGAGGGCGGCTGTGCCACATCAAGGGATGGGCACTCCCCTGCCGCAGATTCGGCCGCTGCGACCGTGCCGGACCCGCTCGGCGAGCTGACCTTGGAATCACTGAAACAACAGCGGCCGGACCTGGTGGAGGCGATCGGCCGGGAGGCCGCGGACGAGCTGGCCCGGCTCCGGGCGGAAGTGGGCCGCTTCGAGGCGGCCGACGCCCTCCGGCAAAAGCAGCTCCGGGCAAGGCAACTGCTTAACGAGTTCCACCTGCCCGATCCCGATCAAGCGGACGGTTGGGCCAAAGCGCTGGTCAGCCCCCGGTTTTTCCAGACCCTTTTGGAATCGCCCAACGAGGAGGCCATGCGGCAGATCGTCGAGGAGCGGGCCGCGCTGGCGCGGGGCATGGCGGCCCTCGGCCCTGCCGAACGATGCGCCGAAGCCCGGCCGCTCTCCCGTGACCAACTCACGCTCGACCTCGCAGGCCCGCGAGATGCCAAGGCCTTCGTGGCGGCGATCACGTGAAAGAAGGGGTTAGGGGTCAGGGGTTAGGGGCTAGGGACTTTCGATTGGTGATCGAATGGCAACGTCCCAACCGCCAACCGCTAGCCCCCAGCCCCTATCCCCTGACCCCTTCCCCCTAACCCCTATCCCCTGATTCGGAGAAGAACCCCATGAGCGACAAGATGCGTTGGAGGTATGGCGACACGAACCCCGTGGTCGCCGCAGTCGATTCGGCCACGGTGATCGAGATCGGCGACCTGGTTTACCAGGACGCCGACGACGCGAAGCCCGCCTCGTCCCAGGCCGATCAAGGCTCGGAGACCGCCAACCAGGAGCTGTTTGCCGACAAGTTCCTCGGGGTGGCCATGCAGCGGAGCCGCGCCGGCGACACCAGCCCGATTCGCGTGGCGACCACGGGCGTGTTCGAGTTCGATTGCCCGAGCGGCACCTTCGAGCTGGGCGACCTCGTCGGCGCCGATGAAAACGCGGACGGCGACGCCCTCCTGAACCAGCAGGTGGCCAAGGTCTCGGCGAGCAAGTACGCCGTCGGCCGCATGGCCAAGCGCGTCACCCCGGCCGCGACCGCCGCGCTGGTCGACATCCGCTCGACCATCATGACCGGCGGCGTCGAAGGCTCCAGCCCGAGCGGAGTCTAAAAGAGATGAGAGATGAGGAATGGGGGTGAATAGTAGAGGAGTAGAGGAGAAGAGGAGTGGAGGAGCAGGCGAACAGCGGATCTCTCTTCACTCCCCCACTCCCCCACTCCTCCACTTCCCCCCATCTGACGACCGATTACTGGATACTCACGACTGACCTGAAGGAGGTTCCTTCCGTGGCAACGATTCGTTATCGAGAACTGCGGCGCCGGTACCAGTTGGACGGCCCGGAGAAGACGGTCAGGCACCTGAGCGAGGCCCTCGCCCAAGGCGACCTGAAGCCCGACGATTTCAGCATCCGCGACCTGGCCGAAGGGCTGGTGCCCGAGGGGCACGAGTGGGTCCGGACCATGGATCCCCGCAACCCCGGCGGCGTGAGCCTGCTGGAGGCGGGGGAAGCGGTCGATGTGACCGCGTTCCTCAACGTCACCGGCCAGGTGATCTACTCGAAAATCCTCGAGGCGTACACCCAGGAGGCGTTCGTCGTCTCGAAGCTCGTCAGCACGATCCCCACGCGGCTCGACGGCGAGAAGATCCCCGGCGTCGGGCCGGTCAAGGACGAGGCCACCGAGGTCCACCCGGGAATGCCCTATCCGCACGTCGGCTTCGGCGAGGACTACATCGAGACCCCCTCGACCACGAAGCACGGGCTGATCGTGGCGGTCACGCGCGAGGCGATCTTCTTCGACCGCACGAACCTGGTCCTGAGCCGGGCCGCGGAAGTCGGGGAGGTGCTCGGCCTGAACAAGGAGAAACGCCTCGTGGACCTCGCGATCGGCGCGACCAACAACTACAAGTGGAAGGGGACGACGTACGACACCTACTACGCCTCGGGTGGCGGCGGGCCGTGGGTCAACGAGCTCGCCGACAACGAGCTGGTCGACTGGACCGACGTCGACGCCGCTGAGCAGCTCTTCGCCGACATCCTCGATCCCAACACCGGCGAGCCGGTCCTCGTCCGGCCCGACACGATCCTCGTGATGCCGGCGTATCGCCACGCGGCCGCGCGGGTCATCAACGCCGCCGAGATCCACTACACCGCCAGCGGCCAGCCGACCACCACGTACTCGCGGAACCCGCTGGGCAACTACGGGGTGACCGACAGCCGGCTGGTCTATCGCCGCATCATCGCCTCCGGCGTGGCCGCCGACACGGCCAAGAAGTGGTGGTTCGTCGGCGACTTCAAGAGGGCCTTCGCCTACATGGAGAACTGGCCGATCACCGTGACCCAGTCGCCGCTGGGGAGCGAGGCCGACTTCAACCAGGACATCGTCGTCCGCTTCAAGGCCAGCGAGCGAGGCGCAGCCGCCGTGATCAATCCCCGCTACGTCGTCAAGTGCACGGGATGAGGAAAAGGATGAACGATGAAGGATGAAGGATGAAGGAACGAGACGCAAAGACGCGGAGAGGGGAGATGCGGAGAACAAACGAACGATTGCGTACGCGTCTCGCAGTCTCCCCCTCTCCGCGTCTCTTGATCTCTCATTGCTCGTCCACGGCCGATCAATCTCCGACCTCCGACCTCCGATCCCTAACCCCTAACCCCTGACCCCTACTCCCTGCCATGTCCACCGAAATCCTCGTCAAACAAGGGACCGCGAAGGTCTGGAAGGCCGCAGGAGGCGACTACGCGATCACTCTGGCCAGCCTGGCCAGCCAGGCGGGCCGCATGGGCCAGAAGGCCGATCTGGCCGACACCGGCGGGCGATTCGCTGCCCGCTGGGCCGTTGCCGTGGAGCTGAACATGGACGTGGCCCCGGCGGCCGGCAGCGTGATCGAGATTTACTGGGCCCCTTCCCGCGACAGTACTTCGTTTCCCGGCGGTGTAACCGGCGCGGATGGCTCGTACAAGCCCGGCGAGGAGGATGAATGGAAGAAGCAACTCCTCCTGGTCGGCTGCCTGGTCCTGACCGCGGACGCCGACGCTGTGGTCCAGACCCAGGTCTTCGAGTTCTGGCCCCCGGCCCGCTACGGCTGCCCCGTCGTCGTCAACAAGTCCGGCCAGGCCCTGGAAGGCGACGACGACTCGCACCGCATTACGCTTGTGCCGCTCCTGGACGAAATACCATGAGAAGAAGGGAGACGCTGAGATGGGGAGTGGAGGAGTAGAGGAGTAGAGGAGACAAATGCGACGTCGATTGTTCTCTCTCCCTCTCTCCTCCTCTCCCCCACTCCCCTACTCCTCCACTCCCCACTCCAATATCCGACCAACGCCCCCCAATCCCTGGTCCCAGGCCATGATCGCCACACTCCGCCGCTACAAACCGAACCCCGCCGTGAGCCTCCCCAACACGCCGCGGGTCAACCGGGCCTCGCCGCAATCGCGGGGATTGGTTGCGTGGTGGCCGTTGAGTTGGTGTACGGGCAACGCGGCGCCGGACGTATTCGGGGCGGGGCACGGCACGGCCGCAGAAATGGAGTGGCGTGTCGACGCCACGTTCGGCGCGACGCCGCAGTTCGACGGTAGCAGGGAAATCATCTTCTCCGATACGCACCTCCCGGCCGGGGCGTCGCCGCGAAGCCTCTGTGCCTGGGTCAGTTTCAGCGAGCTTCCCGTCTATCCGAGTACCTGGGGAGCCTTGTTCTACGGGTCGAACAGCTACGATCACGGCCTGATGATCGGGGCCGGGAATCAAGACCGGTGGAAAGTCCCCGGTTGCCTCGGCATGAGTCAATGGGGACAAGAACTGATAACGCCCCAGCCCTACAACGACGGCGCATGGCACCACCTGACGGCCACCTTCGACGGCGCAGTCTGGTCGGTCTACGTCGACGGAACGCTGGAGAACGCCAAGGCCCTGCCCACGGACACCCAACCCGGCACCGGACGCATCGGGAGCCTCAACTGGGGCCCGGAGTTCTACTGGAAAGGATTCATCCGCGACGTGCGGGTCTACGGGCGGCAGCTTTCGGCGGCCGAGGTCCGGTCGCTCTACGATCCGGCCACCCGGTTCGACCTCTGGTTGCCCCAAAAGCAGTGGCTGGCAAGATCAACCGCCGGTCCGCCGTACCTCGTCGGCGCAGGCCAAGTCTACGTGACTGGCCAGAACGGCGGCCAAGTGCAATCCGCCGGTGCGGCTGCCGGCGAGGTGACGATGCCCGGCGCCTTCGCCGGCGAGGTGAGGTGAGGCGGACGCACTAGGCAGTACGCAGCAGGGAGCAGGCAGTAGGCAGGAGAGAGTCCAGAGGCTGTCCGAGAAGTCTCCCCTCTCCCTTTGGGAGAGGGGCAGGGGGTGAGGGCATCGCGAAGGTGCGAACGAGAGAAAGTCGCCTCGCCGCCGAACGGCCCTCACCCTAACCATCTCCCAAAGGGAGAGGGAGCCAGAATGCAGAAGTCCCGTAAGCACGCAGATTCGGATCCCCGACCTCCGACCTCCAATTCCTAGCCCCTAGCCCCCGACCTCTAACCCCTGATTCCTTCCATGCCCGACGCACAGGACATCCAAGGCACGGTATTCAAGAACGGTTCGGCCATCCTCTTGGCGCGGGTGGTCGGAGCCGGCGGCGCGGCAATTACGCGGGCCGAGGTGGCCACGATTCGTTACACCGCGTTCCTGCTCGACGACCAGGACCCCGATCAGCAGGCGCCCCTGGACGGGCACGTCGGAGTCTCGATTCCGGTCGCGGACACGATCTACGACACCCTGCAAACCGACGCCATCTGGACTCGCGACACGATCGGCTACAACTTCAAGCAGGCCCTGGACGTCTCGTCGCACCAGGCGTTTCCGATGGCGGGCCGCTCCTACCGGATTCTGTACGAGCTGACCCCGACCAGCGGCCAGATGATCCTGGTGCGATTCCGCGTGCATGCCATTTAGAGGGCGGAGCGAAGAGGGGAGTAGCGGAGCAGGGGAGTGGAGGAGTGGAGGAGCGGAGGGGAACTCGCCAATCATCTGCTCCTTCACTCCTCTTCTCCTCTACTCCTCCACTTTTCCAATATGGAGCCAGCCATGCCGAGCGATTTGGAGCAGATCCGGGCGATCAAGAGCCAGACCCTCTCACGCATCGCCGAGCTGACCGCCCAGCCGAAGCCGACGTACGACATCGACGGGCAGAGAGTCTCCTGGAACGAGTACCTGGCCCGGCTCCGGGCGACGGTCGACTGGTGCGACCGGCAACTAGCCGGCCAGGAACCGATCGAAATCCACTCGCAGGGAGTTACCTGATGACGGAAGAGGTTCCTGACACTTTTTCCCGGTCCGATACAGGCATCAAGAATGTTCGACCCGAGCGATGATTTCGTGAGCGTGACCGATGCCCTGGAGGCGGTAGCCGTGAGGCGGCCGGGCAGCTCGACCGCCACCGCGGTGGCCCACGCGCTGCGGCACGCGGTGCTGACGCGCGAGGCCGAGCGATCGAACGGCCGTTACACGGCGGGCGACGTGGTGTGGCACCTCCCGGCCGTTGAGATGGCGGAGCCGCCGCGGCCCGGCGACGTGATCGTCGATGCGGCCGCCCAGCGATGGACCGTCCTCGAAGTGGCCCAGGCCACGCTCCGCAGCCGATGGCGGTGCGTGGCTCGAAACCTGGCGGTGTTCCACGGGCTGGACGATTACATCGACCTGGAGAAGGCCGAGTTCGCCAAGGGCGACGGCGGGGCCGGGGAGCCGACGTGGCATGTGTGGAAGGCCGGACTCCGCGCGAGGATCCAGCCGGCGACGGCCGACCTCCAGGCGGACCACGACCGGCAGGGCATCGCCGCCCGATTCAAGGTCTTCCTCGCCGACGAGGCGCCGATCGACCATACGCTGCGGATCCGCGGCCCCGGCGGCGAGATCTACACGATCACCGGGTACCAAAAGGCCGACGCGATTGACGCACTGTTGGAGATCGACGCATTGCGCGTGATTTGAGGACGGTACGCTACGGCCGTTGCCAAAGGGTTCAGGGTTCAGGGTTTGAACACAACGTCGATGGGAAGTCACGCGCTGTACGCGTGGAGGCCGCAGAGGATATGCGATGAGCCACAGAACGTCGATGTGAAGTCCTGAACCCTGAACCCCGAACCCTGAACCCCAACCCCCGGCCCCTCCGTTGGAGTCCCCTCGATGAACCTGGAACAAGCGATCCACCAGCGCTGGGCGGCCGCCGCCGCCCTTTGCCAGTTGCTGCCGGCGGATCGGCTGCACACCGGCTTGGCGCGGGGAACCGGCACGCCGTACGCGACGCTGTCGCGTAAGCCGGGCCGCACCCTCTTCCGCACCAACGCCGGCGACGCGCTGGAGGACGTGCCGCTGGTGATCCACGTGTGGCACGACCGGTTCGACGCCGGCCAGGCCGTCGCCCAACAGGTGCAGTCCGTCTTCGACCGCAGCGACTTTCCGCTGAGCGACGGCGGCCGCGTCGTCCAGATGCGCCGCGCCGGCGAGTCGGTCGTCGAGCACGACGACGGCGTTTGGCAGTGGGCGATCGAGTTTTCCGTGCAAGTGCACCTCCCCTCCGGACACTAATCCATGACTACCACGCTGCGAAGCAGGATCGACGTACAACTCGGTTGGACCTGGCGCGACCGTTTCGGCCCGTTCACAATGACCGACGACAATCGGCTGCACTTCAACAAGGAGCTGGCCGACGGGGTCGAGTCCGGCCAGGCCGACGTGGTCTGGCACGCCGGCGACCTGACGCTGCCGGCAGGGCAGTCGACGACGCTCGAGCTGGCCGCGCTGGGCCAAAGCGTCTTCGGCGATATGATCGTGATCTCCCTGGCCCGGGTCAAGGCGATCCTCGTCGTCAACAAGAGTGCGGCGACCGGCGCGTGCCTGCTGTTGGGCGGCGCAGGGGTCGACGAGTGGTGCGCGCCGTTCGGCATGCTCGGCGACACCGTGAAGGTGATGCCCGGAAGCCCGCTGCTCTTGGCCAATCTCCTCGAGGGCTGGGACGTGGAGTTCGGCCACGAAACGCTCCGGCTCGAGGCGGTCGGCGGCGACGTCGTCTTCGACATCGCGATCCTCGGAACCACGTCGGCGGGCGATAGCGACTCGTCTTCCTCGGGCGTGCCGAGTTCTTCCTGGGAATGAGGAGACCACGCTCATGGCGACCTTGAGCGGCAAGAGCGGAACGCTTCGGATCGGCGGCGCGACCGTGCTCCACGTGAGCCGCTGGCAGATCGAGAAGCGGGCCCAAAACAAGGCCTATACGGCCAACGACACGGGCGGCGCGAAGAAGCGGGTCCCCGGGGCCAAGGACTGCACGGGGCTCCTGGAGATCAAGGCCACCGACGCGGACCCGATCCCCGTCGCCGAGGGCGACGCCGTGGCCCTCGCCCTGCACGCCGACAGCACGCAGCAGAACTACTACGAGCTTTCGGCAATCGTCGACGCGATCCACACGGAGGTCGACATCAGCGACGGCAGCCCCGTGGCCTACCTGATCGACTTCTCCGGCAACGGACCGATCACCGCCCACGGTATCCTGAGGCGAAATTCCTAACGCAAGTCAATCCACAATGACCAAGCCCCAATGACCAACGGGGCACAAACGCACACGCCATTCAGAACGCTTTGGATAGCGATTGGTCATTGGGATTTGGTCCTTGGTCATTCCCGTTCAAGGTGATTCCTATGACGGTAGCTTTCAAAGAACTCGGCGGCTCGCCCGTGGAGAACTACACCTCCGACGGTTTCCAGGCCGAACGCGTGTTTCTCATCGCCTGGGAAGACCGTGACGCGTTTGCCACGGAGATCCTGGGCCAAGCAGCCGACTACGGGGCCACGCCATCGCTGAATTATCCCGGGAAGACGGCGGTGTTTGCCACGAGCGTCCGCTTCGAGCCGTTCGATCCCGACAACCCCGACCCGCAGGTCCTCACTGACCTGGCCGAGGGGCTCAACAGCTACAGCCATTCGTTCGCCAAGGCGACGGTCGCCTATGAGACGCTCACCGAGGAGGATCGGTCCGACGGGCCCGAGGCCGAATCGGGCACCCAGATCACGTACCGCATGGAGTACGACGCGGAGGAGTTGGAGATCACGCCCCGCGCCTGGAAATGGGCCGACAACCTGAGCCTCGCCGTGCCGGACGACCTGGAGCTGATCAAGACCGTGCCCGTGACCGACCACCTCTTGACCTGGCACCAGGTAATCCGCCCGCCGTGGGACACCATCCGCAGTCTCCAGGGCAAGGTGAATTCGGGCACGTTTTTGGGCTGTCCGGAAGCCACCGTCCTGTTCCGCGGGGCCACGGCCAACAAGCTCTACCGGAGCAGCTTCGAGGCCGGGGCCTCGGAGTTCTGCTGGGAGATCCTGTACGCCTTTCGCGAGCGGGCGATCAAGTTCGACGGCCAGGTGTACGGCTGGAACCACTACTACCGCGACGATCCGCCGGGCTGGGTGGAACTGACCCACGGCTCCGACCGCATGTATGACCTGGCCGACCTTGCGACGCTCTTCCAGCAGAGCGGAAGCTAGTGGGCGCCGCGCCAGGTTCGCGAAAAAGGGGGACTGGCTCCGTGGCGCAAACCGGCGTGTCCCAGGCAGAAACGTTACCGCCACGGTGCCTGTCCCCTTTTTCCGCACCAGGCACCGTCGCCGGAGAGCGCACTTGTAGAAATACCGTTATTGAGGCGACGGAGCCAGTCCCCTATTGCGACTTGAATGCGTCGCCCCGCTTCCCAAGCGAGGCCGACCGGTCGCCGGTGTTCGTGGTCGGCTATCCCGGCGACGTCGGCGGGGCCAACACCGAGTGCTGGCACACGCTGCGCCTGTGGCGCCGTTTCGGCCTGCCGGTGCGATGCATTCCCACCTGGGAGCCGGATCGCCGGTGGCAGGCGAGGCTCCAGCGGATCGGCTGCCCGACGATCGCCGCCGCCCCGGCCGAGTTGCCCCGCGTGCCGGGATTAACGCGGAGCGTCGTCGTTTCGTTCTGCAATTCCCGTTTCCTGGAAGAAGCCGAGCGGTTCCGCGACCTGGGGTGCAAGATCGTCTGGGTGGGTTGCATGACGTGGCTCTTTCCCCAGGAGCGCAAACACTACCGGCAGTGCGGACCGCTGGACGCCTACGTCTTCCAGAGCCAATACCAAGAGCAACAACTGTTGCCTCAACTGGCCAAGTTTGGCGTCAACCGGTCGCGGTGTTTCCTCATCCGCGGCGCGTTCGACTGCGACGAATTCGCCTTCCGGCCCCTCACGCACGATCGCGGCACGCCGTTGGTCGTCGGGCGGATCAGCCGCGCGGCGGAAGACAAGTATTCCGCCGCCACGTGGCCGATCTACCGGCGGATCCCGCACCCGATCCGGGCCCGGGTCATGGCGTGGGCCGATTCGCTCGCCCGCAAGCTCGGCCCGCCGCCTCTCTGGGCCGACTGCCTTCCCGCGCAGGCGGAAACGCCCCAAGAGTTCTTCGCCAAACTGCACTGTATGGTCCAAGTCAACGGCGGGGCGGAGGAGAACTGGCCCCGGTCGGGCCTGGAGGCCATGGCCTGCGGGGTGCCGGTCGTTGCCCAGAATCAGTGGGGGTGGAAGGAGTTGATCCGACACGGCGAGACCGGCTTCTTGGCCGATACGCACGACGAACTGGCTTACTACGCCGCCCGCCTGGCCTACGACGAAGACCTCCGCCTCGACATCGCCCGTCGCGCCCGGCGGAGGCTGGAGGGAGAGTTGGCCAATCCCGCCGTGATTTGGTCGGGTTGGCAACGGCTGCTCGACAGCACGCGGGACAAGTCCCGCCGCTAAACAGAGCCCCCCAACTGCGTACTGCCTACTGCGTACTCCCCTATGAAAATCGCCGCCGTTTGCTGCACGTATCTCCGGCCGAGGCAGTTAGGGCATATCATCCGCTGCTTCGAGTATCAGGACTACGAGGACCGCGAGCTGGTGATCCTCGACGATGCCGGCCAGTACCAGAACACGCAGGGGGACCGTTGGCGGGTGATCTCCCTGCCGAGCCGCTTCCGCTCTCTGGGGGAGAAGCGGAACGCGGCAGTCGGCCTTGTGTCTCCGGGCGTCGAGGCCCTGGCGGTCTGGGACGACGATGACCTCTACCTGCCTTGGGCGCTTCGGGCTTCGGTGGCTGCGCTTCGGGTCGCGCCTTGGTCGCGGCCGTCGCTGGTGCTGCACCCGCAGCCCGACGGCTCGCTCCGCCAGCATCGGACCGGAGGGCTGTTCCACGGGGCCTGGGCGTATTGCCGCCGCGCGTTCGAGCAGTGCGGCGGCTATCCGGCCATGAACAACGGGGAGGATCAGGCGTTGGCCGCCCGACTGCTCGCCACAGGCGCCGCCAGTGCTGACCCGATGCGGCTGGGGTTCCGTCCCTTCTACATCTATATTTGGGGCGTCGGAAAGCATCTTTCGGCCATGGGCCCGGGGGGATACGAACGGCTGGCCGGTGCACCGGCCGAGAAGACTTCCGTAACTGCCTGCGATCCTCCCGGCATGGATCTCCGCAGCCCGCGGATCCTGCCGGGAATTCACGCGAGGGTTTTCTGAAAGAGGTCGGCGCTTTCAGCCGTCAGTGTTCAGCTTTCAGCGACTGATCCTCAGAAAAGCAATGCAACACAGATAAGCCAGAGCCGGGCCGTGTCGGCCCGGAATATGCGGGGCGGCACGCCCCGGCTCGGAATGAGAACGTTGCATTTCTTTTCCGAGGGTCAACAAAGAGTTGCAAGGAGCGGGAGTGCGGCTTCCGAATCGTTTCACCTTAACCCTCTCCCGGAGGGAGAGGAGACGCAGCCGCCGGTGGCGCGTGGTGGGGGATCGATGGGGCGATTGCCGGCGGCCGGACGAGGTTCGCGTACATCACCTCGACGATGCCGCGGATCAGCTCGGCTTGGCTGCTCTCCAGCAGCACGGCGAGCTTTTCGTGTGCGGCCCGATTCCGGTTCATGGCCGAAACGGCGGAGAGTGCGCCCTCGACGCTCAGCGGCCCGCCCGTGCCAAAGCGGCTATGGAGCTCCTCGAAATCGGCCTCGGTCCAGCCGCCAAAAAGATCGGGATGGGCTTCCACCACGTCGGCCACTACGGGATTGGTGGCCCGGTCGAAGCAGCGGTAAACCAATTGGGCCGGATCGACAAAGAACTCGTCGGGCGAGACCCCCAGCCCGGCCGCCAGCCGGTGCAAAGTCCGGGCATGGGCCCGGTTAGTGCCGTCGAGGATTCCCTTGACGGTCCGCGAGTCGAGCCGCGACTGGGCCGCCACCTGCTCGATCGTCATGCCGAGCCGGGTCATGAGCCGCCGAAGGTTCTCGCTGGAGTGGTCGGGCATGGGAGATTTCCTCGTCGCTCGAATTCGGACACCTCTTGGCTGGACTCTTGACAGAATACTATACCTATGTATACTTACCTCCCGCGACTGTCAAGTGGGGTTCGCTGGTGTCCGCCAGGATATGTGGAGGGGGTGTGATGCGTGAGCAGCGACATCCGGCAAAGTCGGGGGAAATCCGGCCGACGGGGTTTCGCGTGTGGATCGCAGCCTGCAAGGGCTGGCAGCCGACGCACCCCCTTGATCGGCCACCCGAAGCTATGGTACTCGAACCAGCCGAAGACGGGGTTCTCTCCGCGGCCCAGGCGGCCTGCTACGTGGAGACCTTCAATCGCGCCGCGCTGGCCCGAGGGCTTCGAGTTTGGGCCATCGCCATTCCCGTGACGGTGCGTTACGAAGGGGATGTTCTGGCGGGCCAGACGGTGGCCTTGCCGGCCTGCCGCCACTCTCTCAGCCCGCGAAGAAACCCGCCGTGTGTCCGTCAGGCATCGGCCCGTGCCGGGCCCCAGGGATTCGCCCAATCGCCCCACCGCTCCAGGTAAAGCTGATACGCCCGGACCTGCGCCGCATTCTGCTGGAGCCACTGTTTGGTGCGGGCGATGATCGCCTGCTCCGCATCCAAGGTGAGCTGCCCGACTAGGACCCGGCTGCGGAGGAAAATGAAATACGTATCGAGCACGTCGCACCGGCAGTAGTCGTTGATCTCCGCCAGGCGGCCCGCATCGTACATGTCCTGGACCATGTCGCCCTGAACGTCCATCTTTCCCGGTTTCCCCAGGATGTTCGCTCCCAGGCTGAGCCCGCCGGTGAAACGGGTCGAGCCGAAATTGGTGAGCAACTCGCAGAGGTCGAGGTGGGCCTGCACGTTGTAGCGGCCCCGGGGGTGATCGAACGACTTCCCCGCCGTGTTGAACCAGCCGGGAACGCTCAGGCCGTAACGAAACGCCGCCAGTTCCAGCAGGGGGATGTCGAACGTCCGGCCGTTGAAGCTCACCAGCGTGGGCCGCCGGTAGGCCTCCCAACCGCGCCAGAACTTCTCGGCGATGACGTGGGGGCGAAACTCCGGCTCGTCCAACACCACCAGGTCAATCAACTGGAATTCGGCCGACACCTTGGCCACCGCCACCGAGATCGGCACCTGAAAGGTGTACGGGACGAAGTCGCTGTCGTACTTCTCCATCAGCTCGGCCCGATACCGCCGCACGGCCTCGGGCGGCTCGATCGGCTCGCGCGGGTAGCGAATCTTGGCCACCAACGCCGCGTCGGCCACGCTTTCGACATCAAACACGAGGTAGGCAACTCCAGCAGCAGCCATGGCGGTCTGTCTCCTTTTCTTCCGCCCAGCCTACCAAATCCGGCCGGCATCAAGGAAGATGGGTGGGACGGACTGGGACGATTTTCCTCGATCGCCGCAACGCCGCGACCGCCGGTCGCGCCGAAACACAACGCCGCGACCGCCGGTCGCGCTCGAACCAGAAGAACCATGAACAGGCAACGCTTGCTGGACCGCTTCCTCCGCTACGTCAAGATCGACACGTCGGCCCGCTCCGAGGCCGACGGCTACCCGAGTTCCCCCGGGCAGCTCCAGTTGGGGACGCTCCTGGTCGACGAGCTTCACCGCCTGGGGGTCGCCGACGTGAGGCAGGACGAAAACGGGATTGTTCTGGCCACGCTGCCTCCGACCGCCGATCGGGAAGTCCCGCAAATCGCCTTTTGTGCCCACCTTGATACGTCGCCGGAAACCAGCGGGGCGGGCGTCGATCCCCAGGTGTTCGAGAACTACCCCGGGGGCGACCTGGTGTTGCCCGGGGACTCCAGCCGGGTGATCCGCGTTTCGGAGCACCCCGAATTGGCCGACCTCACGGGCCGCACGATCATCACTTCCGACGGAACAACGCTGCTGGGGGCCGACGACAAGGCCGGGGTGGCCGCGATCATGGAGACGGCCGCGTGGCTCGTCGAGCACCCGGAAATCCCCCGAGGCCCGGTGCGGCTGTGCTTCACCTGCGACGAAGAGATCGGCCGCGGCGTTGACCACCTCCGGCCCGAGCAGATCGCGGCCGTTGCCTGCTACACCCTCGACGGCCAAGGCGCCGACACGATCGACGTGGAGACCTTTTCGGCCGACCTTGCCCTGGCGACGATCCGCGGCGTCAACATCCACCCGGGCGTCGCCAAGGGTCGCATGGTGAATGCCCTCCGCGTGGCCTCGGACCTGATCGCCCGCCTGCCTCGGACCACGGCGTGCCCGGAGGCCACCGAAGGGCGCGAAGGTTTTTTGCACCCGTTCGAGATCGCCGGAGGCGTGGCCGAAGTGAAGCTGCGGACCCTGTTGCGCGACTTCGATACCGCCGCGCTGGCCCGCTGGGCCGACCTGCTGCGCAAGGCGGCCGCCGAGAGCATGGCCGCCTTCCCCGGCTCGCAGATCGAC
>Ga0172371_10001927_pt1 | contig 33032 bp, 32 predicted proteins | sample Lak12m_FD_114543 | JGI IMG/M metagenome (GOLD analysis project Ga0172371, IMG submission 114543) | Freshwater microbial communities from Kabuno Bay, South-Kivu, Congo - kab_022012_12m | ecosystem: Environmental > Aquatic > Freshwater > Lake | place: Democratic Republic of the Congo: South-Kivu...
ATGGCGCGTTCCCTTTTTCAATTCCAGATGGCCGTCGTGCGCTCAAGACGGCGGGGTGGCAGAGTGGTTATGCAGCGGCCTGCAAAGCCGTGTACGCCGGTTCGATTCCGACCCCCGCCTCCAGCACTTTGTCCGATAAAATCCGCCAAAGTCCGGAAGTTACTGTAAATAATCCGCTTTCTATATAAACAGTGTCCGGTGCCGTCCTTGCGTGGTCGTTAGAATCCGGGTAATCTGAGGGTAAGGGCAAAGGAAATCTGCCGTTACCCTCACTTTTGCGGGACCAATACCCGGAATCCGTTACCCTGGGGGCGCACATGGCAAAGCATTTACTCACCGACCGGGACGTCCGCAACGCGAAGGCGAGGGCGAAGCCGTATCGGCTGTTCGATGGCGATGGGCTAGCGCTTTGGGTATCTCCGACCGGCGTGCGATCGTGGCAACTGCGCTACCGGCTGAATGGCACGGAACAAACAGCGACGCTCGGCAAGTTCGACCAGCTGACGCTGGGGCAAGCGCGCGCCGCGGCCGATACCGCTCGGAAGCTGGCAGTAGATGGCGAACACCTAACGACGGTTAAGCGCGCCGCCAAATTGAAGCGGCGGACCGATGCGGCGAATACGTTCGGGACGTTTGCAGCCGCCTGGATGGCGCGAGAGTCCCGGCGGATGAAGTGGACCCCTGACTATAGGACCGAAGTCGAGGCCAGCCTTAAGAACCATCTGTCGGACTTAACCCACCTCCCGATAACCAAGATAACTGCCGCAGTCGCGGCTCCTGCGCTCCTCGCAATGGAACTCACCGCGCCGCACATGGTGGAGAAGGTGCGCCGCCGTCTGCGCGCTATCCTGGATGAAGCGGTCGAACACGGCCTCATTACGGGCAACCCGTTGCCGGCCATGCGGCGGCGAAATAAGCTTGAGCGGAAACATTACCCTGCGGTAACGGACTTGGTGGAGCTGGGCGCCATTCTGCGCGCCGCCCGTGCTGCAGATCCATGCAAGGGCATCCAACGCGCCCATCTGCTGCTCGTGTTCACGGCGCTGCGCGTCTCCGAAGTCGTCGGCGCGAAGTGGGCGGAATTTGAACTTGACGGCGTGGACGTACCTATCGGCGATACCCAACGCACCAAGCGCGACCCCGCCGCCGGCAATTGGTCTGTTCCACGCGAGCGTATGAAACGGAAAGACGAAGCCCGCGGCCCGCACGTCGTGCCGCTGCCGTCGGCACTTCTCGCTGATCTACGCGAATGGCGCGAAGCGGACGGCAACTCTGCCGTCTACGTCTGCCCCGCACCGCGCGATGCGTCGAAACCGATTACGCCGGAAGGGGTCGAGAAATTCTACCGCGGCGCGCTAGAACTCGGTGGCAAGCATTCGCCGCACTCCTGGCGCTCGGCATTCTCGACCGTTGCACGCGAGGCGGGCAAAGATAGCGATGCGGTCGAGTCGCAATTGGATCACGTCGTCGGCACTGCCGTTGCATCGGCCTACGACCGCGCGAAGCGCCTAGAGCTACGCCGCGGGCTAATGCAATGGTATGAGCAACAACTGATCGCGGCGCGCGACGGTGCCACAATCATCAATATTGGAAAACTCCAGAGCAGGACCTGAAGTATTCCGCGCCTGGTCGAACTGGCCGGCCGCCACGGGCGAAACCCCTGGCAGACGACAAGGGGCTTGAAAAGCGTTATGCGATGAGCGACACGACTGACATCATGCTTCTCCACGATTGCTTGCAATCCCGTTGATCGCCGCGATATCCTGCTCAGTGAATGCTGCGAAGGCGTGCCGGACCTGGGCGACCAACGGATCGCACTCGACGGAATCTTCCAGTCGTGCGGGTAAAGGAATCTTGATCTCGTCGAGCCCGACCGTGCCCGATTCCCATCCGAGCGATTTGCAGTGCTTGATTCTCCCGCCCATAATCCGGACCATCTCAGCCTCGGCTCGGCGACCTCCGCGACACCAAATCCAAGGGATCAAGGCTACTAGGTTCAAATCGATATTCACGCCGATCTCAATGCGCCTGTCCGTAGCGTCCTTCGGCCCAACCCAAAAATCGAGTTGCCAAGTCTTTTCCAGATTATTGCGCACCCGCTTGACGTCGCTGATTGCATGGAAGTGTGCTTCGATCCCTAGCGCACAGAATTCCAGGAACTCGGCCACTTCCCGATTGGCCGTGTCGCCGACCAGCTTGATTTGTTTCAGGACCTGGTCGGGGTTGGGCAGTCCGTCCACCTTGGGTTTCTCCGCCTCGTAGAGTCGTTCCATCTCGGCGGCGTACTTCAGATAAAACAGCATGTAATTACCGAGACTAGCCATGACCCTCCTCCGTTTCACCAACATTCAGTACCGATTTCAAGTAATCCACTAGTGAGTAGGGACTCGCACTGTCCGGCGAAATGGAAGCCGGATAGCCGCAAATCTCCCGCAGTACGCCAGTCAAGTAGTAGCGCAGGAAATGATAGCCCGGTGTGTCCTGCAAGCCAGAGACGTGGCGAAATACACTCGCTAACTCCACGAATTTCAGAGTTTGCCATTTGCATTTGGCCGAATTCGTCCGGGGCTCGCGGCCGTCGGGCGTCAGAAAGACGCGAAGTACCTCTGTTTGTTGGGCATGTCGCATAAGCCAGTCATCGTATTGGGACAGTTGCTCTTCGCCTTCTTCAGCATCAATCTTCGCTTCGATCACCAGAAGCCAAGCAACTACTTTCCCCTTTTCCTTCCAGCGGCCCTTGGCGAGGATATCGAACCGGCCGGCTTCAGTGCGGGCTAGTCCGCGATCGACCGAGTATTCGCTCACCACCTGGTCCACTTGGGTAAGGCGAATCTGTCTGCCATTTAGAAGATGGCGCAGCAGGGCTTCGAGCAACTGGTAGTCGAACCCATGCTCCTTTTTGTCGAGCAACCACGCCAGGGTTCGTGTATGGGCGGTTTCCAAGCGACCGTAATCCATCGTTCCGAAAAGACTGACCTGCCCGCGCAATGGATCATCGGACGGAAGCTTAGCCAGGTATTTCTGCAAACGCTGCTGGTAGTCACGGCGCCACGTGCTCAGATCTTCCGCCAGGGAGTTAAGATCGGCCATTGAGATAACCGATTGCCGCATTGAAGAGGCCCGAGCATACGCGTAGGCACCATCGAGGTCTTTCAAGAAAGCCAACGGCAGCCCGCCGACGTCAGCTTTGGGACAAATAATATCGAGATCGGCCAGGAACGCGGCCGAGATTTGGGTCTGCATGGCCATTACTGTGGTCTCGCTATTCTTCCTCGGTAACAACAAAGCTCACTTGCCGGATCACTTTCGCGCACCGCCACGTTTTTTCCCGCGTTATCCCATAAACCAGGACATCCGGCGGATGTGCGCTGCCGCAGAACATCACCTTCAAGAGCGGTCAAGACGCCGAACGATGGCACTTAGCGGCGAGCGCAGTGAGTCCGCGTGAGGTGCTGGGTTAGGCGCGACGACGCGTGCGGGTGGATCGAGACTGACCCTTGGGCTTCGGGCGGGTAACGGGTTCGGGGGGGACTGCCTTTAGCCGGCCGAGACTGACGACGGTGAACGGGTCGTCATCCACGCCCTCCTGACCTTCCTTTACCCACAACTGAACCTTTGCCCGTTCCTTCCAGTCCTGCGCCTTTACCACTTCGATGAACGCTCGCATGTCGAAGTGCTTGAACCCGCCGCCGTAAAGATTGGCGTCCATTCCGTATCCGACATCGTCGCCGATGGTGGGGCCGACCAAACTGACCAGCCGCCCGTGATCGATCCAAGCGTTGATCCGCTCCAGCGGCTCGCACGTGTCCCGGTTCTCGTCCTCGCCATCTACCCAGAGCTCTTCGTTACTGAAGGAGAGGAGAACATTGCAGACCCAGCCCATTGTGCCACCTCCGCCTCACCAACCCCAATCCACAACCAAAGTGCCCACCAACTTGTCCGAACGCGCCTTACGATGATTCGGATTGATCAGCTGCACCGAACCTTTGGGCAACCTATGGATACATTGCGAAAGATATTACGCTGATTTAGCAACGCTGGTGAGTACGTCGCGGGCTCGCGCTCGGATGCGATGACCGCGGTGCGGAGTGCACGCTGCTGGAAAGCGGGGTGAATTGGCCCAGCGAGTGGGCCAAGAGGGGCCGCAGGCCCCCGCGCGATTTTTCGGGGAATGGGCGTTGAAGAAAGGCGGGGCGCGTTGCCGCCCCGCTTGTGCTTAGTTGGGCGTTGCAGCACGGCGGGGAAGCGTTGCGGCTCCCCTTGTTCTGCGGTTGTTCCAGCTGGTGGCTTGGCCTCAGAGCAGGCCACGCTCGGCAAAAAATGTTGAGCTCAACATTTTTCGCCGAATCGGGACTTCTTTGATATGTGGAGTACCGGCGTGCATTTCCTGAGGGAATGTACGCCGGCTTTGCATTAACTCCACATATTTCAACTACATCCGGCGCAGCCAACCGGCGAGGCCCGAGTCGTCGAGCAGCAGTCGCCCGCCGGGCGGTGGTGCCACGGCGTTCGGGAACACCTGAGCGAGGGCCTGGCGCTTGAGATCGAGATCGGCGCGGGCGTAACGCATTGTTGTGTTCAGCCCTGCGTGGCCGAGCCACTGACTGATGGTTGCGAAGTCGACGCCGGATTTGAGCAACGCCACCGCCGTGCTGTGCCGGATCGAGTGCGGGTGGAGCTTCTTGCTCTTGAGGGATGGTGCTACCCGGGACGCCTTCTGTACGTATCGGCGTAGAAGGTAGCCCACGCCGTAGCGCGTCAGGGGCGCCCCGCGGGCGTTCGTGAAGACGAGCGGTGAGACCGACTCGTCGCGAAAGCCGCTTCGTTGGACGATCAGGTCGCGCAGGAGGCGCGCCGTCGCCGGCCACAACGGACAAGGGCAGGTAACCCCGCCCATTAACGTCCAGGCAGGTCTGAAGCTCGTGCGATTCGATTGGTATCAGGCAACATTCGCGGAAAAGTCCCCGAACGGAATCTTAGAAGACCTGCAGGCCGCGTACGGTCCGGGGGCAAGAGTTGACCCGTTCACGCCGCTGTACGGCTACGGCGAGGGCTACGCCGTGGTGCAGGGCGACCTGGTTCGGGCGCGGGTCCTGGCGGATGGCCATGCCGTGCATGAGATACGAAAGAAACATGTGCACGCCTGGGCCACGTCGGACGACACGGACGCGTTCGTCGACTGCGTGCGGAGCGAGTGGCCGGGCAAGCACCTTGTGACGCGCATGGACCCGGAAAACGATTTCGATGAGCCGGGTGTGTTCGAACGCTTGCTCGCGGTGTGTCTGGCGCGCGGGTTCGCGGACGACGTGAAGCTGTACCGCAACGGTGACTGGGACCGCCTGGTCGATGGCCGCACGCTGTACATGGGTGCGCCATCGTCGGACGTTCGGGCTCGCTTGTATGAGAAGGGCAAGCAGCTTCGCAGCCAGGTGGATACGAATGGCAAGCCTGTGTCGCTTGACTGGACGCGCCTTGAGATCCAGATAAGGCCGCAGGGAGACGCACGGCTTGCAGCGGCATCGATGACGCCGGAGGAAGCCTGGGGCTGTTCGCAGTGGACACACTCTCTGTTGAAGGACGTGACGGGATTGGAGGTGCAACGGGTCCGGATGCGCGTATGGCGCAAGAGCGACGATCAACGGGCCTTCGAGTGGATGTGCAAGCAGTACGGTCGGATGCTGGAGCGGCGGCTGCCGGACCTCGGCGATTGGCCCGCGGTCGGATTGCAGATCGGGTCCGAGATTGGGCGTCAGGCGCGGCTTCAGCGGTATGAGCGTGCATGACCGAGCACGGATGGAATGGATCGGCGAGACAGGCCAATGGCGAGGGTATGAGACAACCCTGATCGCGGCGCGCAACGGTGCCGAGGTGGTCAGTATTTCTGATCGAAAGCAGGGCAGGGCTTGACTATGTTCAATCAGTGTGTATCATACACACCATGAACAGCGCGGAGCTTATTAAACGGCTAGAGCGGGCGGGTTGGGTTCTTCGCGGCGCAAAGGGTTCACACCATATTTACACGCATCCAGACCGCGGCGGGCACATCAGTATTCCGCATCCCAAAAAGGACTTGGGTACCGGCCTGCTACGCAAATTGATGAAGCAAGCCGGGCTGAAATGAGGGGACGCCATGAAATATCCGATTGCGATTGAGCCAGGAGATAAGCGCCATGCGTTTGGCGTGGTCGTGCCTGACTTGCCAGGATGCTTTTCTGCAGGGGATACGCTTGATGAAGCCATCGACAATGCGAAAGAAGCGATTGCGCTTTGGCTTGAAACAGTCATAGACGATGGCGGCAAGGTGCCAGAGCCCAAGAGCATTACCGGGCATCAAGCCAATCCGGATTATGCCGGCTGGGTTTGGGCTGTCGTGTCTGTGGATCTGGCTGAGTTAGTGGACAAATCCGAGCGAATCAACATCACATTGCCCGCCCGCGTGTTGAGGCGCATCGATGCGGCTGCGAAAGCTGCCGGCGAGTCTAGATCAGGATTCATTGCGCACCTGGCACTGAAAGCGGAGACCGAGGCCGCATAGAATCAACCGCCGCCGAGCTTTTGGTATGACGCAAATCCACAATCCGCGACCCTGGCAAAACCAGCGAGGGTAACGGCAAGGGTAAGGGGGATACGCACTAGAAATAGGAGTATTTTTCCCTATGAAAACGGAGCCGGTTCGATTCCGCCCCCCGCCTCCAGTTTTCCGCCCTGTCCCGGCGTGCGCGATTCCAGCTGAAACGAAAGGGCGCACAAAAAAAAAGGCGGCCGCAGCCGCCTCAATTTCGTGCAGGCAGGCGCGGCTAGCGGCGAAACACCGCGACGCCGTTCGCCGAGTTGACGGTGCTGGCTGTCGCTGACGTTGCCATCCGGTATCCGAGCGCAGCCGCCTGCGCGGCGGTGCCGACAAATGTCCCGCCGAGTCCGCCCGTGTGGGCCGTGCCGCAGTTCCCGCTGCAGGTCACCGTCATCGGCGCGGTCGAGTTCGGTCCGGCGTGGAACATGATCACGTCGATCGGCATGTTGTTCGCCACGCCGTTCAGCGTAGTCCCGGCGACTGTGGTGTTGAGGTTGACCGATACGGTCTTGGCGCTGAAGTCCGCATTCAGCGTCGCGCTGTTCAGCGTGCCTATGCCCCCGGTGTCATTGGTGGGCAGGGTATTGCCGACCAGGCTGTAGGCGAATGTGCCGGTCTGCGGCATGGTCGGAATCCCCGCCGGTCCGACCAGAAAGTGCAGTGGGCCGCTCACCGGCAGCACCGCGCCATCGGGCCGCGCTGTTACGGAATAGTTGTCATAGCGCCCCCATTTCACGCCGCTTGTCGCATCAATGCCATTGTCGCTCGATGCACCGCTGACCGCGATGCGCACCGGCATCCCGCTGCCGACGAGCACCGGACCTGTCGGGGACGCTCCGCCAACATAGCCGGTGCGGGCATCGAAGGCGGTTACATTGCCAGCGGCATCGGTCGCGATGCGCGTCGGATTGTTGGCCGTGACCATGTCGTTCTCGAAGAACACCGGCTGACCGTTGGCGTCGTACCCGCCCACCAAGCCGGTCAGCACTACGCCCGGATCCGCGTTGCTGCCATTATTGACGAAGGCCGCCACGCCGCCCACCGAGAGCGGCAGCGGCATAGTGGAATTGTCGGAAAAGGCATACGACAGCATTGCGCCATCCGCGTTCGAACCGGCAAACCGGCCCTGGATGATGCCGTTTGCCGCGCCGGCGTTGCGCGTCACCGCAACCGTGTTGTAACCCGTCTGCGCCGGATCCGGTCCGCAACTCGTCCCCCCGCAACCCATGAAGTACTCGCCCTGCAGAGGGATGTTGGTGCCGGTGCCGACCCATGTGTTGCCTGACACCGTCGCGTTGACCGTGGCGTTGACCGCCTGGTTGGTGAAGTTTGCACTGAGCGTGGCGCTGTTGAGCGTCCCGGCGGCTCCGGTGCCGTCAGTCGGCCGCGTGCCCCCGTCGAGCAGATAGGTGGCAGTTCCGGTCAGGACTTCAGGCAGGTATGGCGGCGACGGATTGGTGCTGGTAATCCAGTGTACGCCGGCCGGGCTGAGCGGCATGGATTGCAGCGGATCGGGCGGATAAGTGATATTGACTGCGCTCCCGCTGAAGCGCCCGTATTCGATGCCGGTGCGCGCGAAAGCGCCCGCCTGTGTCCGCGCCTCGAGTATGCTGGGACCGATGAAATCGACTGTCGCCGCCGACGCGTGCGACGAGTTCGATGAATCCGTCCATCCGGTCAGGTTTCCTCCCGCGTCGCGGCGCACGTTGGATGCGATTGCGGAAAAACTCCACCAGTTGAAAAATGAGTAGCCGCTTTGGCCCACTCCATAGACCACGGCGCCGCTGGTCTGGGGCGTGTACAGACTGAGTGCGGACACCGAGGAGATCGGCGCCGTGGTCGATCCCGTCTGAGCGGTCTGCGAGCTCAGGTTAAGCGCGGTACCGCAGGAAGGATCGCTGGCTGTATTGCAGCCGGTGATTACCGCCGGCCCGGCGGATCCACCGGCGGCGCCCGCTCCCGTTCCGGTCCCCGCAGCCGCAGCAACTGCCGCACCTGCGGCCGCCGTCGTGTCCGTGCTCGCGCTGGTCATTGCGGTCCCGGCAACCGGGGTCCCCGACACCGGTTTCACGCCGCCTTCCTGGCCGTCGCCGGGCGCGCCGCTGCCTCCGGTGCCGCCGGGGGCCGGCGCCGCTGGCCCGCCGCCGGAATGACCGCCTGCGGCAGAGGTGATGTTCACTGAGGGCGGCGCGAGTTGCACGGTGCCGTTTTGCACTACTACGTTCTGGTTGGGCGAGGTGATGAAGGTGCTGACCTTCCCGCTGGGGTCGCTGGTGGTGATGGTGTGGCTGCCAGTGACTGTGTAGTTCTCCGTGCTGATTCCGTTAGTCGACGTGATGTTGCCGGTGCCGCGAATACCGATCGTCGCGGTCGGTGTTTGCATCACGTAGCTCTTCTTGTTGACGCGCGCCAGCGCGCCGGTAAATGAGCGGAACGTGCCTTTGACCAGTGACAGCACGGCCCCGTCGCTCTCGTTGCTCTTGCGACCTTCCGCTCCCGTATACTGGTAGCGATCGATCTTGAGCGTGGTATCGCGCCGCACGGTAACAAACGCGTCGTCGCTCATGCGCAGTTGCGCAAAGCCGTCCGCGCCGCTCTGGATTTGATCGCCCTCCTGCACGAAATCGCCCCGTTTCGCGCTCAGCGTAGTCGCGCCGCGCTGGATGGACACTTCGCCGTTGACGAACTGAATCTGTCCGGCGGTCGCCGACCATACCGAGCCCGTCACGCCGAGCCCCAGCGCGGCTCCAATCGCCAGCGCGAGCGCGCGGCGCTGAAATCTGTTCATACGTTTCATGGCCATCCCTCAGCGAAAGTCGTAACGCAACGCCAACGAAACCTCACCCCGATCGAACCGGTACAGGGGAATATTCGAACGGTTGTCGATGTAGGTGGCCTGCGCGCGCATTGTCCACCCGGGGCGAAAGCGCCAAGCCACGCCCAGACCCGCATCTGCGGTCTGGTCTTTGCCCATTTCCACCACGGTGGAACGGGAAAACTGACTGCGGTCGCGGCGTTCTGTGTAGCCAAACAGGGCGAATACGTCGACATCCTTGCGCACGGAATACTGGCCGACCAGTCGCAGGCCGGTCACGTCACGACCGACATTAGGCCCGGAAATAAGGCTTTTGCGCGCGCTGTCCTCAATCCGGTAAAGACTGGCAAAAATCACTGCGTTGCCCTTCTCCGGATAGAGCTTCAGCCCGGTAATGCCGTACACGATCTGGCGCGTGTCCTGCGTATCGTTGGTCGGATAGCGGATTTCGTTGCCCTGCGCGTAGGCGCCAATCTGCTTGTCGTCAGCCAAGGCGTACTTGTACTCAAACACCAGGCCGGAGGACTCGCGGTCGTTGGTGATTTTCGGCGTCGTCGGCGCCGCGCCGTCCTGATAATAGAGCTGCGACTGCACGCCCCCGCGCAGAATGTGTTGCTCGCGCGTGTATTGCACTCCGCCACGCAGGTCATAGCTGTCGCTGTCGAACTCGCGATACTGGTTGTAGTTGCGGCGGCGCACATCGGCGCCAGCGTAAACCGAGAAATCGTTGTTGACCTTGTGCTGCACGTCGATACCGGCCACTACACCGAGGAACGAATCGCGTCGCTTGATGGAGTTGCCTGTCGGCTGCACGCCCGCGATATTGAAGCTGCCGAGTACCGCGCTGGTGAATTCGCGCGTCGAACTGGTCAGGTTATTGTCGTGGCCGGCGAGGCCTTCGACGTAGCCGCTGATCTGGGTTTTCAGCGCGCGCTTGCGCTTTTCCATGGCCTCGAAATACTGGCTGATCGCCGCGCGCGCCGCAGGTGGCGGGTTTTTCTCGAGCACGCGTTCAAATTCCTGTTTGGCGAGGTCGTCGCTACCCAGCGCATAGTAGGCGCGCGCGAGGTCCAGCCGCGCCCCCTCGTGGTTGGGGTTGAGCGTCAGTACACGCTCAAAGGCGACCACGGCACGCTCCGGCGATCCGGCATCGACCGCGGCCACGCCCAGCAGATAATCGAATTCGATTTCGCCGGCGCGCTCTCCTTCTTTGAGGTCAAGCAGGCGGAAGGCTTCCTTCGGTTTTCCGTCGCGCAGCAAGGCACTGGCCTGATCGAGGAGGGTATCGGCCGCCGACGCCGTGTCGACTGCCGACAGGCCGACGACAGCGGCGCACACGAGTACTGCGACGTAACGATAATGCACGGGTCATCTCCTTTTTTGGCACCACCTACCGCAGGAAAGTATGCCGCAAGCTGATTGGCCGGTATTGATTTAGGTCATAGGTAGGTTCGCTTGTCGATCGAGTCGAACAACCCGCGATGCATCGCAGAACGATCGGGTTTCAGAGCGGGGCAGGGAGGGTGGTGCCGGGGACCGGAATCGAACCGGCAAGCCGTTTTATCGGCGACGGATTTTCATCACACGACGGCTTTCGCCGCCAGCTTGCGCTGTTCGTGCGCTGGACTATGCCTTCACCCTGGCGCTCGAGCGCGGTAGGTGCTCCCCGTCTAGTCTCTACACCTTCCCCCAAAGGGGCTTGGCTCGGCGTTGCCTCGGCGATTGCGCCTGGGGGTTCACCGAATTTGAGGAGATTCACGCGGAGGCTTTCGCACCCCGGTGCTCAAATCCTAAGTCCGTTGTGTTTACCAATTTCACCACCCCGGCATGGGGTGACGCATTCTATACCTGCATGTGCAATGGGTGTGTAACACCGGCTTGAAACAGCCGCAAAGCGGCACAGGCCATCAAAACACCACGCTATTCCGCCGGGCGGCTTGAGTTTCGGGCTTTTGGAACGATATAAGCTACAATGAACGAGGAACCATGGCCATGATTGTTTTCGATCTCATTTGCAAAGAGCAACACCGATTCGAGGGATGGTTCGCCTCAGGGGAGGAGTTCGCCTCGCAAAAACACCAAGGCTTGCTCGCGTGTCCGGTATGCGGCGGGGCGCATGTGGAGAAGCTGCCGGCGGCCAAGATCAGGAAGCAGGCCGAGCCCAAAGAGGCCGTGGCGGCCAGTGCGGTTCAGCCCGGCAAGACCAGCCAAGTCGATATTTCCCGCGTCATCGACTACGTCCTGACGCACAGCGAGGATGTCGGCAAGCGATTTGCCGAGGAAGCGCGCAAGATCCATTACAGGGAAACGCCCCAGCGCAGCATACGCGGCGTAAGCAGCCCTGACGAGGCGGACGAGTTGCGCGAGGAAGGGATCCCGGTGTTTTCCCTGCCGATTCCGCCTCAGGATCGCTGGAACTAGTGGGTCTCGCCTTGCTGGTAATGCGCATATGTGTATTATGTTAAATTAAAGACACCAACAGGAAGCTAGAGACTGAGAGCGCCTATTCCTTAGCCCCCGCCCGCCTCAGCAAGTCGGCGATTTCCGAATTCCCTACTTTCAGAGCCCACGTCAGGGCCGTCGCCCCCGAGTCGCTCTTCAGGTTCGGATCAGCGACCTCCCACAACAGCAATTTGACCGTCTCGAGATGGCCGCCGCGCGCCGCCATCATCAACGCGGAAACCCCATTGGGCGAAACGGCGTCGATCTCGGCGCCTTTGGCCAACAGATGCTTGGCCACCTCCGTTCTGCCTTGCCAGGCGGCATAGATCAGCGCGTTCCAGCCTGCCTGGTTGACAGCGGCGCCGCGTTCCAGCAGCAGCTTCGCCAACTCCAGATTGCCTTTGCCTGCTGCCAGCATCAAAGCCGTCTCGCCGTAGCGGTTTCTCGCCCCGACCTTTGCCTGCCGCTCCAGCAGGCGTCGCACCAGGTCCAGGTGATTTTCCCGGACCGCGATCATCAGCAGCGTATTGGCTTCCGGATCCGCCGTATTGACGTCCATCCCGCGTGCAAACAGCGCTTCCGCCGCGGAAATGTCGTTTTGTTTGGCCGCCCTGAGCAGCTCATCGTAGGAATCCGCGGCAACCCCGGATACCTGAAATACCATAACAAATATTGCTATTACTCTCAATAGCATATAAATCCAATTTAAAGTATTTTATTATCTATTTGCTGATTTGACGAGCCGAAAGAAATTGTCCGTAGTCGCCTCGGCAAGGGCCTCAAGTGAGATCCCGCGCAGTCGCGCGATCTCCTCGGCCACATGCCTGACCCAGCCCGGTTCGTTGGTTTTCCCGCGGTGCGGCGCCGGCGCCAGGTAAGGCGAATCGGTTTCGATCAGCATGCGTTCCAGGGGTATGGCCTTCGCGACTTCCTTGATGGCTGGGGCATTCTTGAAGGTGACGATACCGGAAAAGGAGATGTAGAAGTTCAACTCCATCGCCGCCAGCGCCAGTTCGAGCGTCTCGGTGAAGCAATGCATGACCCCGCCGGCCTCGCTCGCGCCTTCTTCGCGCATGATGCGCAAGGTATCCGCGCCCGCGTCGCGGGTGTGGATGATCAGGGGCTTGGCGCACTCGCGCGCGGCGCGGATATGCGTGCGGAAGCGCACCTTCTGCCACTCGAGATCGCCCGTCTGGCGATGGTAATCCAGGCCGGTTTCGCCTATGGCGACGATTTTCGGGTCCCAGGCGCGCTCGACCAGATCGCTTACCGTCAGGCTTGTTTGCTCGGCTTGATCCGGATGCACGCCTACCGAGGCGGAAAGCTGCGGATGGCTGGCCGCCAAGGCCAGCACGCGCGGAAAATCGGCGAGATTGACGCACACGCACAAGGCGTGGATCACCTGGTTGCGCGCCATATTTTCGAGGACTTGCGGGATCCGCCCGGCATAGTCGGCGAAATGGATATGGCAATGCGAATCGACCAGCATGTCCGTCTCAGCCGATGTCTTTGTAGGCAATGAACAGGTCGTCGAAAAACAGCCTCGCGTTCAAAGGGTGTTCGGAAATGGCTTTCAGCGAGGCCAAGGCAGCGTAGAAGCGCAGCAGCTTCATTGTCGGCATGGTCTGCACAAGCTGGCTCAGTTTTTTCTCCTGATCGATGTTGTAGCGCACTTTCGCGCAACTCGCCACCGCGATGAGATCGTAGGTCCACTTGAGCATCCAGTCGGCCACCGGACCGGGCTGCAGGCGCTGGCAGAAATCGGCCAGCCCGAGGGCGCTCGTTGCCGGTCGGCTGAGCAAGTCGAACAGCCTTGCCCGTGTCTCCGCCTCACCGTCCGCCAGCGCCGCCGCGGCAAGGGGCGCGCCGCCGGCGAATGCGAGTGCCGCGGCCGTCGCTTTGCCGCCCTGCTCTTGCAGCCAGCGCAAGGACGAAGCGCGTGCGGGCAAGGACAGTGCCAGCGCGTGGCAGCGGCTGCGCACGGTGGCCGGCAGCCTGCGCGGTTGATGCGATACCAGCAGGAAAATGACGCCTGCCGATGGCTCCTCCAGGCTTTTCAGCAGTGCGTTGGCCGCGCCGGGATTCATGCTTTCGGCCGGGTAGATCAGCAGCACGCGGTAGCCGCGGCGATGCGAACCCACATTGAGAAAATCGCTCAGCGCGCGAATCTGTTCGATCTTGATCTGCTTGCTTGGTTTCTTCTTGGCCTCTTCGGCCGGCTCGCCTTCGGACTCCTCGTCGCCGGGCGCCAGGGCCTCAGGCTGGATCAGCCGGTAATCGGGATGGTTTCCGACCACAAACCAACTGCAGGCGGGGCAAGCACCGCAGGCGAGCCCGTCCTTCGCCTGGTTTTCGCACAATAAGGACTGGGCAAGGACCTCCGCCAGATGCAGTTTGCCTATGCCAGGGCGGCCGTGGAATAGCAGCGCGTGGGGCAGCCGCCCGCGCATGTCCACAAGCCGTGCCCAGACATCTTTTTGCCAAGGATAGTAGTTTATCGACAAAGTGTTACAATTATTTCTTCAAGTTTTTTGCGAATAGTTTCCACGGTCTGGCCGGCGTCGATCAGCCTGATTCTCTGCGGATAGCGGGCAGCGCGAGCCAGATAGACTGCGCGTACCCGGGCGAAAAACTCCAGGTCTTCCTGCTCGAAACGGTCAGGCGCGGCAGTGGCGGCCAGGCGCCTGCGCTTGGCCGCCTCGACCGAAATGTCGAACACCAGGGTCAGATCCGGCTGCAAGCCCGGATGAACCCAGTGCTCCAGGGTTTCTATCCGGCCCAGATCCAGCCCCCTCCCTCCGCCCTGATAGGCGAAGGTGGCATCGGTAAAACGGTCGGATAGCACCCAATTCCCCGCGGCCAGCGCCGGCACGATGACCTGATCCAGGTGTTCGCGCCGCGCCGCGAACATGAGCAGGGTCTCGGTTTCGAGGTGCATGGGCCGCGCCAGCAGCAACTTGCGCAGTTCTTCTCCCAGCGGCGTGCCGCCCGGCTCCCGGGTCACCAGCACTTTTCTTCCCGCGGCCTCGATCCGCCGGGCAATCCAGTCCAGGTGGGTGCTCTTGCCGGCGCCGTCCACGCCTTCCAGCGTGATAAACCTGCCGCGCACCTCAGGGCCTCCCCGAACGCTGGTACTTGGCCACGGCGCGCTCGTGCTCGGCCAGGGTGCGCGAGAATTCACTCGATCCGTCGCCGCGGGCGACGAAATACAGGGCTGTGGTCTTTGCCGGGTTCAGCGCAGCCTGAAGTGCGGCCTGTCCGGGCATGGAAATCGGCGTCGGCGGCAGCCCGCTCCGGGTATAGGTATTGTGCGGCGTATCGGCGAGCAGGTCCTTTTTGCGCAGATTGCCATCGAATTTTTCGCCCAGCCCGTAAATGACCGTGGGGTCGGTCTGCAGCATCATGTCGAGGCGCAGGCGATTGACGAATACGCCGCCGACGTGGGCGCGCTCGCTTGCCTGCCCGGTCTCTTTCTCGATCACCGATGCCATGATCAGCGCCTCGTAAGGGCTGCGATAAGGCAGTTCCGGCGCGCGCTGCTGCCATGCGACCCGAAGCTGCCGATCCATTGCCTTGTAAGCCCGCCTGAGCAGGTCCAGGTCGCTCGCGCCTTTGCCGAACAGATAGGTGTCGGGAAAGAACAGGCCCTCGGGACTGCGTCCCGCCGCCCCGAGCCGGGCCATGATCTCGGCGTCGCTCAAGGCGGCACTGTCATGCTTCAGGCGGGCATCGGCGTTGAGCGCCGCGCGCATCTGCCTGAAGGTCCAGCCCTCGATGAACACCAGTTCGGCCTGCGTGACCTCGCCCGCGCTCAGCTTGTTCAGCAAGGCAAGCGGCGTGATGCCGCGGGCGACTTCGTAGCTGCCGGCCTTGATGGTTCCGGCTTTGCCGAGCAGCCGGCCGAGCAGATTAAACTGCCAGGCGTTCAGCTCGATGCCCGATTCGACCATCTGCCGCGTCGCGCTTTTCAAGCTGCTGCCTGCCTTGATGGAGAACTCCGCCGGATCAGAACGCAGGGCCACCGGACTGAAGGCGTACCAAACCAGACCTGCGATCGCCAACGGGGCCGCGCACAGGGCGAGGAGGAAAATGCGCTTGATCCGTGACCACATTCGTTTTCGAGCTTATCCGTGCCGGGGTTAGCAGATATTCAGGGCGCTATAATACCTGCTTGAAATTCATAATATCACGCATACTTGAGTCATAAACCACGTCTTGTAGGACAACGATGACTTTTGCCTGGCAGGACTTTCTGCTCGAACGCGGAGCGCGATTCGAAACGGCCGCAGTCAGCCATTTCGGCGATCCCGCAGCCGAATTGCGCGCGGCCCGCGACGGCGGCATCCTGGCGCCGCTCGCCCACCTGGGATTGATCGCCTGCAGCGGCGAGGACGCGCAGGCTTTCCTGCACGGCCAGTTCAGCAACGACGTCAAGCAGCTTGCGCCCGAGCGCAGCGAATACGCGGCCTACTGCTCCGCCAAAGGGCGCATGCTGGCCAATTTCCTGCTGTGGAGGGAAGAGCAGGCGTACTGGCTGGAACTGGCGCGTTCCCTGCTGCCGGCGATACAGAAGCGGCTGGCCATGTTCGTCATGCGTTCGAAGGTCAAACTGGTCGACGCCAGCGAATCGCGCCTGATCCTGGGCCTGGCCGGCGGCGCAGCGGCCGACGCATTACGTGAATTGTTCCCCATGCTCCCACAGGAACCACACCAGATCGTTCGTGACGCGGCGAACGGCATCCTGATCGCACTGCCCGGCGCAAGGTTTCAGCTCGTCGCCGAACCCGAAGCGGCGAAACGGCTGTGGCAACAACTGGCAAAAGCGCTCACGCCGGTCGGCAGTGCGTGCTGGGAGTGGCTGGAGATTCGCAACGGCCTGCCCCTGATCACCGCTGCCACGCAGGAGCAATTCGTGCCGCAGATGGCCAATATGGAACTGATCGGCGCCGTGAATTTCCACAAGGGCTGCTACCCGGGGCAGGAAATCGTCGCCCGCACCCAGTATCTGGGCCAACTCAAGCGCCGCATGGTCCTTGCGCATGTCGAGGGAAGCCTCATGCCGCAGCCCGGCGACGAGCTTTTCAGCAGCGCCCTGGACGCACAGGCGAGCGGCATGGTGGTCAATGCGCAGGCGGCGCCCGATGGCGGCTATGATCTGCTCGCGGTGATGCAAACGGCGAGCATCAGCGAGCGCGCGGTGCATTTCAAATCCGCCGGCGGACCCGCGCTGAGTTTCCAGCCACTGCCCTACACGGTCTGACGCAAAGCGTATGTGCCTGATCCTGATCGCGCATGGCGCGCACGCTGATTTTCCCCTGGTCATCGCGGCCAACCGCGACGAGTACTATCACCGGCCCACGGCCGGGGCGGCATTCTGGCAAGACCACCCGCATATCCTCGCCGGACGCGACCTGGAATGCATGGGCACCTGGCTGGGCGTGACGCGCGCAGGCCGTTTTGCCGCACTCACCAATTTTCGCGATCCGCGCGTACGCAAGACCGATGCGCCCTCGCGCGGCCGGCTGGTGAGCGATTTCCTTGTTTCGGGCCAGGAGCCGTGCGAATACCTGAAAGAAGTCGCAAGCGTGGCGTCGCGTTACAACGGCTTCAACCTTCTGGCCGGCGACATGCGCGGCGTTTTCTACCTGTCCAGTCACGCACCCGCAGTGGCAGAGCTGTCGCGTGGCATCCACGGCCTGTCGAACCACCTGCTCGACACGCCCTGGCCCAAAGTGGAACGCGGCAAGCAGCGCCTGCAAGCGCTGCTTGCCGGCGCGCCGAGCGCCGAAACGCTGCTGGATCTGCTCTACGACCGCGAACCGGCGCGGGCGGGGGAACTGCCCGACACCGGGGTCGGCCCGGAGCTGGAGCGCGTGTTGTCGCCGGCGCTGATCGTGTCGCCGCAATATGGAACGCGCGCTTCCACCGCGGTGCTGTTCGGCGAGGACGGCGGCGTCAGTTTTTCCGAGCGCACCATCCTGCCTGGCGGCGAATCCGGCCCGACGGTCAGTCTGCGCTTCAGCCTCGAGCGCCAGCCAGATCGCGCCGCATGGGGACGTGGGGGATGCCTGCCTCCGTGAATTCGGCGCCCGCGACTTCGAAGCCATAACGCCGGTAAAAGCCGGCAGCATCCGCCTGTGCATTCAGGCGCACGCACGCATGATGCTTTTGGCGCGCGCGCTCCACCAGGGTTTGCAGCAGCAGCGCGCCCACGCCCTTGCCGCGCCACGCCTTCATTACCGCCATGCGCCCGATATGCCCGTCCGGCAGCAGCCGTCCCGTGCCAATCGCTCCGCCGTCTTCGGCATAGGCGAGCGCATGGTCGCAGTGCGCGTCCTGCTCATCCATTTCGAGCGCAAGCGGCACGCCTTGTTCGAGCACGAACACCTGCTCGCGTATGCGGCGGGCCTCGGGGCGGGCCTGGTCCCAGTCGCACAGGCGGATGGAAAACGGCGGCGTTGGCATGCCGGTTATAATACGCGCCTTCTTCGAGAGAAAACCATGCTGAGCCTCTGGGACGACAGGGAAGCGGCGCAATGCCGAAGCGAGCTCGATTTGCGCGTCTACACTTCGCGCCTGCTCGGGCGCGACAAGACGCTGGTGCTGCACGGCGGCGGCAATACTTCGGTCAAACTGGCGCAGAAGAACCTGTTCGGCGAAGACGAAATGGTCCTGTACATCAAGGGCAGCGGCTGGGACCTGGAGACCATCGAAGTCGCCGGCTTCGCGCCGGTGCAACTGGATTATCTGCGGCGCCTGGCGCAGCTGGAGCAACTGCCGGACACGCAGATGGTCAACCAGCTCGCCACCCATATGCTCGAGGCCTCGGCGCCCGCGCCTTCGGTGGAAACCATCCTGCATGCCTGCCTGCCGTACAAATTCGTCGACCACACCCACGCCGACGCGGTGCTGGCCGTCACAAATACCGCCGAGGGCGAGCGCCGCGTGCGCGAAATCTACGGCGATACGGTGGTGATCCTGCCCTACGTCATGCCGGGTTTCGACCTGGCCAGGCTGTGCGCGAAGGAGTATCCGCGCCAACTGCGCGCCAATACCATCGGCATGGTGCTCATGAATCATGGCATATTTTCCTTCGGCGACAGCGCGAGGCAATCCTACGAGCGCATGATCGAACTGGTGCGCCGCGCCGAGGATTACCTCAAGCGGCAGCAGGCCTGGGACATAGCGGCGCCCGCGCTCAGGCCGGCCCGGATCGCGCTGCTGCGGCAGGCGCAATTGCGGCGCAAGCTGTCGGAAGCGGCGGGCGGGCCCATGATCATGGCGACCATCGCCGACGACGAGACGCTGGCCTTCGCCCAGCGCGCGGACCTCGGCCGGATCTCGCAGCAAGGGCCGGTCACGCCGGACCATATCATCCGCACCAAGCGCGTGCCCATGCTGGGCACCGATGTGGACGCCTATGCGCGCGACTACAAATCCTATTTCGACGCGCATGCCCCGCGGGCGAAGGAAACCAAGACCCTGCTCGACCCGGCGCCGCGCATGGCGCTCGATCCGGAATTCGGCCTGGCTGCTGCCGGAAGGAGCGCGAAAGACGCGGCCATCGTGGCCGAGTTGTATCGGCACAGCATGCAGGTGATGCAGCGCGCGCAGGCTTTGGGCGGCTACCACGCCCTGCCCCAGCGCGCATTGTTCGAAGTCGAATACTGGGATCTGGAGCAGGCGAAACTGAGGAAAGGCGGCAAGCCGCTGGCCTACGCCGGTGAAATCGCCCTGGTCACCGGTGCCGCATCGGGCATCGGCAAAGCCTGCGCCGAAGCCCTGCTCGCGCGCGGCGCGGCGGTGGTCGGACTGGATATCGATCCCGCAATCGAGGCCTTGCATCGGCGCAAGGATTTCCTCGGCCTGCGCTGCGATCTCACCGACGAGCACGCGATCACGCTGGCGCTGGAGCGCGCGGTCCTCGCCTATGGCGGCCTGGACATGCTGGTGCTGAACGCGGGCATTTTCTCGGCCAGCCGCAAGATCAGCGAACTCGCGATCGAGGAATGGCGCCGCGTCATGGCGATCAACCTCGATGCCAACCTCTGCCTGCTGCGCGCCTGCCATCCCCTGCTCACGCTCGCGCCAAAAACCGGGCGCGTGGTGGTCATCGGTTCCAAGAACGTGCCCGCGCCCGGGCCCGGCGCCGCTGCCTATTCCGCCTCCAAGGCCGCGCTCAACCAGCTCGCCCGCGTCGCCGCGCTGGAATGGGGCGCGGACGGCATACGCATCAATTCCCTGCATCCCAACGCCGTGTTCGACACCGGCATCTGGACCGAGGAAGTGCTGGCGCAGCGGGCGAAGCACTACGGCCTCTCGGTGGAAGAATACAAGACCAACAACGTGCTCAGGACCGAGGTCCGGAGCCGCGACGTCGCCGAACTCGCCGCGGAAATGTGCGGACCGCTGTTCGCCAAGACCACGGCGGCGCAGGTGCCGGTGGACGGCGGCAACGAACGGGTGATCTGATGCAGGTCGAAACCCTGCGCTGGAAAGACCATCGGCTGGAACTGATCGACCAGCGGCGGCTGCCGCTCGAATTCGAGTACGTCGCCTGCGCGGATGCGGCGCATACGGCGGACGCGATTCGCGACATGGTGGTGCGCGGCGCGCCCGCAATCGGCTGCGCCGCCGCCTACGGCGTCGCGCTGGAAGCACAGCGCCACGCAGACGCCGCGCGCGCGCAATTCGACGCCGCGCTCGATGAGTCTTTCCGGGTGCTCGCCGCGAGCCGCCCGACTGCGGTCAACCTGTTCTGGGCGATCGCGCGCATGCGCGACTGCCACGAAAAGACGCGCAAAGGCTCCACCCGGGACGCAGCCGCGGCGCTGCTCGCGCTGGCGCAGGAAATACACTGCGACGATGTCAACATCTGCCGCGCGATCGGCCGCCATGGCGCGCCGCTGATCGCCGAAGGCGCGCGCATCATGACCCATTGCAACGCCGGAGCACTCGCCACCGCGGGACACGGCACGGCATTGGGCGTGATCCGCTCGGCGCGCGATGCCGGCAAGCGCATCTCGGTGATCACCAACGAAACCCGCCCCTATCTGCAGGGCGCGCGGCTCACCGCCTGGGAAATGGTGCAGGAAAACATTCCCGTGACCCTGGTGACCGACAACATGGCGGGCCATCTGATGCGGCAGGGACGCGTCGATGTCATCGTCGTCGGCGCGGACCGGATCGCGGCCAACGGCGATGCGGCGAACAAAATCGGCACCTACACACTGGCGGTGCTGGCTGAGCGCCACTGCATCCCGTTCTATGTCGCTGCGCCGCTCTCCACCGTCGATCTCGCCATCGCCGATGGCAGCGCCATTCCGATCGAGGAGCGCGACCCGGCGGAAGTCACCGGTTTTCGCGGCCTGCGCTGGGCGCCCGAAGGCGTCGGCGTCTTCAATCCTGCCTTCGATGTCACGCCGGCCGCGCTGATCACCGGCCTGATTACCGAAAAGGGCGTGATCAGCCGGCCGGACGAGAAACAGATCCGCAGCCTGTTCGTTGCCTGATCAGGTTTCGAGGATATCGACCCGCGTGCCCGGCGCGACCTGATCGAACAACTCGATCACGTCGCGGTTGCGCATGCGGATGCAGCCGTGGGACATCGGCCTCCCGATGCCCTGCTCGTCGCTGGTCCCGTGGATGTAGACCAGCCTGCGCATGGTGTCGACCTCGCGCAAACGGTTGAAGCCCGGCTCGCAGCCGGACAGCCACAGGATGCGGGTCAGGATCCAGTCGCGCCCGGGATAACGCGCGCCGAGTTCGTCGCTGTACACCTCCCCCGTGGGCCGGCGCCCGGCGAATACGGCGTTGAGCGGTTGCCCTGCGCCGATCTTGGCGCGGACGATGTGCCTGCCGCGCGGCGTGCAATCGCTGTCGCACTGTTCCCCGGCGCCGTTCTTCGCCGTCGAAACCAAATAGCTGCGCACCTGTTTGCCGCTGTCATCGAACAAATCCAGCGTCTGGGCCGGCAGACTGATGCGGATGCGGGGCATATCAGACCCCTGCCCGCTTGCCGGCGAAAAATTCGCGCAGCAGCGCGCCGCATTCCTCCGCCATGATGCCAGCGGTGACCGTGGCATGGTGATTCAGGCGCGGTTCAGAAAACAGGTCGAGCACGCTGCCGCAGGCGCCGGTCTTGGGATCGGCGGCGCCGTAGACCAGGCGCGCGATACGCGCGTGCAGCATGGCACCTACGCACATTGCGCAGGGTTCCAGGGTGACGTACAGTTCGCAACCGGGCAGGCGATAATTTCCCAGCGCCTGGCCCGCGGCGCGCAAAGCTTGCATTTCGGCGTGCGCAGATGGGTCGTGGCGGCTGATGGGCGCATTGAATCCGGCGCCAATGATGTCTCCGTCCCTGACCACAACCGCGCCGACCGGCACCTCGCCCGCGGACTGAGCCGCGCGCGCCTGCTCCAGTGCAGCCAGCATGAAAGTTCTATCGTCCACCACGGTCCCTGTTCTCGGTCCTGTCGTACCCGCTCCACCGCGTACGCGTGGCTAGGGCAACTCGGGCCATTGTGTTTCCCGCTGAATTCCGCTAGTTTCCCTGATTAGTCCCGCGCGGGCAATTCCGTCAAAGAAGGAGCAGCAATGGGTCAACTTCCGGGCCGCAGGGCCCTGGTCGTGGCAGGGAGTCCCATCAGGACGCAAACGCGCGAACCACGATCGCGGGGCACCGCGAATCGGGACATGCCAAAAAAACGGAGCGCCGTCCCATCAGCGCCGCCGCAGAATCGTGTTTGGATCGAGTATCAGGCTGCCTGGAAGAGAGTGAATCGCGCGGTTGGTAACGCCCTCTCTATTAACGCCTTTCTTGAAGGCCATCGAGAAGCCCCGCAAGGCCTTGGCAGTCATCGGCCAAGCATAGCGACTGATTCGCCGGTTTCAGTCATGACGATCTGAATCGACATATTCTTGCTATCTACCCTGTTTCCGTTCAGATATAGCGCCGTCCGTACTGGATAGACACCTTGCGGGACACCTTCAGGCATTTTCAACGTGAAACTCGTTTGGTATCCACCCTCGCCTTTTCCTTCGTTCGCAGCTTTCTTTGCATTTGTAATCGCCTGCCCGCTTGGAGCCAGAAGCACCAATTCCTCTTCGACGACCGGATTTGCCGCATCCCCAGTTCCTTTAATAACGTCGATGCTTGAGTTTATCGTTAAGGGCATTCCCGCTCGAAGAGTGCTAGTTGGCACAAGATTCACGCCGTAATTCACAATTCTTGCATCCCGCGGCAACTCTCCGCTATTTGCCACTCTGTATGCACTCTGCACCTCCGCCGCAGTCTTAGTTTGGCGAGCGCGGTAATTCCATCCTACGCAGATCAATCCTCCGGCTACTCCACCCACTGCGGCACCGACATTTCTATGTCCCTTCCCGGCAGCAAGCGCTCCGATCAGAGCCCCAAGTCCGATTGCCAAGGCCTCATTACAGCCGCCCGACGAGATAGTTTCCCCGGTCCCAGGATCGGTGCCAGTTGTTGCACATCCCCCAACCCCAATTGCAAGGATCAGCGACGCCACAGTAGTCTTCTTCGCAACGGAAATGCAATTCGACATGTCTGCCCCCTTCAGTTGATTTTTAGGTCGCAACCCTGATATATCTATTCGATTCGTATGCCTTGAAGCGCACGTCTTTGCTCCGCAAGTGCGCGTTGCCGTAGCGAAAGCGCCCTTGAATCGTATTGCGCTATGCGCAATGCTGCATTGGCGCTAGATATCGAGCAGTCGAATTTCTTCTCCGCAAAACATCTTTCCCCTTCCCCGATGATCCCGGCAATCATCGCTTCCTCCCGCCGCTTGGATTGATCTGCCGCTTCCGCAGTCATCCGTTCTCTTTGCGCCGCTTCTTCAAGTTTTCTCCTCTGTTCGATCTGTTGCTTGCGCAATCCACCGTCGGCGCTCGATTCCCCCCTGGTACGAGCCTGCGAACCACCAACTTGAGCAGGCGGCATCTGGACGGCAGTATCCGGTATGGATGCGATGCTCTCCAGAACGTCGACGGCGATCTTGCGAAACTCCAGATTGGAATGTGTCTCAGCGGTCTGCCTCAGAAAATTCACGGTCTTTTCACGATTAGCACTGAAAAATACGGCTACGCGCATACACACTTTGCCGCCATCCGAATCCCCGATCGTCGCCAACGATTCGCTCAGATTTGCCCAAGCGGATGTCCGATCAGGCACTAGACCCAGCAAGTCGTTCAAAGTTTGCATGGCGCCCGACGGGTTTCCCGCCTTCAACCGCGCGTAGCCAAGGTTGTTGCGTATCTCGATGTCGCCTGGATCTGCCTCCGAGCCAGTCCGGAAATATTGGACCGCAGTCGCGTAGTCGCTCACATTCAATGCCTTGATTCCCTCCGTGTTTGCGGCCCGCGCTCGGCGCCGGTCGCCGTGCACAACCGCCACGCCTTGGCTTTGGTCGCGCACCCGATTCCAGTCGCCAGCCGCGGCGGCACGCATAATCTCGGTAAGCTTGATGCTCAGCTCCGGATGCGGTGCAACGGAAGTCGGGGAAATCGCCGCTTCCTTCGGCTGCGACAGGTTCGCTTGCACCTGCGCCGACACGGCACTGGCTGGTGCGCTTCGAATGGTTTCTCCCCCTACGGACGGGGCTGCAACTGAGTTATTCTTCTCGCCGACTCTTGCCCGCAAGCTTCCGAACACATAGATTCCCCCTGCAACAATCCCGATTGCGAGAGTACCTGCGATCGCGAACTTGGCCACTGCGCTGATGGCCAAAATCTTCCCGTGTGTGCCGACACGCTGTCCTATCTGCTCTGACTGCGTTGCTGCGGGACTCTCGACGCGATTCGCGCTTGCGCTTGGTGCCGCCAAAACCTTGACGATTGAATGTTCTGTCGGCGCGGATGCAGTTGCGCGCGCCGGACTTGCCGAGCCTACATCTGCTGCCGACGCTGAAGGCGGGGCTGTCGCCGCCGCCGCGGCCAGGAATGCGCTTGCGGAAGGATCTTGAGCCGAGTCCGTCTTCGCACCGGCGACGGCAGTACCGCAGCGCAAACAGAGTCTTGCCGTCGGGCGTAGAGTTGCGCCGCAATTTGAACAAACACGCATTGGTATTGTCCGACTGAATCCCGTTACTCGATGTTCAACCCTCGCGCGCGAGCTCGTTCGATAACGACGCTCCTGGCCGCATTCTCGTTCCCAGCCATTCCTACCATCTGCGCGAGCTTCGCCAGCATCGCGAGTTCGTCCTTGCCTATCGCTCCGTCGGCTGCAGCGGCGTCAAAGGCAACATCGAAAGCGCCGGTCATAGACGCCGTTCCTGGAGTAGGCGATGCCGGACCAACAGGGACACGCCGCCGATACTCGGCTACGACGCGCGGTTCCAATTCTGCTGCAATATAGGCACCTGGCGGATCGTCGTCCCCGCGAATCAATACGTCTGCTGGCGACTTCTTGGAGGAAGCAATCATCAGCGCGACTTGGCGCGCTGAGTACGGCCCGGTCTCGCCATTGGCCGATTGCATGAAGTAATTCCTGGGTGCCGCTAGCGTAGAGCCACCAAGCTGTCCTCCGCTGGCGCCCCCGCTCGGCCGGGAAAATGCACTGGCGCGCGTTGGGCGCCCACCAGTCAGATCGGCCCCGAGGCCCATGCCCATGAACATGGTTCCTTTCCCGTCAGCGAGTCCTTTTCCCAAGCCTTCGAGTGCCGCCCGCTGTCCCTGCACAATGTTGTACTCGGCAAATCCTGGTTGCTGCGCGATTTCAGCACCCTTCGACTGCAATCGAATAATGGCCTCTTGCTTACCGAAGTCGCGCAGCACATCGAGACTCTTCTGATCCAGTTCCAGAGCGAGACCCATCATGCGGCGGAGTTCTACTCCAATTGCGTGAAACTCTTCCGCTGCGAAACGGCGCAAACCGTCGCTGACGGCCTCTGCCTGGGTATTAGACACCACGGACAACACGGGCATTGATTCAGCCATTTGACCGACAATCCGCCGCATTCCGTTAAGCAGGCGACCGTTGAGCACATTCTTTACGGTGTCTTCGCTGCCACCGGACTGCCCCCCCAGCTGGGTCACCAGCTTAACGGGATCGGTTACCTGAAGCGTATAAGAAGAACTCCCCCAGACAGTGACCACGTTGCGCGAATTCTGATCGATGAAGTCCCCCAAGGCCGTCTTTTCGAGTTGCGCAACGCACTCGGCAATCGTGACGAAAAACACTTGGGTAATGAAATGGTTGGCGTTCGTGAATTTGTCAATCAGCAGGTGTCCGAGGAACGGCACGTTGCTCGTATCGAGCAGGTACGTTCCGGCATCAAGCCGATCGACGTACTGTCCTTCACGAAAGAAGAGAGCACATTCATCGGTACGGACCGTTAGCTTCGCCCCGCGCGGGATCGATTTGTCGGGATGCATGTATATGAGGAGCCCATCCGCCATAGGCGGCCGCACGATATACGCGGACTGAGTTTCAGTTGTCAACCATTTGAATGCCACGTTTCGCTCCCAATTAGGTCTTGCTGGGTCTTTCCCATTCACGCCGATCCGGCTTCCCCGGTAATTCAGATACCCTATTGCTCGTCGCCATCGGTATAAGCCAGCTAATTAGGAGCAGGGCGAGCAATGCCGCCCAGGCCAGACCGGGCACGTCACCGAACGACGGGAAGCCATTGGCCTTACTGTAAAATAGTACGGCAATCAGGACGAGGCCGATGACGGCAAACAAGACGTTGATCGCATAAGACACCAACCCGTAGGTCACCAGATCGCTGTTAAATATCCTTGCCGCGAAGTCGTGCCACACCATGCCCATAACCAGAGCTAGTGCTGTGATGCAAAGGGCCACGTTTCCGACCTGATCGACCGCCGGCTGGCCGTATGCCAGCCAGACAATCAAGGGAATAACCAGCGATAAGAACACCCTAATGGCGATCGAACTCATTTCATTGCCCCGCCCCGGTACATACTTCCGTTAGAATCCATGCCTCCTCCGGCGTCAATCTGCTTAGTACCCCGTTTAGTTGCTGCTTGCGGATCGCCGGCTGGTAATGTTCGTATTCGAACCCACATTTGAGCATTGCGGTCGTTGCTGACACTGAGTCCTGCAACTTTCGTAGATCTGCGATTCTGCCCCCCAGGGAAAGCACCCACTTCGTCGATTGTTCCGCGTTCGCGTCTTCAATTGCCGCATTGCTCGAAGCGGAAACACCCACCCAGTCCGAATCGAAATCTAACTTTGAATGGCTTGGATAATCAACCGACGTGCTGCTAGCCAAGTTGACCAGACCGGAGACATTGCGCAGGCTTGGATAAAAGCGAATATCCGCGGCTGTCAACTGACCGTCCGGCCCTTCGTGCGGCACAAACGTCGGCTGCGACGCGCTTTCGCCAATGGCATAGATCATGGCGCAATTCCCCTGGAATTCCACTTGTGCAGCCGCGTACCCTGCAATCGTACTCCTCCCGACAATGAGCTTTTCCGTTGTCACCACCGTCCCAAGAACGACACAGCCGTCGAGCCTGCAATTCATCGCCTTGATGCTGCCGAATACGATCACATTGGATAGATGCAAATTCTGATTGACGGTGATATCGCCCTTCACAAGGATCGACATATTGCGCAAACTCTCGGGCGCATTCCCGCTTCGGGCGCCGTCACCCCGAAGCCCATTCAAGCTACCATTCACGGTGATGCCGCCGAGCAAACGTATCAGGCCACCAGAAGGTTCCATCCGGGTATCGCCGCGAGAAACGACCGGGCCGTCAACGCGGACGTCACCACGAACCACAAGCGAACGCCCGTAAACCGAACCGGTGATCCGCAGGGCCTCGCCCTTCCGCGTCGCGTCGATTATGACCGGATAGTCGATTTCCTTTTCGCCTTCCGGGAACACACTTCCCTCAACCGAGGCGTCCACAATTCGATTCCCGCCTTCGAAAATCCCGGTCACAGGCCGACTCCTTCCGCCAAGTTCAACGTACCGCGCCCGAGGAAATCTTCGAACATTACGTATGCCTCTTCCGAGATGAGTTTCTTCTCCTGCAGGCGAAGCGCCGCCTTGGCCAAGCTGACAATTTCGTCATTCGTCGCCTGCCGCGTCGCGCGCTGCTCAAGGGCGGCACGCACCCGCGCCTGCGCATTCGCAGCCGCAAATACGGAGAGATCGCTCTTAGCGCCCCGAATGTCAGCCGCCTTATCTGTGACAGATTGCGCTTCCGCCGCAAGTACCACATCCGTTCCCATTTTGGATGCGATGCCGATTCCGGTAATGACCGCGTCGCCACTGCGCCCATCCAGTTCGACTGCGAATTTGCCCCCGACCAAGCCTTCAAGCCGCTGTGTCGAATTCAGTATGTCGTCCAATCTGCTCGATTTCAGCAACTGCAAGGACTGGTCCAGATTCTCGGCCCGTACCTGTAGTCTGTAGAGATCGACTTCGATAGGCAATCCATGCGTGCGCTCGGGCTCCACCATCGCCGCATCGACGGCCGGTTTCATGTCCAGGTCGCGAATTCGGAAAATCGATTCACCGATGGTCTTGAGCTTGTGCTGATACTCGTCGTGTATCTTCTGAAAATGTGCATTGTAGAGAGCGCGATTTCGAAACGCCAACACAACCGAATTCAAGAATCGATTCTCAACGTCCGTTCTAAACGCATCGAGTTTCGTTTTCGCGGCCGCTATGTCGGCTACTTTCTTTCCAATTTCCACTTGAAGTGCAGTCTCCATTTGTAGCGCGAGCTTTTCCTGAGTTACCTGGAAATCGGATTCGATTTGACTCTTTGTCCTTTCGATCATAACGGTTGTTGCAGCAACACCAGCCACCATTGCTGCAGTCTGCGCATCCATATGATGCTTGAGCGTTTCCGTCTGGGCGCTAATCGAATCAACTACTGCCCTTGCAAGCTCGGCCATCTCAACCTCCAACCTTCTTAATTCCTTTTCCAGCTTCGCTATTTCAGCATCGACATAGGCGGCGCTTACACCCCCGTCGCTCACAGCTCTGCCCCTAGAAGCGGCAGCCGGGGCGCCCGCATGCCATCTTCAGAATATGAGATCAATACGTCAGGTACACGCGCAATATCAACTGGGTCGCGTTCGGTACCGCGCAGTTGCGCTTGCATCTCAGGTGCTGACATCAGCGCAAATTCGAATTTTGCTGCCAGATCAAGCAAAGGCACGTCGGCCATCGCGCGTTGCTGGAGGCGCTCTTCGCTCAATCGTTCGGCTTGACGCGTCGACAACACCCCCAATTCCCCCATGGTGTCCCGAAACTGACGCAATTCGTCAGTCCGCGCCTTCAGGTCACTCTCAATCAAATACACGTTCTCCCGCACCGGCCGCATGTCTGCTCTGAATTGATTGCCGATTTCGATCAACTTTTCTGACTCCTTCTCGATCATCCGATTCAAAGATTCATTGGTCCTGAATAGTTCCGACTTGCGGAAGTCCGCCTTTTCCGCCCACAAACGCTCCCACAATGGAAACAACAAGTCGGTGTGCACTTTCAGCACCTGCCCAAACTGCCGCACATCCGCAGTCGTGTAGGTATACGGAGCGACGTCCGAACTCCATTCCTCCATTTCCGGGTCATAGAACAAGCGCGCCTCGGACGAGAATGCCAGCAGCGGAGTTGTAGAACCGGTTATGGCCCTCAGAAGAACGATCCGGAAGTGCTTTACGCTTTCTTCATATTGGTCCTGGATGTCCGCGATGGGCTCGGCCGTCACTCCTTCGGCACCAGACGCAACCATGGTCTGCACGCGCCGATCAGATGAAAATACCTTGACAGCTTCGTACGACTTCTTGAGCAGTTCCGCGATTTCGCGCTGCTCTTCGATTCTGCGAGCGATCACCGGGTCACTCTTCAAGCGCTGCATCAGGTCATCCAACGGTAACTCATGGGCCTCAGCGATTTCGATTTGTAACTGCGCTTGAAGGTATTGGGGTGCCAAAATGCTTCTAGGACAATAAAATCTCTTCGAACACCATGACCCCTTATTAAGCACTTCGAAAACCTGTGCGTGCATGTAGTTGATCGAAGTCGAACGCGCATCGGAGTACGACTGGCACGCGTTCTGCAGCACCTGAATTGTACTTCTCAGCTCGCTGAGGACGCTTTCGCCAATTGCTTTCGCCGCGTTGACCTGCGAGACGAACCCTGCAACCTTGTTGACCTCGGAGAGGTCGGCTTGAAGAAGGACCATACTCTTGTCCGGCAAATCGGTCGAATCTGCCGTACGCATTCGGCGTGCGATTTCGCTTTGTGCCGGCACCAGCGGCAGCCGAATTTTCACGTCGTCTATCTCTGAAAGTGTTTCGACGTACCGATCTACAAGCGTTCTCAGATGATCTTCTTCGCCATATAGCCGTTCAACTGCGTCCGAAGTCATTTGAGAACTGGGTGCAAGGAGGACGGGCACTGCGGCCACATTCTTCGCATCCGTAGAAACCGTTTGAAGCTTTGTGCCCATGCGCGAAAGATCGATCGTTGATAATTCGATGGCAGGAAGGGTCGCGCTTAAGTCCACGAGCGCTTCAAACCCAACAAGCTGCGCCCTGCGAATTGGGAAACCCACTCTTGCCACCGCGAGCCCAGGAAACCCGCCATCACGGGAGCGCAGTTCCCTCTCGATTGCCGTCAACCGCTGCTGCAGCGCCTTTTGCTCATCCGCTTTATTGGCCAGATCGCGTTCGCTTTGCGTCTTTTCTGCAGTAATCGCGTTTCGCCGCTGTGACAAGCGCCGGTACCCGTGCACGATGGCGGCTATACCTCCCAAGAAGCCTAGAATCGCAGCTGCAAAGAGCGGCCCAGAATGTTCCAGGGCCATGAGCACGCCACCGATCACGGAGATGAGCGCACCTCCAATTAACAGACCGAGGATATCGCCGGCCCTCGCTGCCGTCGCCGCCCGTCCTTCCAAGTCGGCTATCTGGTTCTTCAGAGCTGCGAGTTCATTGCCCAAACCCGGAGCGCGCTGTTCGAGCAAAGCGCGTTCCTCTCGCAAATCTTCTCCCTGACGCCACGGTCCCAGGGCTGGCGCGAGATGCGCGATCATAGCCAACGCGACTTGCTCGTGCGGATCCGGCACGTTTTCGATTGCTTGGTTGAGCACCCGTGTCATTGATTCCCCTTCTCACCGGTCGCCACTGTTTCGCGCGTTACCAGTAATTGCCAATTCGGACCTCGTCGACGCGTGTGGTCCGTAATTCGAGGCTTCATTGCTTAAGAATGATGGCGCCCACAACGGTGCTGGCGACATTACTTCCCATATCCCGCGCCCCTCATTCGTATTTTCGTCGCGCGCACGACTACCGCGGCAGTGGGCCGGGGCCGACACCGCCTTCCTCTCGTTGGATTCTTCGGGTTAGCCTCATTCTCGGCAAGCAGGAGGAGCGTGGAGAAATCGGGAGTTTTGATCTCAGTGCCATTTCACTTTCCGTTTCATTTTGCTATGCTGGCCGCAGAAGAACGACGCCCCGGGCACCATCGGAGATCCAAGAATCCGTCGCGTAGTGGAGGGCAGCATGCTGCAGCGCAAGGCAGTGGGAACAAGAATCAAGCGCCTGCGGGAAGTAAAGGGGTACTCCCGTAGCGAAGTGGCCAAAGATCTGCGTGTCGACGTGACCTCGGTCGCAGCCTGGGAAAGCGCGAAATACCTTCCGCGCGAGCGCCACCGCGCCCAACTCGCGCGTCTGCTCGATATCGACCTCGAATCCCTGTTCAATGGCAACGAAGACCCTGCTTGGATACCGCTTCGCGCGTCGCTGATCGATACGCGCCAGGAACTGCCCGACCTACTGGTGAGCCTGACTTCGCGCACCAGGAGTCGATTCCGCGTCCTGCGCCTGGCCGCCCCCTATATCACAGCGGCATACGTACAACAGGAATGGCGCAACTTGATCTCCGAGCGGTTGCTCGACCACTCGATCGAAGTGCAGCACATCGAGATCTTCTATGATTTGCGTCGGCTACAGGAAACTTTGTCCAACATTGTGCGCTACGACGGCTGCCGCTACTGGGCCAAGAGCTATTGTCCGGGCCTGAAAAACATTGCGCCCGCAATGGGCGCGTACATGTTCGACGAAGAGGAGTACCTCTTGGGCGCGTACTGGGTCGGCATTCCGCCGCAGCACAAGCCCGGTCTGCACCTTACCGGCGCGCCATTTCGGCAATTCTTCGAAGCCTACTGGGACGAAATCGCGAGCCGAGGAACAGTGCTGAATGCGCGCGGTAAGCACGACCTGTCCACGGTGCGCTCGCTCGCGCTGCAACTCGGCCTGCCGCCGAAGCAGTGGAAGTCTTTTGTGGACGAAGCCTTGAGCCTCGATATCGGCGACGGCGCGCCGCCGCGCATCTGAATGCGTGCCGGGTTCAGGCGGGACCGGTCCCATCCCCCAGACTGAGCCACACGCACTGGCCCTTGCTTTCCCGCTCGATGTCGGCGAGCACCGTGGCGTGCTCGGCGGCCTCCTCCTCGGTCGCGACGAGCACCGACAGCGCGCTGCCCGCGGCCGTCGCGCGTGCCGGCGCCTGCCCCAGCTCCATCACCAGGCTGTCCTGGCCACGGGTCATCGCGAGGTACACCTCTGCCAACAACTCGGCGTCGAGCAGCGCGCCGTGCGGGGTACGATGCGTGTTGTCTATGCCGTAGCGCTCGCACAGGGCGTCGTTTGTGGCCGCCGATGGCGGGCGACAATTATCTTGACCGGTCAGCGACAATTATCTTGACGGGTTGACGCACGCCGCCGGGGTGCGTACTGCGGTCGGGTTTTATAGTGGTTTCCTTCGTGAAGGAGGAAACCACGGTGCCCGGCATTCGCATAACGGATCTACAAGTGACCAAGTACAAGGAATTACGTGGCAAGCACACCCAGGAGGCGGCGGCAGCCAAGACGGGTATCAGCGTGAGCAGTGCGCGGCGCGTTGAATTGAGCACGACGCTACCCTCGCAGCGGCGGGCGCGCCACTGGCGCACGCGCGCCGACCCTCTGGGTGATCTTTGGAACGCCGAAGTTGTGCCCTTGCTCGAAGGCGCACCGGGGCTTATGGCAGTAACGGTGCTTGAAGAGCTACAACGGCGCCACCCCGAACTGCTTGCCAGCGTCGTTCTGATAGTCGTGTGAACTGGCCGGGATGAACGTCGTGTATTTTCTTCATCGATTTTCTTCGAAGGTTTCTATCTCAAAGATTTTCTTCGCTGGTTTTTGCGTATTCTTCC
>Ga0172371_10001931_pt1 | contig 32999 bp, 34 predicted proteins | sample Lak12m_FD_114543 | JGI IMG/M metagenome (GOLD analysis project Ga0172371, IMG submission 114543) | Freshwater microbial communities from Kabuno Bay, South-Kivu, Congo - kab_022012_12m | ecosystem: Environmental > Aquatic > Freshwater > Lake | place: Democratic Republic of the Congo: South-Kivu...
TAAATAGTTAACAACGCTTCGCTAGATTTCTCCTCACTTCGTTCGTCGAAATGACAAAATCAAAATCCTTTCCGGTCAATTCAGATTTCGCATATGGCGGACAACTGAGATTTCGTTTAACAGCGGTATATATTGTCATTTATAATTGACAAATTATACATCTTAAGTTTAAGTATCAATATGTGTGTCCAGAAACGGAAAATTTTGTTTTTTAATCTATCCCATAATCTCTTCGGGTCTTTCCGGTTTTTCACCCTCCTGAAAGTCATCAACCAGAAAATGTAGACAACCTGTTGGGGAGTCTTCATTGCCCGGTGATTGGATAGTTTGGTTTTGATCTGGGAGTTTACGCCTTCAATCGAATTGTTGGTTCGGGGAAGATAAAGATAATCCAGGTAGGTAAACAAATGTTTCTCGTCAAATTTCAGCAGTTTTACCGCCCGCCTCAAGTTTCCATGGGTATACCACCATTTCTTTTTGGTTCCGATTCCGACTGTCCTTTCTCTCAAAAGGAATTGGTGATTAACAATCCAATCATCAACGGATTTTAACCATTGGTTTTTTTCTTCGTCGTTATTAATCTGAGTGATAATTTTGGCCATTCTTCGTAACGCTTGAGTGGCCGATAACGGACTGTGGAGAGGTAAAAAGGTTAACAGTTGGCGCTGAACATGAGATAAACAGCGTTGATGCGGAACAGGTGGTAGGAATCCATTGATAGAGCCAACTATTACCCCTTTCCAATCGGAGATAACGCCGGAGGGAAGATTGTTTTTAACGATGGGAAGCAATTGTTTGCAGTCGGCGGTAAGCGCATCATATGATTCCGATACATGCCATGACCAGTAAAGATTGATTCTGTCAGTGACATTCCGGTAGATCATGACGACTCCGGCTCGGTGCAGCCATTTCCCATCAATTCCCAATACCCAAACATGGTTTTTGTCAAACAGCTTCTTTTCCTCCAAAAGAAACAGAGAATCAAATGGTGTGGGTGAATAACGGAAAAACGGTTTAAACTTTCGCCAGATCGATTGATGAGATAAAAACACTACTTCTTGTAGAGCCAGTTTGTTGAGCTTGTTGGTAACGAAGTCATAAAATTTAATGAAGTCAGAAAATTCTCCTTTAATCAGTTTCGGTTTGCCAAAAGTGTGACGGCAGGTAAGACACAGGAAGCGTCGTTTGCCGGTTCGGCCAAAACCCATTCTTTTTGATCGACCACCACAGTCAGGGCATCTTAGAGTTTTTTAAAAGAGGATACTTTAATCATATTAAAAAGATGAAATTTTAACGTTGGAGCATTATACCAATTTAAGAAAGCACTTTCAGACACACATTATGCTACTTAAGCCAAGAAATTTTATCAATTTTGATTTTTAGTCTTCAATATTTGAATTTGGATTATGTACCCTGGTCTCTTTTATTTCGACACCAAAGAAAACTTGACAATAAGTATACATAAATGTATACTTAGTATATGAAATATTTGGAACTGCGGCAGGAAATAGCCACGCCGCTTTTTACCTTCGCCGATGCCGTCAAGAGTTTCCCCGCCGATTCTGTGAGTGATATTAAAATCCAGTTAGCGCGGTTTGTAAAAAAGGGATATCTTCGTCGGCTGAGGCGGGGTTTGTATGATTTTTCCAACAGCCACTTTGATGAATATAGCGTTACACGATACCTTCGGGCATATTCCTATATTAGCTTCGAGTCGGCTCTTTTCTTGCACAATCTTATGCCCGATGTTCCTCAAGCGATCACCAGCGCAGTTGTGGGCGTCTCAAAAATCTACCGGCTGAACGCAACTGCATATATTTTTATTGCCGTCCCGAAGCGTTTGTTTTATGGTTTTGAGCTTCAGGGCAGTACGAAAGCCGGATATTATTATCTGGCAAAAAAAGAAAAAGCAGTACTTGACTATTTATATGTTCGCAAGATCAGGTCATTTGCGGATACGCGCCTTGACTTATTAAAGTTAGATTTAAAAATATATAATAAATATATTAAAGATTATCCGGACTGGATGCAAAAACTGAAGATATGAATATTTTAGTTGAGCGTTTCCCGGAAATATTACGGTCTGCTGCAGCTTACGGTCTGCCGACCGAAAAAAAAAGAGCGATACTGCGGGAATATTTGCAGATGATGTTTCTTGACGCGTTCTACCGGCGATCGCAGTCGGCTCATGCTGCTTTCGTTGGAGGGACCGCATTGAGGATAATCCATAATTTAAACCGTTTCTCCGAAGATCTGGATTTTGATCGGATCGATATCACAACTGAACAATTTATCAAGCTGGCCCAAGATGCCACCAACGATCTTTCACAGTCGAGGATAGTATTGGAAATATACAAAAACAAAACAAAAGAGAATACCTTTCTTGAAATCAGATATCCGTCGATTCTTTTTGATTTGGGCGTTAGCGCGAATCAATCAGAAAAATTAATGATCAAGATTGATAACGCGCCGGCATGGAGGTCGGAAAAGAGAGAAACTGTATTGGTATCGCGCTATGATTTTATGCAATATATCGTGACGATTCCGCTGAGTCAAATCTTGGTGCAAAAAATGGCGGCTTTTGTGGGGCGAAAACAAACCCAGTCGCGCGATATGTATGATATCTTGTGGATTTGCGCAAGAGGAATTAAGCCGGACAAAGTTTTTATGGATAGAAACTACCCCGGTGATTTAACCCAAGCCGTGATCAAGAATGGGAAAGAAAAGTTAACTAATCTGAAACGGCACATGAGAAAGATTGAGCCATACTTGTTTGATGCGTCAAAAGCCAAACTATTAAGCTCTTTTGTCAGTATCGTTTCCGGCAACCGTTAATAATTTGACAGCATTTTTTGACAACGGCCCCCTGTTTGCTTATAATGATTTTAAGTCTTAAGTCTTAAGTCTTAAGTCTTAAGTCTTAAGTCTTAAGTCTTAAGTCTTAAGTCTTAAGTCTTAAGTCTTAAGTTTTAAGGTTTAAAACCTAAACATGTACCTTAGTCCCTTTTATTTCGACACCAAAGCAGTCTTCGGAAAATATCCCGACATCAAACTGGTCTATTTTTTCGGCTCACGGGCAGAAGGCAACGCAGGTCCAATGAGCGACTATGATTTTGCTATCTACTTTGAAGAAAAAACTTCCCCCAAAAAGCAGTTTGATACCAGGTTATTGTTGATGACCGACCTGATGAAAAGATTAAAAAATGATAATATTGACGTAGTTGTCCTAAATGACGATCTTGAACCGCTTCTCAAATATCAGGTAATAAAATACGGAAAAATTATTTTTGAACAGAAGCCGTACAGATTAATTTTAGAGCCAAAAATTTATAGCGAATTTTTTGATTATCAAGTATTTTCCAAGCTAAATAATTTATGACAGACACTTCTGTTCTAAAAAGAAAGTTAAGCGCAGTTGAGAAATATTCCCAACTTTTAAAACCGCTTCGTGATAAGCCAAAAGAAATGATTAAATCCGACCCAATAATCTATGGAGCAATAGAAAGATACCTATATCTTTTATGTCAGGCTACGATCGATTTCGCCGAAGCGATTATTTCTTATACTGATCTGCGTAAACCAGGATCATATAAAGAAGTATTTGAGATTTTATCGGAGGGAAACGGCTTAATTTCCAGGACAATATCTTTGGAAATGGAAAAAATGGCAGGATTTCGCAATCTTTTAGCTCATGCTTATGGAAAAGTTGACTTTGATAAATTATATATAATTTTAACCGAAGATATTGAGAAAATAAGATTGTTTATTAACGAAATAAAAAATAAAATTAAATTTTAATGATTTTAAGCCTTAAGTTTTAAGGTTTAAAACCTAAATATTAAAATATGTACATCGGACCATTTTACTTTGATACCAAGGAAATATTTCTGATCCTGGCTGCAATACTGGTGGGGTTGGCCGCGCATTTCGGCTGGAGCATATATTGGTTTGATCCCAAGGCGCTTCTTACCATTGTCATTTTAATGTTAGTGACCAAAGGACTGCTGCCGTCGGTCCACAACGAGGCGTTTTTTATCCTGGCGATCGTGACGATTTTTCTGACGCTTTACCTGCCGATTTTCCAGATCGTGCTTTTCTACTTTATCAGTTTTGCCTTGTTCCGGCTTTTACGGGTGATTTGATGGCCTTTTAATTTAACGTGAACCATGCAATGCCCTTAAAATCCATAAAAAAGCTTGTTGTAGTAATTTTCTTTTTTTGTTTTTTCTTTTTTTATCCTCCGCGGGCCGCCGTCTCAGCCGCCGCCCATCCGCGCCTGCTGATCACCCAGCCAAGATTAAAACAGATCAATGATAAAATAACCGTCGGGAAAACCAAAGCGGCTTATGAAGCGATCCTCAGCGAGACTGCCGACTCCTCAAACAAAGCGCTTGATAAAGCACTGATGTACTATATTAAAAACAATCTGGGCGAGAGCGGTTATGGGGGGTTGGATGAGGCAAAGTCTTTTTTGTTAAATTATATCCGCGATCCCGCCAATGCGCCCGCCAAACTGTGGGAATATCCGGTCAAGTATCGTCAAGGTTATGACGCAACGCCAATCGCCTTGCTTTATGACTGGACTTTTCCGGCGCTAACCTCAGCCGAGCAAGAGGAGGTGCGCGCTTATCTGGTCAAGTGGGTGACCATTTTCAATACTTATTTAAAACCCGAATCAAGCCTCTGGCTTTATAATAATCAAATCACGTCACCGGCCGCGGCGCTGGGGGTGATCCTGATGGCGATTGAGGGAGAAAACGGCGCGCCGGCCAATGCGGTTTCCCTCATCAAGACGCTTTCCGCCGCTTTCCAAAGCCAATTTTTTACCTCGGCCATCAACCCGCGGGGCAATCTGGGTGAGGGAATTTGGTATCAGAATTTATCTTTACCGGTGGTGACCGTATTTGCCGCCTGCGCCACCCAACTGGGTTATCTTGACCTTAACGCCACTTATGCTAAGAACATCTTCAACTGGTTTTTGTATGCGGGAATATCAAACAAAGAGTTTATCCAGTATGGCGACGCCGAGCCGGTCTTAGCCGACCTTTGGCCCCAATACCTGTTTTATGCCGACTATTTCAATCAGCCGCGGGACTGGGCCACCTGGAATTACTATCAGCCTGTCTTTCCTGTCGCCACCTACTGGCAGGGAATAGGCGACAACGCGTTTTTTCTGCTGTTTTATAAGCCGCAGGCGCCGGCCTTTGACCTAAACACGCTTCCCAAGAGCGAATTTTTATACGACCGGCCGGAAAACAAGACCGGCGGGACAGTGATTATGCGCAACGGTTTTAAGGCCGACAGCACGGTCGTGACTTTGATCAATCGCTACACCAATCATATCCACCAGCACTATGATCCCAATTCGATCAGTTTATCGTACAAAGGTAAACGTTTTCTGATCGATCATAACGGTCTGATGCCCTATAACGACCCCAATCACGGCGTGGATTTTGAACACAATTTGGTGACGGTCGACGACGGCGGCAGCCCAAAAAATGATCAGCCCTGGAGCGATGACGTCGCCTCCTACGGCGAAATCCCTGTTTTTATGCAGTATCAAAACAACGCCTTGGCTGTCGGCGACGCCCGTTATCCGGTGATGGATTTGTCCAAAATTTGGAATGCCTATCAAACGGTCGACGAGAACAAGTTGAAAGACTTCACGCCGGCCGTCAAGGCCACGCGGATCGTCAGCTATATCGGCGATTTTTTTGCCACACCCCTCATCACCGTCATTGACGACTATCAGGTCGACAACCGATCCCATCTTTATTCGCTGCTGTATCATTTTGAACGCACAGCCAAGTATGCCGGCAACGGAACAGCGGGCAGTCCTTTTGTTATTGACCAGGGCGGCGACAAACTGGCAATCTTTCTGGGCGGCGGTGATCGTTTTGAGGCGCCGGTTAAACTGCACGACGGCGATGCGGGAGCAGAACAGGCCGATCAGTACCATTATGTAATCAAAGCCAACAAGACCGGCGTTGCTGCCCAATATTTGAGCTTTCTTCTGCCTGCCTCCAGCGTTCTTCCCACTGTTACATCAATCACCACCAACGGCCTGGCCGGCTACCGGATCAACTTCGCCGGCAGCGACGCCGATATGTACTATTATGCCAACCCGAATTATGCAACAGTCGATATCAACGGCATCCAGACCGACGGGGGACATATTTTTATCGGGCTAAAATACGGCAGGGTGACATTTGTCGGCGCCGTCAATTACTTAAAACTCCTGTATCAAAATGCGCCGCTTGGGCAGCAGTCAAACGGCAAACGCCAGTCGACCCAGATCGTATTCACTGACAGAGGTTATGCCGGTCGCCTGGCCGACAATAATCTGGCCGGCGCCGATATCCAGGGAGCGGTTGTCCGGCTGCCGGACAGCGGGGGGGGCGGGTCGGATTTGGCATCGCCGGCGGGGATGGGTCTGGGAGTCTGCCATTGGCCGGGGACCGACGGTTTAAGTCATAGCCGTGAGGTCAACTGGTTTTATTGGGGCGGGGGCGGCGAGGATTGGACGAACATCGAACCGGCAAAAGGCCAGTATGATTTTTCCAAGCTGGACAAACAACTTGACGACCATTTCAAACTGTATCCCGACAGTTTTTTTTGGCTGGACATCATGACGGCGATGCCAGGCAGCGTGCCCGATTGGGCCAAGCAAGATCCGCAGCTTGGCTATCTGCAGATTTCTGGCACCGGCTCGACCTTTCCCGTTTGGAATCCCAATTTTCAGGCGGCGTTTACCGCCCTACTGACCAAAGTCAGCGAACATATTTATAGTTCCAGTTTTAAATACCGCGACCGGATCAAAGCGGTAATTATGATGTCCGGCGGCGCATTCGGCGAGATGATTACCTGGGGAAACTGTCCGGATGGGGAGGTCTGCAAAAAATATGAGGCGGCCGGTTATAGCGAAAAAGCCTATATCGAAGCGATGACCAACTGGCTGGCGCCGCTTTATGCCAGGCTCTTTCCCGACTATCCGCTGGTGCTGCAGCTGGGTGGAGGGCTTTATAACAACAATATTACCGAGACGATGATCCGGTCGCTTTACGATAAACTGGGGAGCAGGCTTGCTTTAAAATGGAACGGTTGGAACTATCAAAATTCCCTCCCCGCCAAAGAAACCAACACCGATCGCTTTTATCAGAATCTGATGGCCAAATACGCCGACCGGGTGAGCGTCGGTTTTGAGCCGGGCGGGGCGGAAGCGATCCCCTCCGATACGACGGCGCAAACCGATCAGACGATATACAACTCGCTGGTAAAAACTTTGACGGCCGTGCCGGTTTCCTATTTTTGTCTGCAAAATAAATATTATCAGATTTTAAGCGGCGCCCAGCTGCAGGAAATAGCGGGAAAAATGCGAAGCGTCGGCCCGGCCGCGCAAGAGGCCGGTGACGCCAATCAGGACGGCTCGGTCACCCTGTTGGATTACTATTATTTTGTGTTGAAACAAGCGGGGGGAACACTGCCCGGCGGCGTGGATGTCGATTTCAATCATGACGGCAAAATAGACAGTCAGGATCGGCAGGTTATTGTCGATGCCCTAAAATGATCATATGAAATTTACTTTAAAAGGCTTATTGGTTATTCTGGCCGGCGCGGTATCGGTAATCGTCATGACCGCCTATATTTTTTTAAATGGGCAGACCGGTAAAAAATCCAAAGCCGCCGGTGGTTCAACCGTTGCCTTAAGGATTGAGCCGGCTGCGGCCCGGCTTAACGCGGGTGATAATTTTTCCTATACGGTCAAAGCCAGGCCAAGCGCCGATATCAATCTCATCGGCTATGCCTGGACGGTCACTTTTGACAAAACCAAAATCCGGATTAATGCGGTTGAGTATCAAACCGGAGCAGTCAGTCCGGACTTAGGCCAGGATAGCGGCAGCCAAGAAACCATCAACCAGACCGGACAGATCAAAGTTCAGGGCGAGGTCAGGACGGCTCAGGGGGTGTTGATGGCGCAAAACAGCGATCTTGATCTGGTGACGATCGCCGGTAAAGCCTTGGCCGCCGGCATCCCGCAGTTAAACATTATCAATCTTAAATTTTATCAGATCAACGCCGACTCAACCCTCAGTGAACTGGCGGGGACGGTTTCAACTTCCGGCTGCGCCTGTCTGTCCATTCGAAAATGTTCAGACGCCTGCGTTGATGCTGATGGTGTCAGCATTGGCGGTTTTAACTGTTATAACGATAACAACTGCAGCGTCGCCTATGCTCGTACCCGCGGGGATGCCACCGGCGACGGCAAAGCCTGTCTGGATGATTATAATGAATTGATAGATGCCTGGTACGGTCGGTTCAAAGACCTCCACGAAAAAAGGCTCCACTCCGATTTCAACGGCCAGGGAGCCGCGGGTCAGGAGATCGACAACGGAGATCTGGAGAGATTCAAGCAAGGTTTTAACGCCGATCTGGATCAATGCGGAAAGTTATAAAGCTTTTAAGACCAATGCAATTACCAAACTCATTTTTGACAAAACTCAAACCGATTGTTGCTTTGGGTCTGTTGGCTCTTTTAGCGCTGGTGTTGATTTTAAATGCCGCTTCCACCAAAACCCCGCCCCAATCCCGTCAAACAAAAGCCGCCGGCACCAGAAGCGTTGACCTGTCATTTGCCGGTGAGGCCGATCTGCCCTTAACCGCCTCATCCGTCTACAGCATCGCCGTCAAAATTGACAGAAACGCCGACGGCACCACTCCCAAAATCGCCTCGGCCCGGATCACCTTCGCTTACCCCACGCCTCTTTTAACCTTCAAAGAGATTATCTATAACTCAGCCGTAGGCTTTAAACGTTCAGAGTTGGGCGGTGACGGGATAGTAACGGTGGACGGTACACAGAGTATAGCCGTGGTGGCCGATGCCGTCCGTGACTCCTCAGGCTATCTCTCCTCCCAACCCAACTCCTTTCTGATGGCGACCGTCAGTTTCACTGTCAATCCCGGTCTGACCTCAGGTTCCACCGGTTCCTTTATTTACAAGACTGCAGATATAGCGGGGGAGAACGGCAGTCTAACCGTTGATAAAACCGGTGCTAATACCCAACTGAATAAGACAATCAGCGCCGGCGGTGCCGGCGCGGGCAATATGTGGCTGACGATCAAACTCCGGCTTCAGGGAGTAGTCAAGCCTCCTAAAACCGCTACCCAATTGACCTTTAAGGTCCTGGTAAACAGGGCGGACAACACTTCCGAAGCGGCCTTCGACTCCGTTAATTTTACGGTTGATGGAGCTGCAGCCTGGACCGGTAAATTAAGCAAAGCACTCCTCCCCGCCGACGATTACTACTTGATAATCAAAGGCCCCAAACATCTGGCGCGAAAAATTTGCAAAAATAGCCCCGAAGATTTGTCAGGCCAACCGTATCATTGCGCCGGTCCGGCCATCAGTTTAAAGGCGGGCGACAATTCCATCGATCTTTCCTCAATCTATCTTTTTGCCGGTGATTTTGCCAAGCAAGAAAGCGACACCAGTACGAAAGCCGTAGCCGGCCAAGACGGCCTTGCGAACTCGGCCGACTATGGAGTGGTCGCTGAAATCATCGACAACACCGAAAGCGTCTCGGCCGACCTGAAGGCGATGAGCGATCTTAACTATGATGGATTTGTTGACGCACAAGACTACTCCTTAATTTACGAAACCTGGAAAAACGGGTTTAATCAAGATGAGAATTAATCCGATTAAGCGGATCATTTCCGATTCTTGGCCGTTAATAATATTGATGGCTTTTTTCTATTTTATCAGTAAGGTTACCGCTGTTTCTTTTTTCAACTTCAGTTATACCAACGGTCAAGGGCAAGTAGTAAGCATTGGTGATGATTTTTCCCGACTCCGTTTTATCTCCCCGGGTAAATATTCAATTTCAGGTCAGTATCGTTTCACTCCAATCTCACCAGCGATCATTACCGTTGTGCCTGACGACTGTCTGGAAAAAGTGACAATCAACGGTCTTAATCTTAAATTACAGTCCGATGGTAAAACCAACCTGTGTCGTAACGATTTCGGGATTGATATTAATTTGATTAAAGACTCACATTTGGGTGTAAACACGATTAAGTTTACTTTGAGTGATGGTGGCGGTGGGGGAGCGCTGCACGTTAAAAGAGCCATGAGAGATGCGTCTTCTTGGATCTATACCCTAAGCATTATTATGATTTTGGGATACGTTTTTTATTTGATTTACCGTTATCTGCATTTTCCAAAGTTAATTCTGATAATTTTTTTCTTCGGAATAATTATTCGCCTGATCTATCTATCCTACACTAATTATGATGCACGAGTTCATGATTTAGGCGGTCATTTGGATTATATTCAATATATCGTTGATCATCATAGTCTGCCCATCAAAGATGCTTGTTGGGAATGTCATCAAAAACCGCTTTATTATTTTATCGGCAGCGGCATTTTTAGTTTTACCAAAGCTTTTGGATTCAACGGATCACAATTTTTGCAGATATTACAGGGTTTTAGTTTAGTTTTGTTTTTAGCGTCGGCAGTCTTATTTTTCCAAATCTTCAAAACACTCTGGCCGACTGGTCGATTGGCCCCAACTGCACTGATGATGTATCTATTTTGGCCAGCCAATATAATTCACTCCTTGCGAATCGGCAATGACAGCCTAATGTATTTTTTTTACGCGATTGCGTTTTACTGTATCTGTCGGGCTTCAGCTCGATCGGTTAATTTTAAAATATTGCTGGTGGCCCTGATTTTTGCAGGACTGGCATTTTTTACCAAAGTGACCGCCTTTCCCTTGTTTCTTATCATTGTGATTTTAATGGTTGGTGCAATTAGGTCACAAAACATCATGAATATCGGAAAAGTTGTCATGGTTATTTTGACCATCGCTTTGTTTGTCTATTTGGCTTTTCAAAAATATTTTCAGTCCAGTAATAATCGAGATTTTTTTTCACATATTGTTAATTCCGCAGTGTTAAATAAAGAACTGGCGGTGAATAGTAAACCTGTTAACTACCTGTTGTTAGATATAAAATCATTTTTAAATTATCCCTATAACTCTCCTTGGGATGATCAAAAGGGCCGACAGTATTTTTGGAATTTTTTTTTGAAAAGTATGCTGTTTGGTGAGTTTGAATTTAAAACGGCTACCAATATGGTTTTGGCGTCGACACTGAATTTATTATTGTTACCGGTACTGTTATGTGCAAGTTTGAGTGTTTTTTTGATCAAACGACCAGATCGACGGAAGTATGCAATTTTCGGATTGAATTTTTTGCTTCTGGTAGGAATGCTGATTGCGTTTCGAATTGTATATCCGTTTGCCTGCAATCAGGACTACCGGTACATTTTACCAGTCATCATTTCTGTAGCTTACGGATATGTCTATACTCAACAACGTTTGCATGAACTGCAATTAAAACAACTTGAAAATATAAGCGTTTTACTTATTAATTTGTTTTTGATTTTAAGCAACATTTTCTTTATTATCTATCCATTGAATATCTAAAATGAAAAACCAGTATTGGTTGATTGGCATTATTGTTTTAGTGATAAGCTGTCTGGTTTTTTTTCGCAACTATAGTCAACCTCATCAGTTATTTTGGGATGAAAATTATCATATTGCCTCAGCCTACAAATATCTGGGCGGCAAGTTTTTTATGAGCGACCATCCGCCGCTTGGGATTATGTTTATTGCCTTAGGTGAGGCATTGTTTCATCCCAATCGCCAACTGGACACATCAGCTTTCGTGACTACCGACTATATCAAAACCATTCCTTCCGGCTTTTCCTTTGTTGGTGTTCGCTTCTTTCCGGTCGTGTTTGCCACTCTATCCGCGGTAGTTTTTTATCTGATTTTGTGCTTATTTCTCAAAAATCCCATTTTTGCAGGATTATTTTCCAGTTTATATTTGTTTGACAATGCCTTAATCGTTCATAGTCGGGGAGCAATGCTCGACAGTATCCAGATTTTTTTTGTGCTTTGTAGTTTATGTTGGTTTTTCTGGATGATAGAAAAAAAACATTTTTTCATCTGGAAATATGCTGTTTTAGGTCTATTGACCGGTTTGGCTTTGGCGGTAAAACTCAACAGCTGGATCATTTTGCTTTTGATACCGATTGGTTTGTTATTCATGCCGCGGCAAAAAAAAGATCGTTGGTTAATTTTTATTTCCCAAGCGATTGATCGGTTAGTTGCGGCGTCACTTGCGACCACGCTGGTTTTTTTTGGAACATATCTGCTTCATGTTCAGATGGCCAGACAGGTAATTGACGATCGCTACTACAACGCCTCTGTGGCCTATCGAACAATTATTGATCATCACGCGACCGGCAGTGTGGTTAATATTCCTTTAATGATTGTCGAACAACTGTTTTATATTCCTAACTATGAAAAAGGCGTCCCGATTTATGATGTTTGTAAACCCAATGAAAACGGCAGTCAGCCCTGGACCTGGCCGTTTGGCAACAAGACCATTAATTACCGTTGGGAAACCGCCAACGGCAAAACTCGCTATCTTTATTTAGTTGGCAATCCAGTGATTTGGTTGATTGGGTTGGTTGGTTTAATACTATCGCTGGTTCTGATTATCAGTCGTTTTATCTTTGGCTTGCGGATCAAAAATGTCCAATCGTTTAATCGATTGGCAATATTGGTTCTATTATATAGTATATATATAGTATCAATTGCGACCTTGCCGCGAGTGATGTATCTTTATCATTATTTTATCCCTTTGCTTCTATCTTTATTAACTGTCCCCTTAATCTTTGACTATCTGTTTTCTCAAGGCTTTAAAAAGCAACCTACAATAATATATGGTTTGCTGATCGTGGTAGTTGGAGTTGTTATCTTGATTTTTCTGTTTTTTGCGCCGTTGACCTATTATCAACCGTTAACCACGGCCCAATTTAATCTTCGCAACTGGTTTGTCTGGTGGCACCTGAAGCCGATCTAAATGTAAGAGTTCAGGTTCTTTGACAAAACTGTATCGAAGTAAAACATTTTGTCATTCCCGTGAAAACGGGAATCGATATATACCATTCGCAAATGAATTTGCTCAGGATATACCCATCTAAGACTGCTTTGGCAACCCGATGGGTTGCAAACCAGCATAAGATGGGTATAATTTAGCTCCTTAAACTATAGCAATTCTGGATTCCTGCTTTCGCAGGAATGACAGTTGTGTGTCAAGAGTTGTGAACTCTTACAAAATTATATAAAGCTTGACTTTTGCAAACATAGATTTTCTACATTGTACAGAAGTACAATCAGTATCAAATCAAGTAATCGTTATTGTTGGGCCGCGTCGTTCCGGCAAGACCTATTTTCTTTATCAACAGATTCAAGAGCTATTAAAACGCGGGATCTCCCGCGACCGGATTATTTATCTGAATTTTGAAGATGAGCGATTGTTGCCCTTTTCCACCGATCAGTTACAACTTATTGCTGAAGCTTATTTTGAACTGTTTCCCAAGATTGAGGGTTCGTTGTATTTCTTTTTTGATGAAATTAAAATATTCCTAATTGGGAGATGTTTGTACGCCGTCTAAAGGAAAAGAAACATCATATTTTTGTGACTGGCAGTTCTGCCAAATTAATGAGCCGCGAGATCGCAACAGCCTTGCGTGGGAGCAGTCTATCTTTTTACATCTATCCATTCTCTTTTCGTGAGTATTTAGCTTATCACCAGATATTTCCCAACCAACAAGATTTTTATCGCCAGCGCCAGACCGACGGCAGTTCCCATCATTGCTTGTTCCGCTGCTCCGCGATATTGACAAATCTTTCCGGAAAGCGCAAACGGACCTTGTCCCACATCTTGTAACCCAGATCACCGGCAATCACCCAAATATTCAGGTTTTCATCCATTGCCTGGGCAATTATTTCGGTAAACAGCGGCCGCAGTTTAAGCGAAATATTTTTCATGAAAAAACTTGTTTACTCAACTGATAATCTTTTTGCGTCATCAGATAATAATGGGCGTCCAAACCATTTAAGAAAGGCAGCTGGTCGTTTATGGTTTTGGCAAAAAGCAAAGTTTCTTTGCGCGCCTTAAGTTGGCTGAGGGCTTTTTTTACAGCTTCAATATCATGACCAAACACAGTGCTGCCCGTAAACCCAAATCCGGCTAAGCGGTTGGTGAGGTTTGTGGAGGAGATGGGGTCGTAGGCGCCAAACCCATTGGCATTGACGATCACGATGATATTATTAATTTTTTGCTCTTGGATAATCCTCAAACTTTCCCAGATTGACCCTTCAGCACACTCGCCATCGGAAATCAAACAGTAAACATGTCTTTTTTGGTCGGCAACGGACAAACCAACAGCAATGGGTAACCCTTGGCCCAAGCTGCCGGTTGAAACAGCAATTCCCTGGGCCAGGTTGCGGTCGGGGTGGATGTTGAGGAGCATCAGATCCTCTTCTTTTAAGAATCCATATTTTTCCAGGAGCACATACCAGGCAAAAGCCGCGTGCCCGGCCGACAAGACAAAAACGTCATTTTTATTTTTTACCTGATAGACCGCATCGATAAGATCAATAGCACTTAAGGATGAGCCAAGATGGGTAAGTCGGCGAAGATAGGAAATCTCCAGGAAGCGCCTTCTCAGGTTTTTTTGGTCGTCGTTGAGTGTTAATTCACTCATAAAGCTCGTGATTAATTTTAAACCATTTCCAGGTTAAGTCAATTCCATAAGTCAGTGATGTTTGCGGTTGCCAACCGAGGAGTTTTTTGGACTTGCGAACATCGGCCACCCAGTGCTGATTGTCCCATTTGCGCCTCGGCATCCGGCCCCAGTTAAATTGAGTGGTGGCGCCGGTGACCTTAACTGCGATGTTGACGAAATCTTTAATACTTTAGTGATGTTACAGGTTGGTTACAGGACCTATGCCAACAGTCGCTATTTTATTTTTTTCCTGATTCCCGGTTTGATCATTGTCTTTTATTTAGCGCTTCGCGTATTGCTGAAAAATAACAAACTGTGCATAGCGGCAATCTACGTTCTTATTCTGTTGTCAGTTGTCCAAAGCTTTCGCTCCATTGATCCGGCCGGTTTTTGGGTGTATGGCAAATTCGCCTTTGGTAAGCATCAGCTCTATAAAATGACCGGATTAACCCACGAATGCTGCGGTTTTGGGCGCGACCAGTTGGTGTATAACCTTGAATACACAAAACTTCGCTACCTAATTGACAAAATATTTAGCACCATAAAGCCCCAAAATGACGAAATTGTTGTTTATACTGGCGGTGCCAATTGGTATTTGTTTGATACGGTTTTTAATCAGCGTGCCGGCGAAGATCTGCTGCCGGATCAAAACAAACCGGCGGTTATTTATTTTCTGGTTTTCCCCAATTTTTCCAACGGTCAATTATTGTTGGATCTTTCGAGATTTTATCAAAAAGAGGAGAGTATAGTTTATGATATTGACGGATATCGAATTGAGGTCATCAAGATGAGATTGAAGAATAATCCGCTGTAATGTATATTAATAATATACTTTATATAATAATGCGCAAATATATTTATCTTTCCCTAACCAGCCTGACCGTTGCTACTTTTGTTGCTTTATTTCTTAGATCAGCTTTTGCCGCATCGCCGACAATGTGCCATTTTGGCGATTCGACCTGCCTGAATGATATTTCTTATTTCTGCCAGCGCGATTTCCCGCCAGAAAATTCAAGCCTCGCCAATAAATTCTGGGTGGCGCTTGGCAGTTGTCAGGCGGCCGGTTGTTCGGTCGGCAATGCCAAATGTGATAGTGACGGGTACTATTATATCTGTGCCAGCGACAGCTTTAATCCCACCAATAAATATTGGACGCGCTATGGACGGTGTGTTTCGGCCAACTGCAGTGAGGGTCAGCAGCGTTGCGTCACAAGCGATGGCGTCAACGTGATGCAGGCGTGTTACAAAGCCCAACCAAACGCAATAACTTATTGGGTAACTGTCGGTCTGTGTGAACGGACCTGCACTGCCACCGAAAGTCCATATGGCGGCAATCTACTTTGTGGGAGCGATGGATATTACCGAATGTGTAACAAAGATATTGTCTCCAATCAGAATTGGTGGATGAAACTGGGCAGTTGCAGCTATGACAGTTTATCTGACTTGCCCGGATCATCCTCTTCAAGCTCAAGATCTGCATCAAGTTCGTCGCATGCATCATCCAGTAGTTCCAGTCGATCTTCCAATTCAAGCAGTTCATCTTCATCAAGTGCTCTAAGCGCAAGCAACTCCTCAAACTCCAGTAGTTCTATTGATTCTTGCCCGAAAAAAAAACTGGGAGATGCCGACTGCGATGGTCTTGTCGATGGCCATGATTTTAATATCTGGAAGTGTGAGTATCTTGGGGGAGGAATGTGTAGCGGTACGATTGATGGAGTTATGGTGCGCAGCGATCATTGGGCCAACTTTAACCCGACCAATGACGGTTTGGTTGATTTATATGACTTTGAGGTGTGGAGAGAGCAGGCAAATATTGGTCCGATTTGTCCGCCGGGAGGTTGTTGACTACACTAAGATAGAAACGGGGGGAAATGGTTTCTTTCAAACACCACTTGTATTTGCTTTTTGGTTATATTATGATTTTTCTAAATCACAAAAAACATGAAACTTTATAAGTTTTTATTCGTTTTTTTTATCTTTCTTTCAGCTTTTCCTGCAGCGGATAAAGCCGTTGTTTATGCTTCAGAGTGTACACCAGAACAAACAGTCTGTGACAAAGAAAAATGTCCTGATACCGGTTGCAAAGCCTGCAGAAAGGACGGTAGCAGATATGACTGTGTCAGTTCATCCTGGTGCAACTGGTGTAACGGAAGTGCTGGAAATATTTGTATAGAAGGTGAGGCTTCATGTATAAATGGAAATGCTTATAGCTGTTTCAAAGACTCAGCCGCCAACAAAAACTTCCTAGCATTTAGCGGTACATGTGAATTTGCCATATGCAATGTGGATACTGATTGGAAGTGTGAGGGAGGAACTGTGCATAGATGTCAAAAAAACCGGGAAGGTAAAACTTATTGGCTGAACTCTTTAAATTCATGTACTTTTGCTACGTGTACTCCGGGACAAGTTAAATGTGAAGAAGGAAACGCTTTTTATTGTAATAAAGGGATATCGTCAAGTGCCTGGTGGAGTGGATATAATAGGGGAAGTTGTGAAAAAGCAGATTGTGCCGTTAATGAAGTTAGGTGTGAGAATGGAATGATCAAAATTTGCTACAAAGACACATTTACCAATAATAATTTTTGGGATAAGTGGACGATTCCTTGTTCCTTCACCGGTTATCCGGAAGCACCATCTGACGGCTCGGGTTCGCAAATGGTGACGATCGGCGGGATGGCCAAAGCGTATCCGGGATTAAACCCTTTACCCCAGATGTCGTTTGTCGTTACCAACACGACCAGCGGCCAGAAAATCAAAGTTACCACGGGCCAGGACGGGAAATGGCTCCTGAACTCGTCGGGCTCAGACTATCACCTGGATTTAAAGGCCGGCGACAAATTTGATATCAATTTTGTCAGCCGGCAAGACAACGGCATCGCCGGTTGCTTTAATGATCCTCAAGCTGAGCTGCCTTCAGACAGATCAGATTCATATGTTAACCAGACTGCCGGTGCAAGTCCAACGGTAGACGGGACAGTCAGGAACTGCGGAACGGACTGTAATTTTATGTATACATTTGCCCCCACGCCGGCCCCGCCCAAAAACTTAAGTTGCGGCGCGCTTTCCGACGGCAGGATCGCCTGCAGCTGGGATAGGCCGACTACCTTGCCGTGGCGTTATGTTCTCCGGATTAATAAAGGAGAGAAATACAACGGTGATGTCTCCGCGGCTATCTGTGAAGATCACGGTGTCGCCAAGGATAAAACCGCCTATATCGTGGGTGACTCGGGCAGCGGTTATTATAGTGACGGCTCGGGCTGTGACGGAATTATTACAGAAGCCGATTATGACCGCTGGAAATGCGAATATCTGGGGTGTAAAGGCGAACTGAGCGGGGGTATTATTTTGCCTGTTTCCTCTTTTCACTCTGCCGATTTTGACGGCAGTTCGGGCGTGGATTTGCTGGATTTTGAAACCTGGCGCAGGGGTAAATTTGATTACCCGTTGCCCACTTGGACGCCTCCGCCTCAATAAACATTACTAAATTTATGAATAAAAAAAGCCTCTACTTTAAAATCGCAGTATTGATCATTGTCGCTTTGGCGGCTACAGTTTATCTGTCTTCCTATTTAAGCCGGCAAAGCAAAAGGTCCAAGGCAGCGCAGGCCGTGGATATCAACGTCATCTTCCCGACCTTCCAGGCCTTCCAGTCGGGATCAGAAGCCCATTCAACACTTGAGCCGGGCAACCCGTTTACTGCCGGCGTGTTTTTGTCGGCCGCCGATCCCGGCAATAAAATATCGGCCTTGAAAATGCTTTTTGTCTATAACAGCGACTATCTGACTTACAAATCCGGCGGCAAGATAACGCCGCAGCCAAATGACGGGACGGATGACACAATAATTAATTCGGACGAAGAGGTCGTGGGCGACCCGCACCACCGCCTGGTAACGATTGTCACGCTGATCAAAGCGCCCACCGGCAGCCTGGGCAGTACCTTGGGCTTCGATTTGAATTTTGATGTCAAAAATACCGCGCCGCCGGGCGCGGCGGAAAGCGGCGTCCTGCAATTTTTATCAAAGTTTCCTGCAAAAGGGATAAGTACGGAAAACAGCGAAATTATCGGCGTCAATAAAAGCGGCGAAGCCGCGAAGTTTACCATGACCGAATTTATCGACGTGCCGGTCACGGTGGCCGGATCGGCTACCTCTTCAAGTTCAAGCTCATCGGCTCCAGACACAACTTTGACCGTCGTTGATCCAAACGGGCCGGTAACTTGGAAAAGAGGGGAAACCCACAAGATTAAGTGGGATCAAGATGTCGATGGCGATATGACGCAAATTAACCTATATAAAAGTAACAATACTTATGTCGGGCCAATTACATATTATCCGGGTCCATATAATTCGGGTAAGCATGAGTATATCTGGGAGATTCCTACGGATGGAAGGGGAGGACTGATTGTTTCCCCTATCGACGGCATCTACTACATGGAAGTTGCTCTTTATAAAAACGGAATCAAAATTGCTTCCGGTAAAAGCGGTTCTGTGACGATCGACGGCTCCGTTGAGACGTCAAGCAGTTCGTCGCCAGCGTGTAAGCCGGCAGGCAATGCTTGTAGTTTGGATCGCGAATGCTGCGAAGGCTTAATGTGTCAGAGTGGTGCATGTATGGGTAGTAGTTGTTCTTTTTTATATACAATTCTTCATAATGCATATTATACTAGTTGTGGTGATACAAATTACGATAAGCGAGCAGATATTAATCAAGACAGAACGATTAATGCCCTTGATTTTGGCGGATTAAGACAGCATTATACGGATGAAAATTGGTGCCTAAACCAATTGCAAAGTACTGTAGATCCGTGTGCGCTTTCGTCAAGTTCTTCAGCCGCAGGCGGATCCAGCTCAAGCGCACAAGGTGGAAGTTCCAGTTCAGCCCAACCGTCGTCATGCGTCTGTGAAGAATCAGGCACATGCAGCACAGGGTGCACATTCAATTACTATGCAGACACCGAACTGCCAGTTGGTGTAGTGTATCAAAGACCATTAAGTTGTACCATATCCGACACTGATTTATTCACTTCCAATCCAACTGCAGCCGATCGCACAGGTTGGTGCCAGCGGCCATTGAGAGTAAAAGGTGACTCTGATGGCGTAGGAGGACTAAATCTCGCAGAACTGCAAAAAGACTTGGCCAATTATACGATTGCCGCTAATGGTAGAAAATTAGACCCCGGCATCAATCCTGATTTCGATGGTGACGGAAGAGTCAGTAATTTGGATCGTAAGATTATTATTAAAACAATCCAAAGCGCCCAATAATAATTTAAACAGCAATTCACATCAAAAAGTTATGACTGTAAATAAAATAAAAATAATATTGGTGGCTTTAGTTGTCATCTTGGTAGTCGTTTATTTAGTTAAATTTCTTTCCTTTGATAATCAAAAGCGATCAAAAGCCTCAACGACGACAACAATTACGTTAAAGCTGATAAATGGAGCAACGCCAAACATCGTCAAAGTGCAGGCGAAAGGATCGGTTGATCTTTCAATTGTCAATCTGTATTTCAAAATGTTATTTGATGCTGCTAGTAATGTCACTGGAATAAGATATATCGGGACGACAGTGATTGATGGATTGGGTGATAGCAATGGTAACCTGGTGACAGTAAATAGTCGTACTGGAGCCGGCCGTTTCATTAAAATTTATGGTGAAAATCCATCACTTTTCATTTTACCGACAGCGTTTACTGATATAGCCGAAATCACTTTTGATAAAAATCAAACTGCGGGGATGGTCAGCATACCCCTTGATAGTAATTTCACATTTACTGCCTATAACAGTTCGACTGGGATAAACACATCAATCGCAGTGGGAGGGCCTTATGAATTAGGAGAAGCAGTAAATTCTTCATCGAGTTCCTCCAGTTCCAGCCGCCCGGCCAGCTCATCTTCAAGTTCCTCCTCACGGCCTGTCGCAAGCTCCAGTAGTTCATCATCACGCCCCGCCTCAAGTTCCAGTTCAAGCGCTCCCAGATCAAGTTCTTCATCCAGTTCAAGCAGCCAGGCAGCCAGTTCTTCAAGCTCAACTCCCGCTCGAAGTAGTTCCAGCTCCAGCCGTCCTGCCGGTTCATTTTCAAGCTCCAGCTCGTCAGCAGGCAGTACCGCCGCAACACTAGTTCTTAAGGTTAAACTACAGGGAGTGGTGCAAAAGCCTATCAGCGATACTCTGGCCACCCTTCCATTTAAAGTGGAAATTGTTGGTAACGGCATTTCTGGGGGCAGTTTAGCGACGACTATACAATTCACCGCCTATGATCAGGATGACGATCACAAAGGGATCTGGAAAAATGATGTTCCAGTTCCTTTGACTGGAGTTGCCTTGGGGAACGACAATAAATATACCATCTATGTCAAAGGCCCAAAACATCTGCAGCGCAAAGTCTGCGACCTCCAGCCGGTTTATAATGCTGAAGAATATTACAGCTGCGCCGGCCCAAATATCAGTTTCAAGTTGGGGGAAAATGTATTGGATTTTACCGGTATTCTGATGTACGCCGGTGATATCGCCCAGCAGGGCCATGCCCAAAACGGGATTATCAATATCATTGATATAGGCTTTGTTGACACTTATATCGACAAAGCTCAATATGATCCAGACTGTGATTTTAATCAGGACGGCAAATGTGATGTTCAGGATCATTCGCTGATGATGGCATCGATGGCTGAAAAATATGATGAAAATTAGCAGTTTATTTATCTTTTCATGGATCCACAACAACAAAACCCGACCGAAAAAACCGCCCGTCCCAATTACCTGCCCTTACTAGTTGTCATCGCCTGCCTTTTTTTAATAAGCGCTGCCTTTTTAACGCTTTTTAAAAAAAATAAGGTCACCACCGGTAAAATTTTGCCCTCATCCACCCCAACGGCAGCAGAGCCGGCCGTCACCACCGCCGTCAAAACCGGCAATGTCAATCTGGCGGTTAAAGATAATCAAGGCGCCAGTGTCGGTCAGACCGTCACCCTGCAGCTGACGGTCGAGTCGGCCGGCGCCAACATCATCGGCCTGGATGCTTTGGTTGCCTATCGGCCCGACGCTTTTGACTATGTAGCGGCCAGATCGCTTTCCCCTCAGTTTACGGCCTTTGCTTTTAATCGGACCGATTATCTCTCCTTGACCGTCGCCCGAAATTTAAGCATAAAGACTCCGACGATTTTATCCGGCGCTCCCTTGGTTGAGCTGGTTTTTAAGGCAAAAAAAGCCGGTAGCTACCCGTTTGAGATTCGTCCAAAAATCGAGAAGGAAACGACCAAAATGGTTGGCGACTTGACCAAAATACTGTATCCTAACGTTTCCGGGGTGACGGTTGCAATTAAGTAAAAGATCGTCCATAATATAAATGGATGAAAAAAACTGCCTCAATTATATTATTTGTGCTTGCTGGTCTCTTTCTGTTTCCCGTGGCGAAAGCGGTGACGGCGGCGAGTTTAAAATTTGATAAAGCCACGGTCAGCGTAGCAGTCGGTACCGCCACATCGGTTGGCGTGGTGGTTGACGCCGGCAGCGATCAGATCCGCGGGACCGATATATATGTAACATACGACTCAAGCGTTTTGGAGGCGGCCGATGTTGGCGCCGGCAGCTTCTTTCCCACCGTCAGCAAAAATATCACGCCTGGGAAAATATATATCGCCGGTCTGGTTAACGATCCTTTAACCACCAAAACCGGATCAGGCACCGTTGCCACCATTTCCTTTAAGGGTTTAAAAAACGGCACAACCACGCTTGCGTTTCTTTGCGCCACCGACGGCACTACCACTTCCAAGGTGATCAAAAACGACGTCAATGCCACCAATATCATCCAATGTCCGGCTAACGGCACGGCGGCCGTCACGGTCGGATCGGGAGGAGATGCAACCGGCAGCACCAGCGGCAGCTATGTTGCTCCCACTCAGCTTCCCCAGAGTGGTGTTTTTGACAATGTGGTAAAATTATCAGTGCCGGGCGCGGTTTTGTTTTTTTTAGGCGCCGCCTTAAGACTGGTTTTATAAATCATATGGCGACAATCAATTTTCATCCGCCGAAAATCGGCGCGGTGATCGTGGGGGTTATTATTTCCATCCTGATTATTTATCTGGGATTTGGCTTGATCCAACGTGTTTTTACTCGGGCATCCGATACGCTGCCGCGCGATGTTCTGGTATCCGATATCAGCGACAATTCCGCCAAAATCGTTTGGTCGACCGATCAGGAATCGCAGGCGGTGATCGAGTATGGCACCACGCCGACCGCCCTTAATTTTTTTGCCCCGGAGGCGGCGCAGGCCAAAGATCATGCGGTTGATCTCACCTTACTGTCGCCCAGTACCACCTATTACTTTCAAGTGAGAATCGGTGACAAAAAATATGACAATGGGGGAGTGCCGTGGACTTTTGCCACCAAAGGTAGCGGCGCATCCCTGTCTCCCACCGTCAAGCCGACCGCGACTCCTTCACCGGCTATTTCGGTCCGGCCAACTCAAAGCGTTCGCGTTGGCGAAGATCAGACAGGGACGACGGTAGCTTGCGGCGAGACGGACTGCGTCAAGATTTGCCGCAAACTGGGAGGAGGATGTGAGGCGAGTGATTTGAGCCGCAACAACTGTATTGGAAAAATTAACATCAGCGATTGCAGCTTAACCGCTGCTACTCCCACCGCTACTCCAAGCGCCACTCCATGATTTAAAAACGATAGGACTATGGGATAGAGAAGGAATTAAAACCCCATTAATCAAGTTGACTACCGGCCGCATAATCGACTCAAGCATCGAGGTCTGTCCCAAGGGCAGAACCATCAAAAGCAAAAACAACAAGCCATAGCGTTCCAGCCGATACCATTCTTCGGCTTTTTTCCGAGGCAGCAATCCGCCGACGATCTTGAAGCCGTCAAGCGGGCTAATCGGCAACAGATTAAATACTCCCAATGAAACGTTGAAAATAATGGTTGGGATAAACAAAAAGTTGCCAAGCGTCACCAGAAGAGGCAGATGGGCAAGATTAATCAGTCTCAACATTAGCGCCAACACCAAGGATAAGACTAGATTGGCCAACGGCCCGGCCAGCGATATTAAAGCAGCGTCCTGGCGGGGGTTTTTGAGATTATACGGATCAAACATCACCGGTTTGCCCCAGCCGAATCCAAAAAAAAGCATAAACAGCAGGCCGGTTAAATCGATATGGACCAACGGGTTAAGTTTCATCCGGCCGTTCAAGCGCGCGGTCGGATCGCCCAGCCGGTCGGCTGTCCAGGCATGGGCCGCCTCATGGATGGTTAAACCGGTCAGCAAGGCGACTGCATAGATTAAAAAAACTAGGGGATTGGAAAATAACGTGTTAAGCATTAGAAATTTAAACTGTTAAACAGTTAAACGGTTAAAACTTAAACAAACTATTAAGAATTAAAAAATAAGAATAAAATAGTTTAATAGTTTAGTTTTTGAAACTTATTTAAGATTTAACGTTTAGGTTTTAATGTTTGAATTTTCCCTCTCTATATGATATCATAAAAATCTATGCCTTGTTATCATTGCGGCAAGGGAGTAGTTTTCGGCCGCTCCCACACCCATCACCGTGGCGTGGCCGGAGGCCGGTGGAAAAAACGGGCCCAGAAAACCGCGCGGATTTTCAAACCCAATCTTCAGCATGTCAATATTATGGTTGAGGGTGAAAAAAAACGCGTCAAACTTTGCACCAAATGCCTCAAGAGAATCAAAAAAGATATAAAAGACGGTAAAAGACCGTTTCTCACATTGGCTAAATATAATACTGAGAAATCAGATAGAAAACCTCCACCTGTCATTAAATAATAATCATTATTGTGGCTACAATTAATCCGCCAAGCAGTATACAAAATAAATCGCCGGTCGTCTCCCCAAACAGCAAATTGTTTTTCTGCCGCACCTCTTTAAGCAATATCAGTCCTTCAAGCCTCTCATTTTTTGCATAACAGTCAATCATCTGTTTTAATTCTCCCACCTTAAAACAGCGCCTTGAGGTTTGATAATCTTTCCTTTGATTTAATATGGATGTCTTTTTGATTGGGTAACCAAAAAACATAACAAACAAAAACGGGTTTAAACTTAAAACCAGTATTAAAATTTTCCTAGACATAAAAGCGGGGGATTAGGACAAAAAATAACACCAAATAATACTGAAAAATCGCCAGATACAGCCAAAAACGCGAAGCCATCTCCAGTTTGGTTTTAAAAATCACAACTGCGCCCCGTAGAACAAGCAAAATAACTGGCAAAAAAACCGGCGCCAGGTATCTGCCCTGGATATCCCAATCATACCCAAGCAGCTTGTTTCTGAAGTTCATTGCGATAAGAAAGCTCAGCAGTAACAAAATTGCCGTAAGCAAAATGCTAAACTGTCTATCCTTTTTCTTTAAACAATCGATCGCCCCGCTGGTCGCCAATCCGATCATCAGGACAGTATACGGATAAAACCATTCTTTGAAAGGATAAACCTGATACCAGCCGACAAAACCGGCATAATGCATGAAAGCATGGCGCAGTTCAAATAAAGCGCTGATCAAAGCGCCAAAGAACGACAGAGCCAGAGTTTTTTTGGAAAGATCAAGAGCAAAATTATCGACGATCAGCTTTCCGTAGCGTATCTGATTGACAAAAAGCCAAGCACCGACAATTGCACCGATTGTTAAAACATATAATGCCAGCCGCTTTATCGACTTTCGCGCCAATCCTTCCTTTGACAATACGTTTATCGCAAACAGCGGCATCATAAATAATCCGCTCAGTTTGGAAAGTATTCCGGCTGACGTGACTGTTGCTGTCAATAAAGTTCTTTTGATGGGGATGCTCTTCTCTTTTGTGGAAAGAACAAGATAGATGAATATGGTCGAAAAAAGAAGGAGTAAAATATCGTTGTTGATGCCGACCCCAATTTGTATCATCAGCGGATTTAAGGCAAAAACCAGGAGGATATTTTGAGCCGTTGATCTTTCGCTGATTAAAATAGACAAGATACGGGAGACAAAATAGATTGTTAATATATAGAAGCCTACAGACAATAACCTGACGCAGTAAATCTGTATAATTGTATTTAAACCCAAACCCGACGTCAGTTTAATCGCGGCGGCCGCCAGGACGTAATATAGAGGCGGTTGATATGCCTGCAGATTAATTGGGCTATCTGCCGTTGTCGAAGGCAACCAAGATTTGGTTTGACTCATTTTCACACTATTACTAATCGAGTGAAAATTAAAAATTGGCCGGTCGCTGCCGTGGATCTGGTCAACCAGATACAGATCAATCAAGGACTTGGTAAACATTTTATCTAACGGTTGATTTTTGTCGGGAAGTTTCGGATAAACTCCATAAGACAGCCAAAACGCATATTCAAAGTGGCTGGGTTCATCGGGAGTTTGAAACGGAGGGAGGAGAATAAAAAAAAGAGAAATCGAAAAGAAAATCAATAACAGCCGCCATTTTATCATTAGATTAGTTGTTACAAATCTCAATTGTCATTTTTCCTCCGGTGGAACAATCCAGACTGATAGGCGGCATCTTAAGCGGCACGTCGCCGCAGTTGCAGGTTCCGGCGGGGCAGTTTTGACATTTAGCGCGGGCGCAGACTCCCATTTGACAGATGCAGTCGGAGACAGCGTTGTTGGCCAAATTATAGCTGCCTCCTCCGGCCAGACCGGGTTTGACGGCATGGCATTGACCGCTTTCGGTTTGAGTTGGTGTGGCGGTTGGGGATGGTGTTGTCGTTGGTGCCGGTGTGGCTGTTACGCTTTGTAAATCCCAGCCGATTTTTTCTTCCTGGACGTTTTGGGAAAGACTGTAGATCAAAAGCGCAAAATCCTGAGCATCAACGATGCCGTCGCTGTTTAAATCGGCGGCATTTATGGCTTCCTGGTCATTTCTGCCGAGATATTTGATCAAAAGCGAAGCGTCACTCGCGTTGATTTTTCCGTCGTTGCCGATGTCCCCATTTAAAAACAGGCTGGCGGTTAAATCAAGTTGGTTATCACCTTGCTTTAAGGACAACTGAGGAGTGATGCAGGCGGATCCGGTCGTGTTGCAGGCTACTTTCCCGATCGCTTTATCGGGTTTAATAAAAATTCCGTATTGCACATCAGAATTAATTTTTTCAAGAAGCAAAGTCGCCTGATAATTATTATCGCTTTGTTTGCTCATCTGCAGATCGGTATTTTCCTGCACGAGGCTGTTGCGGTTATAGATTTGCAGTTTGGCGATTTGTTTGGGCCGGGAATTGGTTTGGGTTCCCTGCATCTTCAGTTTGACGGTGAGCGTTGAGTCATCGGCAGCCCTGGTGAAGTTTTTTAGGATGGCAATAAATAATCGACCAAAGACATATGCGGAAATAAAAAAAACCCCCACGATGAAGACTGGTTTGACTGTTTTCATCAAGATCATTATAATCAAAATTAATAGTCATGACAAATAAGATCATTATCGTTTTTTTATCTACTTTTTTGACGTTTGTTTTAGGGTCGTTGTTGACGTATTATTACGTTACCGACCATCTAGTAGTCAACTGTCCAAAGGTTAACGCTTCCAACACCACGGCTGCCGCAACCACTTTAACTAAGGATAATATCTATCTTCTGGCCGATAAGCTCAAAAAAATCGATAGGGCTGCAACCAAACAGGTTTTTTTCGCGGTCAAAAAAACGCCAATCGGGGAAGGAATTTATCGGGTCGAAATCTCGATCAGTGGCGATGATAAAACTCTGGTTGATGCCGCCGATCTTCAGTTGATAATCCCCGCCAATGTGGCCGTTTCCGATATCAAAACAGGCAATGCTTTTTTAAATTATCCCCGCAGTTTATTATCCGATGATCGCTTAATTGTGACCGGCGTGGCCACGCCGGAAAAAGATCAGGTGAAGTTTGGTCAGGTTAATGCTGACTTTGTCAGTTTCAAACTGACGGTTCAAAACAGACAACTGTCGGTGCCGCCGTTAACGATCGACAGGGAACACAGCGATATTTTTCTCATGGGTCAGTCGGTGATGAATCGAGATTTAAGCTTCAGTCAGCTTAATTTTGACTAAAATTTATCCTACTGACACTTATCAATTTTTAGTGAACCGCCATTCGTACAATTTACTGTGGTTGGCGGTTGAGAAGCAGGAATATCACACTCACAAGTTCCACTTGGGCAGTCGCAGGTCGCCTTAGCACTTACACCTGCACAAGTTGTACAATCGCTTGTTACTCCATGGGCGATAGTGTACCGATCAGTGCTACATCCGGCCAGTTTAGCGGCTGCTGGCGGTTTGGCCAGACACTGACCAGTTGATTGACTTTGGGTTGGCTGACCGATCACTGGTATATTAGCAGCTGCAGTCGGGACAATCCAGGTATTTTGGTTGGGCCAACAATCGACCACATCGTTCGTTCCCGGTTTAAAACAGGTATAATTACACCATTGATCCTGATACTGCCAGATAAATTTAACATCACGGTTATCACAACCACGGAAGACTTCTTTATTATCTTCAGGATATAAAACCGGGCAGGTTTGATTTAAATTTGAAGATGTTTGTTTATCTTTATCACGGCACATCGTGCCGGCGTACTCGGTGATTTTTTGACCGTCCCAACAGGACACAACCCTTGAACCGGCTAAACAGGTATAACTACACCATCCGTTTGAACCGCACTGTCGATAAACCATTTTGTTACCCTCCATATAGCGTCCTGGACAGGTGTTTTGTTTTGTTCCATCGCCTTCTTTACAAGTTTTTAGTCTAATCTGGGGCGCGACGGTGGGGATTGGGGTCGGTTGGCCGGACGGTTTACTCAATGGCGATTGAGAGGTTGATTTCGAGGCTGATTTTGATCCAGAAAGCACACTACTTAAAAAACTGGCGATGAAATTTTTTGCCTCCGGTGACGCCAAGATTTGTTGAATTATACTAGCGCCCTGCGAAACAACCGCGCCAATCAGTGGAACTTGATTAGTTGAGGTTGATAGCGAAAAATTGACTGCAACATTGGTAGGAATGGTTGGGATAGCTATCTGGCCAACATTAATGGGAGGAATGGTTGGGATGATGGGAGTTTGGATAGGTGGAATGACCACTGTTGGAATACTGACATTGACCGGCGGGATGGTCGGCAAATTGATATTAATATTGGTGGTCGGCATTTCAAAGGCTTTGGATTGATGCAACATCGCGGTTTTATTTTGCAGCTTGACCGAAAATAATATTAAAAGCAACAATGATCCTAATACAACGATGATTGTCACGGCTAATTTAAAAGGGAGACGCTGATATTTTATGGTCGGCATAAATTGGTGATTCCGCAAAGGCGGAAAGTTTTTTCAATAAAAACGATTCCGTAAAAAGAGATAAAAACAATAGCCAGAAGAGCGATGCCGACAATAACTAATTTGGTAGAGAGCGGATACTGTTGTCCTTTATGGCGCAAACTGATCCAGGCCATAATGCCAAAATATGCCAAAAGTTCAACATCATAGATAAAATAGCGGCCGAAGTCCAAAAAATAAAACACCCGCTTAAAAAGTAAGTAAATAAATATCAAAAGAATAATGCCGTAGGCGAGTTTTTGGTCTGTTTTTTGGTGAGGAGTGCGAAAGTAAATTACCAGTCCCAGACTGACTAGTACCAAGGCAATGAAGGAAAAAAATAACACAAAAATACTAACCATTAATAATGATTATCAGTGATAAATGAAAAAAATTCAAGAGAGATTTGTTAAAAAAGTTTAATCGATCTTTAAACGAAATTGCTGATTTTTTCTAACTTTCCTCCTTTTTCCTCATAAAGGGGGGCTTTTTGTTCAAGGGAGCGCTGGGTAAACAAGATTCCATTCAAATGATCGACTTCGTGCTGGATAATGACGGCTTTAAAACCAGAAAACCAGGCGGTTTTTTTCTGGCCGGTGACGGTTTGATATTCCAGTAAAATCCGGCCAGAGCGTTTGACCGGCCCCCAGATCCGCGGGATCGAAAGACACCCTTCCAATTTTGTCCTCGCCTTTTTTTGGTTAGTTCCCGATGCTGCATGTTTTATGTTACCTGTTTCATGTTTAATGACTTTGGGGTTAATAAATGCCTCGGTTTTTGCGCCGGGGTTGGGTTTGATAACAAAGATAGCCAAATTTTCCCCGACTTGGGGAGCGGCCAAACCGACTCCTTGAGGATCAACTTGCGCCGCTAAGGTTTTGTCCATCTTTCCAATCAGTGTAAGGATTTTCTGATCGATTTTTACCACGGGTTTGGCCGAAACAGTTAAGATTTGATTGGGGACATTGACGATTTTGAGCATGGGAATATTATATAATAAATCAAAGATCAAATATCAAAAATGTTACTATCTCTTTGTCTTGCCGTTTACAACGAAGAAAAAAATCTTCACTATGCCCTAAATAGTATCTCTGATCTGGCCGATGAGGTGATTGTCGTTGACGGCGGATCGACCGACAGAACAGTAGAGATTGCTCGCTCTTACGGTCCAAAGGTAAAAATTATCCAGACCGACAACCCGCCGATGTTTCATATCAACAAACAAAAGGCGCTTGAGGCGGCCAAGGGCGAGTGGATACTACAGCTTGACGCCGATGAGGCGGTGTCGGAGGAGTTGAAGAAAGAAATATTAGACACAATCGCGATAGGTGGCAGTCGCGGAAGGGCTCCCGACAGCGCGGACAAAGGAGCACTGGCGGGAAGGACAGCGACTGACAGAATCTATCGCGATCGTAATCAATATGTTGCCTACAACATTCCTCGCAAAAATTTCTTCCTTTACCGGTTCTTAATGAAGGGCGGCCAGTATCCCGACTATACCATCCGTTTATACCGCAACGGCTTAGCGTATTTTCCCTGCAAAGATGTACATGAGAACGTAGAGATAATAAATCAAAGATCAAAGATCAAAGATCAAAATGACTCGCCTCGCGGCGAAGCGGGCAGATCAAAATTCAAAAATAAGAAAAATGTCATTCCTGCGAAAGCAGGAATCCAGAACAAGATCGGTTATTTAAAAAATCCCATTCTCCATTACTCCGACCCGACATTGTCGCGCTATCTGAAACGCTGGAATCGTTACAATTCTTTGGCGGCGAAAAAGTTACATGTTACAAGTTATATGTTACATAGACCCATTATTTTTGATTACTTGATTATCAAACCCATCACCACTTTTTTCTCCATGTTTATCCGTCACAAGGGTTTTATGGACGGCCTGGCCGGTTTTATTTTCGCCTTTTTTTCCAGTATCCGTTTTTGGAGCATTTACTTTAAATTCAGATCGTCCCAATGATACCAAATCCACCCCGTAGGTGTATCGGTTAGATTCCTGTCTTAAATTCTACCACCTCACCCTCTTTCATCACGTAGTCGCGGCCGACGCTTTGGACTTTGCCCAGTTCCCGGCATCTCGCCCAGCCGCCAAGCGAGACAAAATCGTGATAGGGGACGATATCGGCTTTGATAAAGTGTTTCTCAAAATCGCTGTGGATCACACCGGCGGCCTGGGGAGCAAGTGTGCCCTTGGTGATCGTCCAGGCGCGTACCTCTTTAACGCCTGCGGTCAGAAAAGAAATCAGTCCCAACAACTCATAAGATTTTTTTATCAAACGATTTAGTCCGGTGTCTTCTAAATGATATTGCTGCAAATATTCTTTCTGTTCGGCTTCAGGTAAGGTCAAAACCTCATTCTCTAATTTTGCATTTAAAAATATACTTTGGTCAATTATTTGTTTTTCTAATTTTAACTGATTTAAACCAGTTTCAACGGATTTTAACTGCTCAAGTTGTTTTTCCGATACATTAAAAACATACAAAACCGGTTTAATGGTTAAAAGATTAAAGGGTTTTACGAGTTGTTTTTCCTCATCGGTTAGGTCTATATTTCGGGCAGGAAAGCCTTTATTCAGATTACTTTCTAATTTTGCTATTAATGTATCCGATTCATTTTGAACTTTAATCTGTAATTTTGATTTTTGCATTTTGATCTTTGATTTTGAAATCGTTTCCAGGTCAGCCAAGATCAGTTCTTGATTGACAATGGTCATATCTTCTTGGGCATTGATCCGGTTGGCCACGTGGACGACGTTTTCGTCCTCAAATAAGCGCACCACGTGGACGATTGCTGCCACTTCCCGGATATGGGAAAGAAATTTATTACCCAAACCTTCGCCTTTTGAGGCGCCCTTGACCAGTCCGGCAATATCATAGAACTCCACCACTGCCGGCACAATTTTGTCGGTGTTAACAATTTTGGCTAAGACGGCCAGCCGCTCGTCCGGCACCTCCACGACGCCGACGTTCGGCTCGATGGTGCAAAACGGATAGTTGGAAGCATCCGCAACCTGTTTTTTTAAGAGCGCATTAAACAGCGTAGATTTACCGACGTTTGGTAGTCCGACAATCCCGATAGATAGAACTCTGCTCATAATTATTATTTGTGTTTTCTTCTGGAATGACTAATGGAATAGAGCCTTCAACTGATGCTATCGCTCCATCCGTGACAACGGTATCAACCAGTTGTCTAACAACATACTGTCTTTCTTTGAAATTCAATTCTTTAATTTCAGACTTCATTGTATCACAGAACTGCCTCAGATCCGGAAGAATTATCTTCCTTTGTATCGGGGGAACGCTGTTTCTTGATGCAGTCAATTTGCTCGTAATCCCGCTCTTCTTGAGCTTTATATCCGAAAGCTGTGATTGTAACTGCTCAAGACTGATAACTTTGGCCCCGTAGGCTTTAACAAACCGTTCTTCCTGCTCTTTTAGCTCGTCAAATTCCTTGTTTAATTTTTCTGCATCAACATAATCATGGTTTTCTTGAACTGACGCGACTTTCACTTTCCATCTGTCATATTGTTTTTCGATTTGTTTTGGGTCGGTAAGCAGATTATATATTTCATTCCAAACTTTCGTATCAAGGATAGTGGCGCTGACTCCCGGCATGGAGCACTCTTTGGGCAGGGGAAAGCGATTGACGCGGTCGGTACAACGGTAATACAAATGATTTTTTATCCCTTCACCGGCTCGGGTATTTCCGCAGGTACAGCGGACGAGTGTTGATAATAAATATTCATGAACCTTATTTCTCATGCAGAATTGAGAATTAGTTTTAAGTTGTTGTTGAGCCCTAATAAATATATCATCATCAATAACTGGCGGCACCGAAATCGGACACCATTCTTCAGTCGGCCTGTTTTTCCGGCTGGTTTTTTTTATTTTTCTATACCCATCTTTCTTACGAGGATTAATAGATTCTACGGCAACTCTTTTGTTGAAGTAGGTTTTTCCGATGTATGTTTCGTCCCGAAGCAATCTGGAAAGAGTGCTGGTTGACCAATAACCTTTTTTATTTTTTCTGGGAAGTATTTTTTGCTCAAATA
>Ga0172371_10001932_pt1 | contig 32996 bp, 27 predicted proteins | sample Lak12m_FD_114543 | JGI IMG/M metagenome (GOLD analysis project Ga0172371, IMG submission 114543) | Freshwater microbial communities from Kabuno Bay, South-Kivu, Congo - kab_022012_12m | ecosystem: Environmental > Aquatic > Freshwater > Lake | place: Democratic Republic of the Congo: South-Kivu...
AAAACAACAAAAACCTATACGGCAACCTGATTGCGTCCCGCTTCCTTGGCCCGGTACAGGGCCTGATCCGCGGCCTTGAGCACGGCCTGGGGCGTTTTCAGCTTTCCGTCACGCTGGGCCAGGCCGAGGCTGATGGTCACCGAGACCCGTTTCCCGGATGACGCACTTTTCTTGCGATCGCGGAAGGTCTTCTTCTCCCGGCCCGAGCCCCGCAGCCTGAAGCCGGCCGCCTCCACTTCCTGGCGCAGCTTTTCCAGGTGGGGTTTGGTCTCTTCCGCGCTCCTGCCCGGAAAAAGGAGGGTGAATTCCTCGCCGCCATATCGGAAGGCTCGTCCGCCGCCTCCCACCCTGGCCAGGATGGCGGCCACCATGGCCAGGACCTGATCGCCCACCTCATGGCCGTACTGGTCGTTGAATTTCTTGAAAAAATCCACATCCGCCATGGCCAGGCTATAAACCGGGCCAAGTTTGAGCATGGCCTCGTTCAAGGCCCGGCGCCCCGGCAGGCTGGTCAGCTCATCCTTGAAGGCCATCCGATGGGCCGTTTCGAGGGCCGCCGCCACAAGAATCAGCACCGCCACGTTGAAAAGAAAAGACTGGCGGCCCGAATCTCCGCTTAACAGAGCGACGAAGACAGAGGCCGAGGTCCAGAAAAATCCGTGCGTCAGGGGATCGCGGCCGCGCTGAAAACTGAAAAGCAGCCAGGCCCCGCTTGCAAGGAAAACGAACAGGGCCGGCACCGGCAGGCCGCCAAAAACCGGGGAGTGGAAGAGCATGCGCTCCATCTGCCGAACGATGAGCGGGCCGCGGATCCCGTAAAGCCCGATCAGCAGGAGCAGTTGCAGAAAGATAAAGCCAAGGCGGCGCAATCCCTGGGGGGTGAACAGGCCCCTTTCCCGCCAGCAGGCAAAGATCAGCAGGTTTAGCGGCAGAAGCAGCAGGGCCATGTGAAACAGATACCGGCTAAAAAGCTGGTCAATCTGTGCGGCTCCGCCGTAACGGCGCAGCAGGAACCCGGCCATGAGCAGGACCAGAGCTCCGAAAAACAGACGGCTGCGGTTGAAGCGCCAACTCAAAAAAACCGCGACCAGAGCAAGAGCTGGAGAGATAAGCCAGTTGAGCCCGAGAAGCAGCCGGGCCAGAGCATCGTGCTGCAGAACGGCATGACCTGCGACCAGCAAGAGACCGCCCGGTGCGAAGTATGGGATGATATCCTGCCAGCGGCGCATGCTTTCTCCGGAATCTGGGGAAAACGCCGGGGGGCAATTCCCCCGGACGGGAGCGAGAAATCTACCCCTTCCATTCCCGTATTGCCAGGGCTTTGTGAACGATCACCGAGGGCCGCAGGTTGCGGTTTTATACAAGGCTTTCACCTCGGCGAGCAGCCGGGCATTGACCGGAGCCGGAAGTCCCAGCCTTTCGGCTTCGGCAAGCACCGCCCCGTTGATGGCCTCTATCTCGGTAGGTCGCCGACGGCGCACATCCTGAAGCATGGAAGAGATATTCCCGGCCGTGGCCTGGCAGACCTCAATGGTCCGGGCAAGGGGATCGGGAGAAATGGCGATCCCCAGGGCCAGGGCCACCGTGGCCGCCTCCGCCACCGCCTCCCGCATCAGGGTCAGAGCCTCGGGCCGCCGAAGCAGTTCGCCGTTGGCGCAGTCGTAAATGGCGGTGAGGGCGTTGATCCCCACATTGACCAGCAGCTTGTCCCAGACCGCGGCCAGGATGTCGGCCACGATTCGCGTCTCAAGTCCGGCCCCGGCAAAAAGCCCGGCCGTCCGGAGCAGAGCCGCGGCGGCCTTCTCCCCGGCCGGGCCGGCAAAGCCCAAGCTGGTTGCGCCGGCTCCGGCGAAGCGGACATGGCCGGGCCCGGCAAGGTTGGCACCAAGGGAGGTCACCGCCAAGGCGGCCGGGCAGGGAAGCGCTGCGTTGCCCAGGAGCGGGAGATGGGCAATGCCGTTCTGCCAGGCAACAAGCAGGCTGTCCGGGCCAAGCAGGGGCGGGAGGGAAGGGAGAGATTGGGTTACGGCCGGGGATTTGACGCAAAGCAAAATCAGGGATGCCGGCCCGATCCGCCGCGGATCACTGAGGACCGGAATGGAGAAACGATGGCTTTCGCCGCCCTGCTCAAGGATGATCCCTCGAGCATCGAGCAGGGCGGCCCGTTCCGGATCGTGATCGAGAAGAAAAACCTCCGCGCCGGTCCGGGCAAGGCTCACGGCCAGCAGACAGCCCAGAGCCCCGGGGCCGACCACGACGATCTTATCAGGCATGATCTCCGGCATTGATTAAAGGGCACCTTGAAAAATTCAAGGTGCCCGAGCGGGGCATGGACGCCCCGCAATTTTTAGCCACGCAACTGACTGAAGAGGCTCAAAATGTCAGGAATACTACCGGCGGATGGCCGCGTCCTCGACAATCACCACATAGGTGTAACCGGCGCCGAAATCCTTGTTGGCGGCCAGCACCCCTTCGACGGTCACGGTCTCGCCCTTTTCCGCCTTGCCCGCCGAGGTGACCACCAGATCATGGGTATTTTTCGCTGTCTCGCCGGTGCCATCCTGAAGATGCAGCCAGTTTTTCCCCATGATCTGCGGAGAAAACTTGACCACCTGGCCCTTGACTTTGACCTTTTTGCCATTGAGGCTCGCGCCTTTGGCAAAAAGCTCGGCCACCGTATAGGCGTTGGCGCCTGTTGCCTTGTTCACCTTGAGATCGGCAAAGGGCACCACCGCCTTGCCGCTCCCGGGTGAGGCCTCGCCCATGGCCGGTCCTCCGGCCGGCGCGCCCCCGGAGCTTTCCTTACCCAAGGCCGCATTGAAATCGCCGCCGCCTTTGCCCGGCCCGGCAGCGGCCTCTCCTTGGCCGTGCGGGCCGACGGCCGCGGCCGGCATCTTGCCCTCAAGACCAGAGGCAAAGGTGATTTCGGGAAAAGTGCGATTCAGGCTTTTCACCGGGAAATCCTTCATGATCTGCCCACCGCTCACCACGCAGTCCTCCCCCACCGCAACCTCGGTCTGGGGCACCGCCACCCAGGCATCGCCCTTGTCCGTGGCGATCAGGATGTAGGTGAAGCCGCCGCCGGCAAGCACTTCTTTGGCCTTGCCCTGGATGAAGCTGCTCGAATCGGCCGGCTGCTGGATCACCTCGTCCGGCATAGCCTGGCCGACCGTCTCATCGGCCACCTTTTGCTTGTCGCAGGCAGCCAGGATCAGTAAACACATGCCGCCCGCCAGAAAATACCGCCAGTTCATTGCCTTGCTCATTTGAGTCTCATGCTCCTTTGTTTTGCTGGTTGGTCTCCCAAAGACTACTTTGGTATCCATCTTTTTCAACTTACAACAACCATCTTGATTTAGAAATGGAATAATTTGCCTTAGCCCGGCCCAAAACAATTCCTTTGCCGACAACCACCAGCCGGTAAAAGTTCTCGTTATTTTTCCCCGGCTGGCTTGCGGGTCTTTTTCTTCCCGTCAGCGGAAACCCGGCCTTCGTACTGATAGGTGAGCCGATCGCCCTTGACCCCGATTTTCACCTTGCCTCCCTTATTAAGCCGACCAAAGAGCAGCTCCTCGGTCAAGGCGTCGCCGATTTCCTGTAAAATGAGGCGCCTGAGCGGCCTGGCCCCGAACTCCGGAGCATAGCCCTTTGCCGCGAGCCAGGTCCGGGCCGTGGGGCTTAAGGCAATCGCCACCTTGCGCTCGGCAAGTTGCGTCGTAAGTTCGGCGATCATCTTGTCCACGATCCGCTCCATGATCCCGGCATCGAGCGGGCTGAAGCTGATGATCGCGTCGAGCCGGTTGCGGAACTCCGGCGAAAAAAGATTCTTCAAGACCCGGTCGCTTTTCCCCCCGCTGTCGCCGGTAAAACCTATGACCCGCTCGCTCATCTCCCGGGCCCCGGCATTGGTGGTCATGATCAGAATGACATTGCGGAAGTCCGCCTTGCGCCCGGCATTGTCGGTGAGGGTCGAGTGGTCCATGACCTGAAGAAGGATGGCAAACAGATCGGGATGGGCCTTTTCGATCTCGTCGAGGAGAAGAACGCTGTATGGGTGCTTGCGAATGGCATCGGTGAGAAGCCCGCCCTGATCAAAGCCGACATAGCCCGGGGGCGCTCCGATCAGCCGGGAGACCGCGTGCTTTTCCATGTACTCGCTCATGTCGAAACGCTCGAAATGCACCGACATCGCCGCGGCCAGCTGCCGGGCCACTTCGGTTTTTCCCACCCCGGTGGGACCGGCGAAGAGAAAGGAACCGGTGGGCCCCTGGGCTTGCTTGAGCCCGGCCCGGGAGCGCTTGACCGCGCTCACTATGGCCTTGATCGCCTGATCCTGGTCGAAGATCTGTTTTTTCATCTCCGCTTCGAGCTCCCGGAGATGGGCAAGATCGGCGCCACTCACACTGCGGGCCGGAATCCGGGCCATGCGGGAGACCACCTTTTCCACATCGCGCACCGTGACCACCCGCTTCTTCCCAACCCCGTCCCCGGCCAGGCGGAAGGAGGCCCCGATTTCATCGAGCACATCAATGGCCTTGTCCGGCAGATAGCGATCATTGATATAGCGGGCGGCCAGCTCGGCCGTGGCCTTGACCGCCTGGGCGGAGTAACGGATACCGTGATGCTCCTCGTAGCGGGGAAGCAGGCCCTGCAAAATGGCGCAGGTCTCGGCCACGCTGGGCTCATTCACCTCAATCTTCTGGAAACGCCGGGACAGAGCCCGGTCCTTCTCGATGTGGTTCTTGTATTCCTCATAGGTGGTAGAACCGATGCAACGCAGGGTTCCGGACTGGAGGGCGGGCTTGAGCAGATTGGCTGCGTCCATGCTCCCGCTGCTCGTGGCCCCGGCCCCGACGATGGTATGGATTTCGTCAATGAAGAGAATGATGCGCGGGTCTTTCTCCACCGCCGCGATCACCGCCTTGAGCCGTTGCTCGAAATCGCCCCGGTACTTGGTGCCGGAGACCAGGCCGCCCATATCGAGAAGCCTGATTTCCACCTCGTGCAAAAGCTCCGGCACCCGGCCTTCGTGGATATAAAGGGCCAAACCCTCGGCCAGGGCGGTTTTCCCGACCCCGGGCTCGCCCACCAGCAGAGGGTTGTTCTTGCGCCGGCGGCATAGCGTCTGCATCATTCGTTTCAGCTCGGCTGCCCGGCCGATGAGCGGATCAATCAGCCCCTGGGCCGCCCGTTCGCTGAAATTAACCGTGTATTTCAAAAGCGCCTCGCTGTCCTTGTCCTTTTCCGGGGGCCTTTCCTCGGTTTTCTTGTCCGGCGCGGACTGCCCTTCTCCTTCGAGGCCATGGGAAAGGTACTCGGTCACTCCCAGCTTGCTCACCCCTTCGTTGTGGAGAAAATAGACGGCAAAGGAATCCGGTTCGGCAAAAATCGCGGCCAGGACATCCCCGGCGTCAACCTCCTTTTTCCCGCAGCTCTGAACATGGGCGATGGCCCGCTGGAGAACCCGGTTGAAGCCGATGGTCTGAATGGGATCGTGGGGTAGCCCCTCCCGGGCCACGGGCAGGTTGGCGGCAAAGAATTCCTCCAGCCTTTTCTTCATCCCGGTCAGGTCGCCGCCGCAGGAGATAATGGCCCGGGCCGCCAATTCATCATCCAGCAGGCCGTAAAGGATATGTTCAACCGTGACATGTTCATGCCTACGGATCTTCGCTTCCCTGATGGCTCGCACCAGGGCTACTTCCAGCTTCGCGTTTATCATTTCGCGCTCCTCGAGATAAAAATCGTCAACCCTTTTCCAGAGAACATCGCAAAGGATATTCATTCCGGCGGGCCAGATCATGCACCAGAACCACCTTGGTTTCCGCCACATCGCGCGGATAGATTCCGGCCACCCCAAGCCCTTGCTCGTGAACATTGAGCATAATCCTGGTCGCCTCTTCCGCGCTTTTGTGAAAAATTCTCTCCAGCACCATCACCACGAAGTCCATGGCGGTATAATCATCGTTATGCAGAAGCACATTGTACATGGGCGGCTTTCTGGTTTTCTGCCGCTTCTCGGTGACTACCGCACCTTCCCTGTTTTTTTCCGTGACAGCCATGGCGCTTTTCTCTTCCCTGATAGTCCTGAGCTGATATTTCGTTTCACCAGCCGCCATTCCGGGCAGTCCATCGTGATGAATGCCGGCCGATTTCTCCAAACAATAATACAGTCCCGGCAAAAGTCCACTGCCGGGACTGGGCAAACGGTCACAGGGCGCCACAGGTTGTCGGCGATCGGTCAGGCTTACGGACTTGGAGTTATAAAACCCGGTTTCCGTTCTTCGGGCGACATGGGGTGTGCCCAAGGATGGCCAGCAAAAAATTCTCCATGACCAGGGAGGCCGGCAGCCCTGAACCCTTTATCCGGTATTCGGCTTCAAGCAACTCGGCCTGCGCCTGCTTGAGCTCGGTGAGCGAAAACATCTCCGCCTGCTGAAAGCTTTTGTAAACGGCAAACGGGTGCGGGGTTTTCCCCTTCTTGCCGAACAGGGCGGTAAAATTCCTGTTTTCCGCCAAGCCGGGCAACACCGCTTTCTGAAAGGCCGCGTAGGATAGCCCTTCACGGTATCCTGCCCCCGCATCCTCGCTGATCGCGCGAATAAAAAGCAGCTTGCGCAGAAAATTACGCACCCCCGAAAGCACCGCCAGCGGATACATGCCGTTTTCCTGCAAACGGCGGGCGATTATCAGAGATGCGGCCGGATCGCGCCTGCCCACCGCCTCGTTCAACTCGAAAATGGCTTCTTCCCTCGTTCGTCCCACCATGGCGTTCAGATCATCCATGGTGATGGTTGTTCTTTCCCCCGCAAAGAGAGCCAGCTTCTCCGCCTCCATGACCGCGGCCAGGGGGTTGAAGCCCACCCGCTCCAAAAACACCGGCAGGGCCTTAAGTTCCAGTTTCTTGCCGAAACCGTCCAGGGTGTGCTTGACAATTTCCTTTAGCACCGCCTCCTGATCTGCCCGGGCGGCAGAGCTTGTTCCCGCCTCAAGAGCAAGGTCAACAACCACGCCATGTTTTTCCAGATGCTTAAAAAGCTTCTTGCGCCGGTCAACCGTCTCCGCAAGAAGAATGAGAATATTCCCCGGCGGAATCCCAGCCTCCAGTACGGCCAGCAGCAGATCGCCCCCATCCGCCCCAAAGGACGCAGGCGGCACCACGCCTCCCTTGGCTGTCGCGCAAAGCTCCTGGGCCCAAGCAAGCTCTTCCGGCCGGGCAAAACCGAAGGCCTCCTGCCAGCGAGCCGGCGGCCATGCGCCAATATCTTCTTTTTGCCAATCGGCCGGGGTCAGTTCGGCCAAAGCCAGCATCTGGGCAAGATAGCGCCCTGCCCTGGCCTGATCCTTTTCCTCCCAGGCCAGTTGCGCCTTCTCCCAGAGTTTTTCCGCCACCACCCGGGAATGAAAGATCTGCGAGTCGCTAACCCGGAAAACCTGACGGCCGCCGAACAGGCTGTAGGTTTTGAGCATGCCGATGGTGGCGGCCGGATTTTCCTGCTCACCGTCAATGGTTTTCAGGCCGGTCCGCCGGGCGGCTTCATCGGGCAGCAAACGCAAGACAAGCCCGGCGGCCGCTTCCCGGCACAGGTAACGCTCGCCAAAAAGCAGATAAACCGGAGAGATACTCCCATCCTCGATGCTTTTAAGCAGCTTGCCGAACTCGTTTTTTTTATACAAGGCCATGGTTTTTCCTGAAAAAGCGCCGGGGTTCGGACCTGCAACCACCCTTGCGGTTGACTGCTCCGGCTCTTGTTGCTACCCTGATTTCGATTTCACACCCTTTCCTGAATCCGTGAGCGCGCGAGAAGGGTGCAGGCAATAATCCTTCACGGATTCCAGTCTTTGGCATTTTACTACTGCGTCACGCGGCCATTGTCACTTAAAAACCTTTGCCGCAGGCGGCCAAAAGCCGGACAGCATTCTCCGGGAAGAACAGGCATGAGCGCACCCATAACTGAAAAGACCGGAGTGCTGATCGGCGGGTCTGGACTGATAGGCGGCGCCATCGTCTATCATTTCAAGAGCAGAACAGAAGGAGGGCTCGGGGTGCTGGCCCCCAACAGCAAGAAACTAAGCCTCCGCGACCCGGACGACATCCGCCGCTACTTCGAGAAAGCCAAGCCCGCCTTCATCATCAACTGCGCCATCGCCGCCATTGACAGTAATCCGCAGCTTGCCTACGAAATAAACTATCTGGGCACGATCTACCTGGCCAAGGCAGCGCTGGAACTCGGCATTCCCTATATCCATATAAGCTCGGCCGCGGTCATGCCGGCCGGAAAAGACCTCGACGAAGAAGCCCATCTGCCCCTTACCCCGGACCTGCCCAACTACACCAAAGCCAAGCTCATGGCCGAAATGAGCCTCAAGTACCTGCGCCACACCATGGGGCTTGACTACACCTGTATCCGCCTGGGGATTGTTTACGGGACCCACGATCACAAGATTCAGGGTTTCCACCGCCTGTTCTTCGCCATCGTTGATCGCTCGATGCCCATGCTTTTCACCAGCCGCGGCGCCATGCACTCTTACTCAAACGCCCGCAAGCTCCCCTATTTTGTCGCCCATGCTCTGGAAAACCGCGAGGAATTCTCCGGGAAAACCTATAACTTCGTTGATCCTAATCCGGTATCGCTAAGCCAGCTCATCATAACCATCAAGTCATACCTCGAGCTGAAGACCCCGCGGGAAATCTACCTGCCCCTGCCCGTGGCAAAGTTCGGCCTGTGCTTCATGACCCGCCTGGTACGGATGGTGACCAGGCTCGGCATCGAAGCAAGGATGCCGGCCGAGCTGATGTTTCTGGAAAAATTCTACCAGACCCAGACCCTGACCTCCTCCCGGCTCAAGTCTTCGAGCTTTGTAGACCCCGACCCGGAAGCGACCATCTTCACCGAGCTTCCGGCCCTGATTCAGTATTATGTAACCCGCTGGGAAAACCTTAACCTCATCGAACCATTCAACAAGGAATTCTTCGACCCCCGCAAGCGTGGCGAGGATTTTCTCCACAACCCGGATATGCTTTTAGAAGAAATGCACCAGGAAAGCACGATCCCCTTCCTGAAACAATGTTCTCTGACCGAGACAAAGCGGGCAAACCAGTGAACTGCCTGGATATTACGGGAGATATTGCCTCATCCTGGAAGGCAATTTTCCAGAAAAACATTGCCTTTTGTAATTCTCAGGAATAATTATCATTGGGCGCAAGGAGGGGAAAGCTTATTTTTTTCTTTCTCCTTTCCCCTTTCCTTTTTCAACTTCCAACTTTCCCGCTTAGATCAGAGGCGCTTTCTCTTTAACCAAAGGTTTGCAAATGACCATCGCCAACAAGAGTGTTCCTGTTTTTTCCGCGCCTGCCTCTCCGCAAAAGGCCCAGGAAGAGCTCCGGCAACTCCACCGCCGGCAGGAGATCATTGAAAACCTGCTCAGGATCAGCTTCACCGAATCCTCCCTTGCCGGCCAGCTTGGCGCCGCCCTTGACCTAATCGTCGAGGTCCCGTGGCTCCCCTTTACGGCAAGGGGGGGGATTTTCCTGGTGGCGCGGGACGAACCGGAGGTTCTGACCCTCTTTGTCCAGAAAAACATGGCCCCATCCCTGCTCAAGAACTGCAGCCGGGTCAGGTTCGATCAATGCCTTTGCGGCCGGGCCGCCAGGAAACAGCGCTTCATCTTCGCCCCGCATCTCCCGAAAAAAGAGGCCGCCCGCCATGCCGAGATGGAAGAGCAGAGCCACTACATCGTGCCCATCGTCAAGGGCCGGCAGCTACTCGGCCTGCTGATGCTCTATGCCGAAGCCGGACACAAAGGCGGCGGAGAGGGCGAGCGCAAATTTCTGGAAAGCGTGGCCGGCGCCCTGGCCCTGCTCATCGAGAAGCAGCAGGCCGCCGACCGCCTGCGGGCCAGTGAAGCCGGCCTGGCCAAGGCCCAGGAAATCGCCCACCTCGGCTACTGGGACTGGGATGTCCGGAACGATCGCATCAGCAGGTCAAAAGAAGTCTTCACCATTTTCGGCACCACCCCCAGGGAAGAACCCGCCAATTTCGAATACTTCCTGAGCCTGGTCCATCCCGACGATGCGGCAAAGGTCAAGGCCGCCTTGAAAAAAGCCCTTGCAACCAAGGCCCGCTACAGCCTTTCCCACCGCATCGTCCGGCCGGACGGAACAATCCGCACCATCCACGGAGAAGGCGAGATCGCCCTGGGCGAAGACGGCAAGCCGGCCCACATCTTCGGCACGGTTCAGGACATCACCCTGCTCAAGAAAGCGGAAGAGCAACTCACCCTGGCGGCCAGGGTCTTTGACAGCAGCATCGAAGGGATCACCATCATCGACGCCCATGGCACCATCCAGTCGGTAAACCGGGCCTTTACCCACATCACCGGCTACAGCGCCGAGGAAGCCATCGGCCGCAACCCGAGCATCCTCAAATCCGATCGCCATGACCAGGAATTTTACCGCAACCTGTGGACCTCCCTTCTGAATGAAGGGAGGTGGGAGGGAGAAATCTGGAACCGGCGTAAAAACGGGGAAGTGTACCCGGAGCACCTCACCATCACCGCGATAGCCGACGACAACGGGCAGGTCACCCACCATGTCGCGGTGTTCCACGACATGAGCGAAATTCGCAGCTACGAGGAGCAGCTTCATTTTCATGCCTACCACGATGCCCTGACCGGCCTGCCGAACCGGCTGCTCATGCTCGACCGTTGCCGGGTGGCGATCAGCCATGCCCAACGCCAGCATAAACAGATGGCGGTGCTGGCGCTTGACCTGGACAACTTCAAGCACATCAACGACAGCCTTGGCCACACCATCGGCGATGTTCTCCTGCAACAGGTTGCCGAGCGCCTGAAAAATGGAATCGGGAGCGAACATGCGGTGGGCCGGATGGGAGGCGATGATTTCGCCATCCTGATCGAGCAATGCGAGGATGAGAAAGACGCGGTGCGGGTCGCGGAACAGGCGATCGCCCTGTTCGCCGAACCCTTCAACCTGGCCATTTACGAAACCTTTGTCACCTTGACCATCGGCATCACCTTTTTCCCGGGCGACGGTCAGGATGCCGACACCCTGCTGAAGAATGCCGAGCTGGCCATGTACCGGGCCAAGGAAGAGGGAAAAAACAGATACCAGCTTTTCACTTCGGCCATGAATGCCAGGGTGGTTCACCGCCTTTCCCTGGAAAACAATCTGCGCAAGGCCCTGGATCGCAACGAGTTTACTCTGCACTACCAGCCCAAGGTGGCAACCAGGACCAGGCGCATGGCGGGGATGGAAGCCCTGATCCGCTGGCAAACCAGCGACGGCCACCTGGTCCCGCCCCTCGATTTCATTCCCCTGGCCGAGGAAACCGGGCTGATCATCCCCATTGGCGAGTACGTCTTGCGGCAAGCCTGCCTGGATACAAGAGCCTGGCTTGAAAAAGATAACAGCCTGGTGGTCTCGGTAAATCTCTCCCCCCGTCAGTTCACCCAGGAAGACCTGGTCCGCAGCATCCTGGCCATCCTGGAGGAGACCGGCATGCCGGCCATAAACCTCGAACTGGAAATTACGGAAAGCGCGGTAATGTTCAACGAAAATGCGGCGATGGCCAAACTTTTCGAGCTCAAGGAGGCAGGGATCCGCCTGGGGCTCGACGACTTCGGCACCGGTTATTCATCTCTTCATTTTCTGCGTAAGCTGCCGATCCACACCCTCAAGATTGACCGCGCCTTTGTCAAGGAACTGCCCCTCGAACCAAGCAGCGCCGCCATTGCTTCCACCATCGTGGCCCTGGCCCAGGCCCTGCATCTGAATGTGGTGGCGGAAGGGGTGGAGAACAGGGAACAGTTTGACTTTCTGGCCGGGCTCAACTGCACCGAAATCCAAGGGTTTCTCTTCAGCAAGCCGGTAACGGCGGGGGCTTTCTCCGCCCTGGTGAGGGGAAATACTCCCTTCCCCCTCCCAACCTGAACCACGGCAATCTTCCCGGGCCCACCTCCAGCGCCTCCCGCATTATTCGCCGCCATCTTCTTTTTTCCCGCGCCCTGGGGTATATTGGCCAGGTTGTGTTTCTCCCGTACCACTAATTCCATTTCTAAATCAAGATGGTAACGCGAAGGCGAGTGAGCAGCGACGAGACAGTACATGTAGTACGGCGAGGAGCCGCGCAACGAAGCCGACAAAGTTAACGCTTGATTTAGAATTGGAATAACCGAAAGGAGGTAGCCATGCCGTATGTCAGCATCCGCCTGGCCGGAACCCTGACCAGGGAGCAGAAAGAAGAAATGTGCGCCGGCGTTACCAGGGTGATCGCCGAGGTAACGCAAAAGCCGGAGGACTCCATCCTGATCTTCGTGGATGAGGAGCAGCACGAAAACATCGCCAAGGGCGGCAAACTGCTCAGCAAACCGGCCTGATGTCCCAGCTCTCCCTGCTCGACATGCCTCCCGGCAAAGAAAAGGCCCGGCAGCGCCTTGCGGTTTTGCGCCGGGAGCTGCATTATCATGCCCACCGCTATTATGTCCTCGATGACCCCATCCTCGCCGATGCCGAGTATGACCGGCTTTTTCAGGAGCTGCTGGAGCTGGAGAAACAATACCCCGAGCTGATCACCCCGGATTCGCCCAGCCGGCGGGTGGGGGGAGCCCCCCTGACCCAGTTCGCCCAGGTGCCCCATGCCGTGCCCATGCTCAGCCTGGAAAACGCCTTTAGCGACAGCGAACTGCTTGAGTTTGAAGAGCGGCTCTTTCGTTTTTTGCAGAACCGGGAAAGCATTTCCTACCTTACCGAAGCAAAACTCGACGGCCTGGCGGTGGAGCTTGTTTACGAGGACGGCCTGTTCGCCTTGGGCTCCACCCGCGGCGACGGCGCGGTGGGCGAGGATATCACCGGCAACCTGAAAACCATCCCGGCCATCCCCTTAAGGCTTCTGCCCCGTGATGGGGAGAGCATCCCCCGGCGTCTGGAGGTGCGTGGAGAAGTCTTCATCGGCCTTCAGGAATTCAGGAAACTTAACGAAGAACGAGGAAAAGCCGGGGAGCCTCTCTTCGCCAACCCAAGAAACGCGGCGGCCGGATCGCTGCGTCAGCTCGACCCTAAGATAACCGCGGCCCGGCCCCTCGATTTTTACGCCTACGGGGTGGGCGATCCGGCCGGCCTTCCCTGCCGGGGCCAGGATGAGCTGCTTACCTGGCTCGGCTCCATCGGTTTTAAGCAAAACCCCCTGGTCCGTCTCTGCCGGAACATCGGCGAGGCGATCACCCGATTCGCCGATCTCCTGCGCCTCAGAAGCGAACTGCCCTACGACATTGACGGTATGGTGGTCAAGGTCAACGATTTTGCCATGCAGGCCCGGCTTGGCAGCAAGGCCCGCAGCCCGCGCTGGGCCATCGCCGCCAAATTCCCCGCCTCCCAGGCCACCACCCGGCTGATGGCCGTGGAATTCGGGGTGGGCAGGACCGGAGCCGTCACTCCGGTGGCCATCCTTGAGCCGGTACGCATCGGCGGGGTGACGGTAAGCCGGGCCACCCTGCACAATGAAGATGAACTGAAACGAAAAGGGCTGATGACAGGCGACACCGTGCTCGTCCAACGGGCCGGCGATGTGATCCCGGAAGTGGTCAAAGCAATCCCGGAGAAAAGAACCGGCGCGGAACAGCCCATTACCATGCCGATCAATTGCCCGGAATGCGGCGCCCCCCTTGTCCGGGCCGGGCAGGAGGCGATTACCCGCTGTCCGAACCCGGAATGCCCGGCCCAGCGCATCCGGGCTCTGATCCATTTTGCCGGGAAAAGCGGCATGGACATCGAAGGCCTGGGGAAAAAGGCGGTGGAACAGCTTGTCGCCCAAGGGCTTATCCAGGATATCCCCGACATCTATCAACTAAAGGCGGAGGAGCTTGCCGCCCTCGATGGCTGGGGCGAAAAATCAGCGGAAAACGCGCTCCGGGCCATTGCGGCCAGCCGCGCCCCATCGCTGGGCAAATTTCTGGCCGCCCTCGGCATCCGCCACGTGGGCGAGGTGACCGCCCAGCTACTTGCCCGGCATTTCACCTCCCTTGACCGGCTGCTGGTCACCGGGGAAGATGATTTTTTGCAGATTGAGGGGATCGGCGAACAAATGGCCGGCAGCCTGGTGGATTACTTCCAGGACCCGGCAGTCCGGGAAATGCTGGACAGGCTCGTGGACCTGGGGGTGGAGGTGCAGGAGGAAAAGCATGGCACGGCGACGGACGGTCCCCTGGCAGGCAGCGTTTTTCTTTTCACCGGGGGGCTTGCCCAGCTTTCCCGGCATGAGGCCAAGGCGAGGGTCAAGGAGCTGGGCGGTCAGGTGGCTTCCGGCATCAACCGCAAGGTGACCCATGTCGTCCTGGGGGAAAACCCGGGAAACAAATTTAGTAAGGCAGAAGAGCTTGGCCTGCATGTAATCAGCGAGGAAGAGTTTTTACAGCTTACCGCCCGCTGAGCTTTCCTTGCGGCAACAATCCCGATACGTTTGACTTTTCGCGATATCCGGCTTAATATCGCCCCCTTTGCCGGCTTCAAGAGAGCCGTCACCTTTCGCAATAACGCCTTGCGGTTTGAGGAACAACATGGAAACGGAAAGCACGGTCCCAAACGGGGTGCAGCAGAAAAGCCGCACCAGAATCCGTTGCCCGCAATGCGGCAACGACACCGATTTTTTTGAAATAGCCGACGGGGTGGTGCTCACCACCCATTACATCCAGAACGATGACGGCAGCTTCACCCAGGAGGACGACGAATCCCAGGTGCTGGGCGAGATCAAATTCTACTGCGGTGAATGCAACCAGGACCTTTCCGGGTATCACAATCATTTCCTGGAGATGCTTTTTTAGGGAAGGAATTTCCCCGGCGCCGACAAAGAAACGGCTGACCGCATTAAACGCGGCCGGCCGTTTTTTATTACGGGCCTGTGGAGCCTTACAGCGACCGGCAAACCCGGCCGAAGCCGCCGGGGATGGTGCCCGAGGCCCAGAAGGCGGTGGCCTGCTTAAAATCCATGAACCAGTACCCCCCGGGCTTGCGCTGATCGGCGAGGAAGATGAAGGGCTGCTCCTTGGAGAAGCAGGGATGAAGATGCACCCCCTTGGCGTTGACCGCGGGCTCAAGGAGCGAAAAGGCTTCTTCCATGGTCGGTAGCCGCCAGTCGTTGAACCCGGCGAAGCGCTGCTCATTGAGCCCGGCCACATACTGCTGGACATTACGGATGGTGGTGATGTCGCAGCCGCCCCGCTGCCACATGAGCCCGGCGGCCAGATCGCTGACCGTGAGATTGTCGCCGTTGTCCACCAGCAGGTTGGCAAAACTTGCGCCCGGATTGTGGCGGCTGTCATAACAACCGGTTTGGGCAGCCACTCCGGCCGCCTCCGCCTCGCTTACCACCCGGCCTTCGGCCCGCAACCTGAGCGCGGCCCCTGGCGCCTCCACTTCGCCGGCCCTGGGCAGGCCGGTCTCCATGGCCTCTTTTTCCGCGCCATTGTCAAGCAGGATTATCTGAGAGGTATCGTCACCCTCGATGATCCGGTCTATAAGCCATCTTTTGATCTCTTCATCAATGGCGTAGCTCTGATCGAGCATGGCCTTGCCTTGCCTGGCCACGCAACGGTCAAGCATCTCCTGGGGGCAGTCAATCCGGGCAATGACCCGGGCATGCTTCACCCCCCGTTCCATCAGGCAGAGCCGGGCCGGGCTGCTCCAGTTATCCACATAAAAATAGTAATGCAGTTCCGAATTGTTGCGGATTCTCTCCTTGCCGCCCCAGCTTTCGAACATGGCGAAGGTGTCCGAGGGGGTCAGGTCCCAATCAATGGAGAAAGGCTTTCCCGCCATACCCAACTTTTCTGCGATTCCCATAATCTGCCTCCTTGCGCTGTTGTTTTTTGCCCTGATTGGACGCTATAATAGGAAACCGGTTTTAATTAGTAATTATTATCAATGATAGGCCTTTCCTTATGGAAAGGCAAGGTGATTTTCTTGAGCGGGATACATTTTTCCACCAGCGCCGGACAGCCCCTGCCCCTTGGCCCGGCCGCCAAACCAGGCGGGGTCAATTTCGCCCTTTTTTCCCGCCATGCCGAAGGGGTCAGCCTGGTTATTTTCACCTCGGGCCAAGAAGAGCCGCTGGCCGAGATCGCCTTTGATCCCGAAATAAACCGCACCGGCGACATCTGGCATATCATGATTCACGATTTCGATTCCGCTCTCCGCTACGGTTATCGCCTCTCCGGCCCTTGCGACCCCTTGGGGGAAGGACATTATTTCTCCCCGGACAATATCCTGATTGATCCCTACGCCAAGGCCCTAACCGGCGGCAGCAACTGGGGAGAGTCCTACTGCCGCGACGGCCTCTGCGGCCGGCTCAGTTCCTTTCAGCGGCGCTGCTGCCTAGTGGACAACGGCTTTGCCTGGGAGGGCGACCGGCCGCTGAATATCCCCCTGGAAAAAACCATCATCTACGAGCTGCATGTCCGAGGTTTCACCAGACATGAGAGCTCAGGGGTGGCCCAGCCCGGGACCTACCAGGGGGTGGTGGATAAAATCCCCTACCTTAAGAAGCTGGGGATCACCGCGGTGGAGCTTCTCCCGGTGGCCGAATTCAACGAGATGGAACTCACCCGCCGCAACCCGGAAACCGGGGAGCGGTTGTTGAACTTCTGGGGCTACAGCCCGATCTCCTTTTTCGCCCCCAAGGCGGCCTATGCGGTGAACGGCCGCAACGGCGATCAAGTGCGGGAATTCAAGGAAATGGTCAAGGCCCTGCACAAGGCCGGGATCGAAGTGATCCTCGACGTGGTCTTCAACCATACCGCCGAGGCCGGGGCCGACGGCCCGATCATCAGCTTCCGGGGGCTCGACAATGTCATCTACTACCTCCTCGAGCCAAAAACCCGGGACTACCTCAATTTCTCCGGCTGCGGCAATACGGTGAACTGCAACCACCCCTTGGTCCGGCACCTGATCATGGACTGCCTGCGCTACTGGGTGATGGAGATGCATGTGGACGGCTTCCGCTTCGACTTGGCCAGCGTGCTGGGCCGTGACCAGCAGGGCCGGGTTTTGGCCGATCCGCCCATGGTGGAAAAAATCGCCGAGGACCCCATCCTCGCCCGGACCAAAATCATTGCCGAGGCCTGGGACGCGGCCGGACTCTACCAGGTGGGGAGCTTTTCCACCAACCGGCGCTGGGCCGAATGGAACGGCCGCTTCCGCGACGATGTCCGCCGCTTCCTTACCGGCCGGCCGGGAAGCGTGGCCGAGCTTGCCACCCGGATAGCCGGCAGCGCCGACCTTTACCAGGACGACGGCCGGCGGCCGCCCAACAGCATCAATTTCGTCACCTGCCATGACGGCTTCACCCTCTACGACCTGGTCAGCTACAATGAAAAACACAACCAGGCCAACGGCGAAAACAACCGGGACGGCGGCGAGCATAACTTGAGCTTCAACAGCGGCTGCGAAGGCCAATGCCGGGATGACGGCATCGAGAATCTCCGCCGGCGGCGGAGCAAAACCTTCGCCGCGATCCTCCTCCTCTCCCAGGGAGTGCCGATGCTTCTGGCCGGCGACGAATTCGGCCGCAGCCAGCAGGGCAACAATAACGCCTACTGCCAGGACAACGAAATCAGCTGGCTCAATTGGGGGCTGGCCGAGAAAAACCACGGCCTGCTCAGATTTTTCACCACCCTCATCGCCTTGCGCAAGAACCACCCCGTTTTCCAGCGCACCGAGTTTTTCCCCGAAACCGGTGCGCCGGAAATTAAGTGGCAGGCAACCAACCCCGGCCAATGCGACTGGTCGGCCACGGCCAGAACCCTGGGCTTTCTCCTGCTCGGGACAAAAAACGGCTCCCGCTTCGACGACGACTTCTTCGTCATGCTCAACAATGGCCCGGATACGAGCTTCACCATTCCCCCGGCCCCGGACGGCCGGGCATGGCGCCTGCTTGTGAACACCGCCGGGCAAAGCCCCAAGGATATTTTTACCGAAGATAAAGCGCCGCTGGTGAAAAGCAGGACCCACAAGGTTAAAAGCATGACCGCCGTGGTTTTGCTTGCCCGGTAAGGGGCTGCGAGTTTGTGGACCTTGGTGGGCTAAGCGGACGAAGTGGACTTGGTGGACTGAGTGGACAGGGTGGACATAGTGGACTGGCGGGCAGGGTTGACGCCCCACTTTTTTGCCTTTTGCCTTTAACCTTTTACCTTTTACCTAATCTTTTAAGGTGCTAAACCGGACAAATTTGTTACAGTGCGCTCCGAATCGTGCAAACAAGCACACCAAAGCGTAACAAAAACCCGGTGTTAAACATGCCTGAGAACAATCGTGAGCCCATTGACCTGGGCAGCCTGTACGAAATCACCCGCGCCCTGGCCTCCTCCGACGACCTGCGCCGCTGTCTGGCCGAAAGCCTGACCATCCTGGCCGAGCGCACCCGCCTCGGGAACGGGGCGGTCACCATCGTCAATCCGCTCACCGGTCAGATCGAGACCGAAGTGGCCCCGGGGATGACCGCCGAGGCGAGAAAGCGCGGGAGCTACAAACTCGGCGAGGGGATCACCGGCCGGGTGGTGGCCAGCGGCGCGCCCATCGTCGTACCCCAGATCAGCGAAGAACCTCTGTTTCTGAATAAAACCAAGGCCCGGGCCGGCAAGAACCCGGAAGCCCTTTCCTTCATCTGCGTGCCCATCAAGCACGGGGCCGGCACCATCGGCGCCCTGAGCGTGGACCGCAACTACCAGGAAGGCATTGACTTCGAAAAGGATCTCCAGTTCCTCACCGTGCTCTCCGGGCTCATCGCCCAGACCGTGGTACGCATCCAGGCGGTCACCCGGGAGCGGGAGAGGCTCGAGCAGGAAAACACCCAGCTAAGGCGCGAGCTTTCGGAAAAATACCGGGTGGCCAGCATCGTCAGCAATTCGAACCGGATGCAGGAGGTCTTCGAGATGATCCACCGGGTGGCCGACTCCAACGCCACCATCCTGTTGCGCGGCGAATCGGGGACCGGCAAGACCATGGTGGCCAAGGCCATCCACCACAACAGCAAGCGGGCTAAGGCCCCCTTTATCTCGGTCAACTGCTCGGCCCTGCCGGAAAACCTGCTGGAATCCGAGCTGTTCGGCCACGAGAAAGGAGCGTTCACCGGGGCGCAAAGCGCCAAAAAAGGCCGTTTCGAACTGGCCGAGGGCGGCACCCTGTTTCTCGATGAAATAGGCGAGCTGAGTCAGAGCGTGCAGATCAAGCTCCTGAGCGTGGTCCAGGACCGCGAGTTTCAGCGTCTGGGCGGGATCGTCCCGATCAAGTGCAATGTCCGCCTGATCACCGCCACCAACAAGGACCTGGAAAAGGCTGTGGAAGAGGGCTCCTTCCGCGAGGACCTCTATTACCGGCTCAATGTCTTCCCCATCTACCTGCCGCCCTTGCGTGAGAGACGCACCGACATCATGCTGCTCGCCGATTTCTTCCTCCAGAAGTACAACGAGGAAAACGGAAAGAACATCCGCCGCATCTCCACCCCGGCCATTGACCTGCTCACCCAGTACCACTGGCCGGGCAATGTCCGCGAGCTTCAAAACTGCATGGAGCGGGCGGTGCTGATCTGCGACGAGGACTCGATCAAGAGCTACCACCTGCCCCCTTCCCTGCAAACCTCGGACTCGGTGAGCGGGCACAACACCCCGGCCTCGTTCACCGCGGCGGTGGAGAATTTCGAGCGGGAGCTGATCATTGACAGCCTGAAGAAATGCAAGGGCAACCAGACCAAGGCGGCCCAACTGCTCAACACCAGCCTCAGGATCATCAATTACAAGATCGCCAAGCTCGAGATTAACCCGCGCCAGTTCAAGCTTGTCAAATCCCCGGGCCAATGAAGCTTCTCCTGCACATCTGCTGCGGGCCCTGCGCCGTTTACCCACTGGCTCACCTGCGAAAGATGGGGATCGAGGCGCACGGCTACTTTTACAACCCCAACATTCACCCCTTCCGCGAATTCCAGGCCCGGCTCGCGGCCCTGGAAGAGCTGGCCCGGCAAACCGGGCTTGCCGTGGACTACGAACGGGAATACGGACTGACCGGTTATCTGCGCCAGGTGGTTTTCCATGAAGAGGACCGCTGCCGCCTCTGCTACGCCATGCGCCTTGAGGCGGCGGCGAAAAAAGCGGCCGAGAGCGGAGCCGAAGCCTTCACCAGCACCCTCCTTTACAGCCGCTATCAGAAACACGAGATTATCCGTCAGATCGGCGAGGAAATGGCGGCCCGCCACGGAGTGCCTTTTTTTTATGAGGATTTCCGGAGCGGCTGGCAGGAAGGGATAGAGGAGAGCATCGAAAGGGGGTTATACCGCCAGCCCTACTGCGGTTGTATCTACAGCGAGGCGGAACGTTACAATCGCACGCGATCCCATGGCGCCACATCTTACGGCGACCGGCCCGGCTCACGTACCTGATGTACGCATCGCCGCCTTGCGTATGCACCCTTCTCGAACGCTCACGGATTCAGGCTCAAGTTAGTCCGGCGAATTTCTGAAAATACAAATCGCGCTACTGAGCGGGCTCGGTCGCCGGGCCGGGGGTGCCGCCCTGAAAGATGCCGAAGGCCGAGGTAAAGGAATCCCAGTCGGGAAGGGAAATTTGGGGGACGAAACGGCGCCAGCTTTTATCAATCCCCTGGCCTGACTTCAATTTGGCCAGGAGCTCGCCGGCCTGCGGAGTGACGCTGCTTTCCGGATAAGTGGCCACCAGGTATTCGAGCCGGCCTTCCGCCTGTTTGTCCTCATCGGTGCGCAGGTAAAAAGTAGCTACCCCGAACTCATGCTGGGCCAGAAAGTCGCGGGCCGCCCTGATTCTGGCCGAGGCCTCGATGAAATAGGGCGAGCCGGGGAAGGCCCGGTTCAGGCGCTCGAAGGCCTGCACCGCATTCTGGGCGTTGCCCGGGTCCCGGTCGGTGGTCCCGATCTGCCGGTAATAACACATGGCGATCTGGAATAAAACGTAGGGAACCGCTTCGTTGGTCGGATGATTCCCCTCGAATTCTTCGTAAAGAATCCTGGCCTCGCCGAACTTGCCCAAGTGATAATTGGCATCCGCGGCTTTTAGTTCGGCGAGCAGGGAGACACTGCTGAAAGGAAAGCGGTCCTTGATCTCGGTGAAGCTCTTGAGGGCGGCCCGGTAGCTGCCACGATTGAAATCTTCCATCCCGGTCATGGCCAAGGATTCCGGGCTGGCCGTGCCGCCGCCCCCGCCGAAGCCGACCCACTCCAGCATGGCATCCATCGTGGCGCATCCGGGAAGCCACATCGCCGGAGCCAGCATGGTTAAAACCAAAAGAGAAGCTCGCAGGAACCGGCGACTTTGTTTCAGGAAGATCATGATCCGCCACCAAAGGAGATTACAGCGCTTTTTCGATCATGGCCTTGAGCTGTTGCTTGCCCACCGCGCCGGTAACCTGATCAACCACCTCGCCGCCCTTGAAAAGAATGAGGGTCGGGATGGCCCGGATTCCGTATTTGCCGGGAATGGAAGGACTGTCGTCAACATTCATCTTACCGATCTTTGCCTTGCCCTCATACTCGGCGGCCAGCTCGTCAATCACCGGGCCGATGGCCTTGCAGGGTCCGCACCATGGCGCCCAGAAATCAAGCAGAAAAGGAACCGCCGCCTGCAAAACAGTCGCCCCGAAATCGCCGTCGGAAACCTGAACAACCTTATCACTCGCCATAATTTTCTCCTTTTATTCCGGAAAGATAATTGCGCTGATCCGCAAGTGCCCCATCTTAACAAGGCCGACCATGCACTGACAAGTAAAATCTTAAGCTAAGGCGAGGCTCCCCTTGCCCTCGAAAACCACCTGCCCGCCTTGCCCCAACCGGCAATAAATGCTATTCTTACAAAAAATAAGGCGTGACAGCTAACCTGGTCAAAAATTAAGCCGCAACCTGGCTTTTCAACTTATTCCGGATTCCGCCCCTCTATGCCCACTATCGCACGGCGCACCTTTCTCAAAGCCTCTCTCATGACCGCTTTAGGCCTGCTCGTCCCCGGCCTGAGCCGGGCCGCCGCGCCCCAAGCCATAGCGCCGGGCCGGCTCAGCCTTTACAACATCCACACCGGCGAAAAGGCCATCGTCTCCTACCGCGATTCGGACGGCGGCTGTGACCCTCAGGCCCTGGCCGAGCTGAACCGGCTTTTGCGCTGCCATTACACCAACGAACAGCACCCCATTGATCTCCGCGCCCTGGATTTCCTCGATCTGCTCAGCGCCGGCCTGGCCGATGGCCGGGAAATCCATGTCATCTCCGGCTACCGCTCGCCCCGTTACAACGAACAGCTCATCAATGCCGGCCGCCGGGTAGCGCAGAAAAGCCTGCACCTCAGCGGCCGGGCCCTCGATGTCCGCATACCCGGGGTGGAGCTCGCCGAACTGCGCCAGGCGGCCATGAACCTGCGCCTGGGCGGGGTAGGCTTCTACCCGGCCGACAACTTCGTCCATCTCGATTCCGGCCCTTTCCGCTTCTGGTAAAAGATCACCCCATGCGCCGCTTGCTTTTCCTGATCCTCGCCTGCGGCGCAGCCCTCCTTGCCGCCATGCCCCTTGCGGCCGGTGATCTTCCGGCCCCGGGCGAATTCTGCCTCAAGCCCGATCTGGAAGAGGCCCTGGACCATTACCGGCAAATCGCAGGCCAAGGCGGCTGGCCCATGGTGCCGCATGGCCCGGCCATGCGGCAAGGCGACCAGGGAGCAAGGGTGGGCGTCTTGCGTAAACGGCTTGCGATAAGCGACGATCTGAAAGACGAGGGCGACAATGCCGATCTGTTCGACGACAGCCTCGAGGCGGGGGTGCTGAAGTTTCAGGCCAGACACGGCCTTGTCCCTGACGGGGTGGTTGGGGAGAAAACTTTAGGCGAGCTTAACCAGCCGATTGCGACCCGCATCGCCCAGCTCGCCGCCAATCTCAATCGCTGCCAGCCCTTGCCCAGACGCCTTAGCCCCAGGCATATCCTGGTCAATATCGCCGATTTCACCCTGACCCTTTACGAAGAAGGCGAACCGGCCCTGAGCATGCCGGTGATCGTGGGCAGGACCTACCGCCAGACCCCGGTGCTGAACGGGCGGGTTTCATCCCTGGTTCTTAACCCGGCCTGGGAGGTGCCGCACAGCATCGCCACCCATGACCTGCTCCCGAAGATCAAAAAAGACCCGGGCTTCCTGCGCCGCCTCGGGTTCAAGGTCTTCCGGGGCTGGGAGAACGGGGCGGAAATCGCCCCGGAAAGCATTGCCTGGGCGAAACTGTCCACAGGCCGCTTCCCCTACCGACTCAGGCAGGAGCCGGGTCCGGCCAACGCCCTGGGCCAGGTGAAATTCCCTTTCCCCAACCCGCAGGCCATCTACCTGCACGACACTCCGGCCCAGGAGCTTTTCGCCAGCGAAACCAGAACCTTCAGTTCGGGCTGCATCCGCCTGGCCCAACCCATCGCGCTGGCCGCTTATCTGCTCAAGGGAACCCCATTGGCCGACGAAAACCGGTTGCGCGAAGAAATCGCCAAAGGCAAAACCAAAAGCATCGCCATCCCCGAGCCCATCGCCATCCACGTCGTATATCTCACCGCCTGGGTTAACCGGGACGGAGACATCCAGTTCCGCCCCGATGTCTACCGCCGCGACCCGGCCCTGTAAAACCGATGCCATTGCCAGGCGAGCACCCATCACTCAGCACTCAGCACTCAAATCTACCCCCTGCTGGTCGCGACAATCCCCAAGACAATCAAAACAAGCCCGGCAACCTTGCCGAAAGTGACTTGCTCGCCCAAAAACAACACCGAGGCGGCAAACACCAGGACAAAGGTCAGGCCCATGAAGGGGTAGGCGTAGCTTAGCTCGAACTGGGTCATGGCCGCCATCCAGCAGAGCGAGGCGACAAAGGCCGAGACAAAGCCGCTTAAAATGAAGGGATCGAAAAAGAGACGGGTCAAAAAAATGATCTTGGGGCCAAGCTCCGCCGGCAGGCCGTCGTGGAAGGACATCCGCCATTTGATGATCATCTGGCCGTAAACGGTGAACAGGATGGTGCCGAAGATATATAGGTGCGCCATTATCTCTCCTTCCTGAATCAGTGACGGCTTATAGCCGGTTAAAATGTTATCCGGCCGTAATCACAAGATAACGGCAGAAGTCTGTGCGAATACTTCGATTCACCCGCCGCCCTTCGGGGCGTCCGATAAGGGCGCATTCGCTGCGTCGGCAACTCGTTGATATACCATTAGTATAATCAACATCGTCTCCTCCTTGCGCCTGCACCCTTCTCGAACGCTCACGGATTCAGGTCCTTGCTCCAGGCGTTGACCACCTCGCAGACTTGAGCGATCTCCTCTTCCGTGATCCCGTAGTACATGGGCAGACGGATCAGCCTTTCGCTCTCCTTGGTGGTGAAGATATCCCGCCCGGAAAAGCGCCCGTATTTAAGCCCGGCAACGGCGCTGTGCAGGGGGACATAATGGAAGACCGCCCAGATATCCCTGGCCCGGAACCTCTCAAGCAACGCGGTCCGTTCCTTAAGGTCGCGGACCTTAAGGTAAAACATATGCCCGTTGTGCCGGCAGCTCTTGGGGATCACCGGCAGCTCGATAACCCCGGCCTCGGCCAGCGGGACGAGCCTTTCCCGGTATAGCTCCCAGCTTTTCAGCCGGTCGGCCAGGATTTCTTCCGCCATCTCGAGCTGCCCCCAGAGGTAGGCGGCCTGGAGCTCGGAGGGCAGGTAGCTGCTCCCGATATCCACCCAACTGTACTTGTCCACCATGCCGCGAAAAAACTGGCTGCGATTGGTCCCCTTCTCGCGGATGATCTCGGCCCGCTCGACAAAACGGCTGTCGTTGATGAGCAAAAGCCCGCCCTCGCCGCCGCTGGTGTAGTTCTTGGTCTCGTGAAAGCTGTAGGTCCCGAGGTGGCCGATTGTGCCAAGGGGCCTGCTCTGATAACGGCTCATCATTCCCTGGGCCGCGTCCTCGATGACGAACAGGCCGTACTTCTCGGCCAGGGTCATGATGCTGTCCATCTCGCAGCCCACCCCGGCGTAGTGCACCGGGACGATGGCCCTGGTCTGCGGGGTGATCGCCGCCTCGATCCGGGCCTCGTCCATGTTCATGGTGTCGGGCCGGATATCCACGAAAACGATCCGCGCCCCCCTCAAGGCAAACGCGTTGGCGGTGCTGACAAAGGTGAAGCTCGGCATGATCACCTCGTCGCCGGGGGTGATACCTATTAGAATCGCGGCCATCTCCAGGGCGTGGGTACAAGAGGGGGTGAGCAGGGCCTTGCGGCAGGAAAGCCTATCCTCGAACCAGCGCTGACAACGGCGGCCGAACTCGCCGTCGCCGGAGAGCTGCGGACTGTTGATGGCCGCGAGGAGGTACTGCTCCTCGTTGCCGGTGTGCGGAGGCTTGTTGAAATGGATCATCTGGTCATACCTCTTTTCATGAACCGCCCGGCTTCCTTGCCGGTATTGAAAAGCAAATCAACAACGCTCACCCCGTGGGCAAAGGGCGGGAAAAGCTGTGGGTATTCCGGGTAGCCCTGATAATCCATCCATTCCACCTTGATCCCGGCCTCGGCGAAAAGCCCCAGGTCCAGATAATCCTTTGCCGCCGGGCCGCTTAAATAGCCGGTCGCGCCAAGCTCCCGGCAAAGGGCGAGCAACCGTTCGCTCTTCCCCGGCGCCAGAGTGAATTCGCTTGAGCTGCGAAGCACGGTGTCAATCCCCAAAAGCCCGTTGATCGCCCGGATGAAGCTCTGATTTATCTCGCTCAGCCAAGGACTTCCGGCGCGTTCGAGGTAAAGCTCGGCGAAAAAATCCCGGTATTCCTTGAAATGCGCAGCCTTGGCGTAGTTCTGGGCCATGGTTTTCCAGTGTTTCCCGGCCCAGGCCTGGTCGGCGATCCGGGTGTCGCGGATGCTCTGGGCCAGGGACTCCTGACGCACCGGGATGGTAAGCCAGGCCGGTCCCTGCGGGGTTTTGATCAGGTTACGGTTGCGCCAGTCGTTTTTGGTGTACTGCATGTCGTCGTAAAAGACGAACTCGTCCACCGAGGCGATCAGATCGAAATAACCTTTCCAGGGGATATAGTTTGACTGGAGGATGGCGATTTTTTTCATGACGGCGAGGCGGGAGGGAAATTGACCGTCTCACGGACGATGTACAGGGGCCGTCCCTTGACCTCGTCGAAAATCTTGCCGATGTACAGCCCGAGGATGCCGAGGATGCCGAAAAGCAGGCCGAAAAGAAAAAACGACGAAACCATCAGACTGGTCCAGCCCTCGGCCTTGTCCCCGTAATAAAAATAGCTGAAGATCAGCCAGCCCGCGTAAACCAGGCTGCCGGTGGCGATGAAGAAGCCGAGCTGGATAAAAAGTCTGAGCGGCTTGTTGGAATGGGCCACGATGGAGTCAATGGCCAGATTAACCAGCCGGCTCAAGTTGTAGGACGATTTGCCGTACAAGCGGTCGTCGTGCTGCACCGGAATCTGGGTGCGCCTGAAACCGGCGACCTTGACGAACAGGGGGAAGGAGCGGTTCTGCTCACGAAAGCGGCAAACGGTTTCGATCACCTGCCGGGAGAAGATGCCGAAATTGGCGATGGTTTTGTCATGCTCGGTGTCGGTGAAGTATTCGAGCACCCAGTAAAAAAGCCGGGAGCCGAGCTTTTTCAAGAAACTGTCCTGCCGCTCCACCCGCTGGCCGAAGACGATATCGTAGCCTTCCCGCGCCTTGGCGTAGAGCTTGACGATCTCCTCGGGCCGGTCCTGGAGATCGCAGTCCAAAACCACCACCCAGTCGCCGCTCGCCCGGTCGAGCCCGGCGGTGATCGCGTAATGCTGGCCGAAGTTGCGGGAAAGATTGATCCCCTTGATCCGCGCATCCTCCCGGGCCAAGGCCTGGATGGTCTCCCAGGAGCCCTGGGGGCAGGCGTCGTTGACCAGGATGATCTCGTGATCCACCCCCATTGCGGCGCAGGTGGCGGCAAGCCTGGCGCAGAGCTCGGCCAAGCAGGCCCGGCAACCGTAAACCGGGGAAACCACGCTGATTTTTACTGGAGCAGACACGGTATTCTCCTTCCTGAAGCCGTGACGGCTTGTTGCCGGTTAAGGTGTTATCCAGCCGTAATCACAAGATAACGGCAAAAGTCTGTGCCAATACTTCGATTCACCCGCCGCCCTTCGGGGTGTCCGATAAGGGCGCATTCGCTGCGTTGGCAACTCGTTGATATACCATTAGTATAATCAACATCGTCGCCGCCTTGCGTATGCACCCTTCTCGAACGCTCACGGATTCAGGTCCTTATCAAGACAACCATGATTGCAAGCCGCCCAAGTGAGTTTCCTGCCGGGAGATGCTGTCGCGGATTTGTCTGGAGTTCCGGGGACAGGATGGTCCTGCTATCCTGTCCCCGGAACTCCAGACAGCAGTGCCGACCATGAGCGACAGTATCTCCCGGCAGGGAACGGTTACCCGTTGCCAACCCTCTCCGAAGGCAAGTAAACCCTCAATCACAGTTCTCGTTCCTTCCCTTGAGCCCGGACAGGGGGTTTTCGCCAAAAACCACCACCCGGTAATCGGCCAGATCGAACTCCTCCACCGGCGGCGCCAGGGAGAAGCCCTGCATCCCCTTGACCCAGTCGGCCATCCGCTCGCTCGGCACCAGGACGAAAACCCGGCCGCTGGTGTATCCCGGTCTGTGCCAGCGATCACTGGTCAGCCACAGACAGAGGTCCACCCCGCGGCAGTCAATGTCCAGCGGCCGGATCCGCACCTCGCCCTTGCTGAACACCGTGTAAACATGCGACTCCCAGTAAGGGGCGTAGCCGTCGCGCAGACCGCGTTCCTTCAAGGTGGCTACCACCATCATCCGTTCATCCGCCTTTTCCCGCCAGCCGGGCGGGGAGATATTTCCCCAGCTCCCAAGAACGGCGAGCGCCAGGGCCAGAATCAGCCCCGCCTTTGCCAGGCGAGGGAGAAGTTGCCAGACCAGGACCGGGCAGACCATAAGCATCAGGAGGTAGGGAATGATATAGCGGATGTTGTTGCGGGCCGCCCAGGAGTTGTCGTGCAGGCTGCTGATCGCGTAGATGAAAAAAATCAGCCCGAAGCCCAGACAGGCAAGCAGCAGAAAGAATCTCCGCCCCCGGTCGAGAAGATGACGGCTCTTCCATCCGTACCAGGCGGGCAGGAGCAGGGCCAGGGGATAGAGCCCGGCCTTCAAGAGGGCGCTCACCCCGGCCGGGGTGGCCATCTCCAGCTCTTTTTCCCATTCGGCGCCGATGAAATGAATGAGCCCGAGGATGGAATGGGCCACATGCTCCGGCAGCTTCTCCATGGGCACAAGCACCGCGTGATTGGCGCCGGCCGCGTCGTGCAGCCCGGCAAAAACCAGCTTGTGGGCAAGAGCCCCAAAAAAAATCGCGGAAACCCCGGCGGCGAAAAAGGGCCACCTTGAACCAAGCCGCTTTCCCCAGCTTGCCCCCCCTGCCTCAACCGGACAATCCTGCTCAAGATAACAAAAGGCGGCAAGGGCCAGGACAAAAGGCACCGCATAGTAAACCAGAAAACGAACCGGGTTTTCCATGCTCACCAGAAAGAGCAGGACAAAGAGAACGAGATACCGCACCGCCCGGGCCGTCCGGTTGCCATCCGGCAAACAAAGTCTGGCGGAAAGCAGAAAAAAGGCGAGAAGGAAGGCGAAATACCAGATGTAGGCGGCCTCGCCGTAAACCTCGCGCAGGTAGAGGGGAGAATAGCCCAGACCGATGACCACGCAGGCCATGAGCGCGGATAACCAGGAGAGCCCCAGGTGGCGGAAAACCCCGATGAGCAGCACAAAGGTGGCAAGCGTGGCGAGAGCCACCGATACCCCGTGGGCGAAAAAGCCGTTCTCCCCGGCCAGGGCCCAGGGGAGAAGAAGCAGATGCTTGTAGAACACCCAGAGGTCGCTGTTGACATACCACCAGCCTTTGGGGAAAAGGGTTCCGGTCAGGATGATTTCTTCAGCGAGGATGTTGGCAATGGCCGCGTCGGAGTTGAAAAAAGCCTGGTAGGAGAAAAAGATGTAGAAACCGAGTCCGCCGAGTACGGCGGCAAGCAGGAGCAGAACGCCGGGAAAAAGAATCGTTTGCCTGGATTTGTTCGCCAAGCCGGTCACCACGCTCCCCTGGTCAGCGAGCGGCAGAGGAAAAACATCCGGCCGGCCCCGCAAAACCCTGTAAAAAATCCAGCCGCGGCTGGAGATCGGCGACAACCATATATAGCTTTTTCAAAGGCTGTCAAGGGGAATCACGCAGCGGCAAGCGGACGCATCAACCATTGTCATTAATGGTCATCTATCGTATAGTGCCCGGCTTGAAAATCTCCGCGGTCCTAAGCCGCGGCCCAAGGCCGCCATGTCTCTCGCTTTTCCCGCAAAAACAAAGGAATACCAATGATCAGCGCCGTCAATGTTTCCCTCTCCTACGGGAAGAGGGTTATCTTCAAGGATGTCAACATCAAGTTCACCCCCGGCAACTGCTATGGCCTCATCGGCGCCAACGGCTCGGGCAAATCCACCTTTTTGAAGATTCTCGCCGGAGAAAAAGAAGCGGACAAGGGCGAGATCGTGGTCGGCCCCCGGGAACGGATCGCCATGCTCCGCCAGGACCACTTTGCCTTTGACGAAGAAACCGTGTTCGACACCGTGGTCATGGGCCACCGGCGGCTTTACGAGCTGATGCACGAGCGGGAAACCCTGTACGCCAAGGCGGAGATGAGCGAAAAGGACGGGATCAGGGCCGGGGAGATCGAGGCCGAATTCGCCGAGATGAACGGCTACGAGGTGGAGTCCGAAGCGGCCGTCCTGCTCAAGGGCCTCGGCATCCCCGAGGAGTTCCGCGACAAAAAGATGAAGGAGCTGGAAGGCGGCGACAAGGTGCGGGTCCTGCTCGCCCAGGCCCTGTTCGGCAACCCGGATGTTCTGCTGCTCGACGAGCCCACCAACCATCTGGACCTCAAGTCCATCGCCTGGCTGGAGGATTTCCTTTTCCGCTTCCAGAACACGGTGATCATCGTCTCCCATGACCGGCATTTTTTAAACCAGGCCTGCACCCATATCGCCGACATAGATTTCGGCGAGATCCGGGTTTATGTGGGCAACTACGATTTCTGGTACCAGGCAAGCCAGCTTTTCGTGAAGCAAAAACAGGACGAAAACAAGAAGAGCGCGGCCAAGGCCAAGGAGCTGACCGACTTCATCCAGCGCTTCTCCTCCAACGCCTCCAAGGCCAAACAGGCCACCTCCCGCAAAAAGCTCTTGGACAAGCTGACCATCGAGGAGATGCCCGCCTCGTCGCGCAAATACCCCTTCGTGGTTTTCAAGCCCGAGCGGCCCTGCGGCGATATCATCCTGGAGGTTACCGGGCTGGGCAAGGAAATTGACGGAGTAACGGTGCTGAACGACTTCAGCCTCACGGTCCACAAGGGCGACAAGATCGCCTTCATCGGCCTCAACTCCGTGGCGAAAACCACCCTTTTTGAAATCATCACCGAAGGGATGAGCCCGGATCGCGGCAGCTTCCGCTGGGGGATCACCATGTCCACCGCCTACTTCCCCAAGGAAAACAGCGCCTTTTTCGCCAAGGACATGACCCTGGTGGACTGGCTTGGCCAGTACACCCCGCCCAACGAGGGGGAGAGCTTTGCCCGGGGCTTTTTGGGCAAGATGCTCTTTTCCGGAGAAGAGGCGCTGAAAAAGACCAGTGTGCTCTCGGGGGGCGAGCGGGTGCGCTGCATGCTCTCCCGGATGATGCTCACCGGAGCCAACGCCCTGATCCTCGACGAGCCCACCAACCACCTGGACCTGGAATCAATCACCGCCTTGAACAACGGGCTGATCGCCTTCCCGGAAGTAATTCTCTTCGCCTCCCACGACCACCAGATGGTGGCCACCACCGCCAACCGGATCATCGAGATTCTCCCCAACGGGATCATTGACAAGCGAATGCCTTTTGACGATTATCTGGAAAATGCCGAGGTGATGGAGCTAAGGGAATCGCTTTGTAACGGCGAGACGGCGTGTAGCTTGTAGGCTATTGCCTGATCCGGAAAAATCTTTTCAAACCGGAGACTCAACTTTTTGAGTTGCGATTTGTCCTGTGATTGTAAACAATTACACCCTGCAGGTATAAGTTTCGCTTGAGCAGGCAAGCTGCTCAACTCGGCTTTATACTCGATGACCATGGATGATTCGTCATGCCGGACTTGATCCGGCATCCAGAACCACAGGGTTTCGGCGAGTTCCGGATCTGGATTCCGGCTTCCGCCGGAATGACGAGCCACCGAACAGCTATGCAATAGCAATAAATACAGGATGTTACACCAGCCAAGAAAGTTAAGTAAAGAAGAGATCAACGCCTTGCCCATCGGCAAGTGGGAAGGCCCGGTCCGCCTGATCCGCACCCAGGACCAGGCGCGGGAAGCGGCCCATGCCCTGGCCTCGGAAAGCATCATCGGCTTTGACACCGAAACCAGACCCGCCTACCGCAAGGGAGAAAGCCACCCGCCCGCCCTGCTGCAACTGGCGGGAGAAAGCGAGGTCTATATTTTCCAGCTGGCCCAAACAGGCCTGCCCGGCCCTTTGCGGAAAATCCTCAGCGATCCGGAGATCATCAAGGCCGGGGTTAGCCTGGCCTATGATCTTTGCGAGCTTAAAAAGCTGACCCCGTTCAGGCCCGCCGGTTTTGTTGAACTCGCCAGCCTGGCCCGGAAAGCGGGTATCCCGCACCACGGCCTGCGGGGCCTGGCCGCATCCCTGCTCGGCTTCCGCCTGGCCAAGGGGGCGCAAACCTCAAACTGGGCCAGGACGGAACTGACCCCGGCCCAGATCAGCTACGCGGCCACCGACGCCTGGGCCGGCCGGGAGCTTTACCTGCACCTGAATCCGTGGATGTTCAAGCCGGGCGCAGGCTGAAGCTTAAGCCCGGAAATCAGCGGGCCTGATCTGCCAGAATCCCGGTAAATCCTGCCAGGCTTTTACTCCTCTTCAGCTCACGGGCCAAGTCCAGCACCTCCGGGTCGCGCACCTGGCAGAGGACCTCCTTCATCTTGCACAAAATCTGGTGCTCACCGCAAAAAATCTCCTGATAACGGACGAGCAGCGCGGTCAGATAATCACCCAGCTCGGCCCTCTTGCCCTCGCCGTTTAGCTCGGCTGGTTGCCTCCCGCGCAAGCGTTCGAAAAGCAGGGGATCGGCGATGGCGCCCCGGCCGAGCATCAGGCCGGCGGCCCCGGTTTCCCGCAAAACCTCCCGCCCCAAAGAGGCGGTGAAGATGTCCCCGTTGGCGATCACCGGAAGCAAGCTCTGCCGCACCACCCGGGCGGTGATCCCGTGATCCGCCTGGCCCCGGTAAAGCTGTTTCACGGTGCGCGGATGCAGGACGATGAAGTCAATCCCGCAATCGCCAAAGAGCGGAAGCAAGGGAAAAATCTCCTCCGGATCCGAAAAGCCGGCGCGCACCTTGACCGAAAAACTGCCGGAAATCTCCCGGCGCAGAAGGGCGAGCATCCCGGCCACCGCCGAGTGATCCCGCAGCAGGGCCCCGCCCGCGGTGTTGCCGGTCATCCGGCCATAGGGACAGCCAAGGTTTATATTGAAATGCTCAACCCCTAAATCCCGCACCGTCCTGACCCCGGCCAGAAGCGCCCCGCAATCGGCGCCGATAAGCTGCACCACCAGCGGCACCCCGCCCGGGGCGCTCATCGCTTCCCGGCGATCATTTTCGCTGAGGTTCTTCCTGGCGCTTGCGCGCACCCGGACAAACTCGGTAAACACCACATCCGGCCTGGCCCGCTCGATGAACAGCGCCCGCAAGGCCCGATTGGTAAGACCCTGCATCGGGGCAAGCATCAGGGGCGTAGCGCCGGGCTCCCATGGCAGCCTGGCGGCCGCCTGTAATTCACGCATTGCTAAACGCTCCGGTTGGATTGCGGATTG